>Ga0123355_10002133_pt1 | contig 27929 bp, 11 predicted proteins | sample TergutEmb28metaG_3_FD_89872 | JGI IMG/M metagenome (GOLD analysis project Ga0123355, IMG submission 89872) | Embiratermes neotenicus P1 segment gut microbial communities from Petit-Saut dam, French Guiana - Emb289 P1 | ecosystem: Host-associated > Arthropoda: Insects > Digestive system > Gut ... | reverse complement strand
TACTGTGGGAGTCTGCCACCAAGTCACCTTTCTCATCCTTCACTATATTACATCTAGGCTGGTACCCCTTCTTAAAGTCATTGATGCCCCTATACAAGTCCCTAATGTTTTGGATCTTACTGTAAGTCTTCAGAGACGATACGCGTGGTGTTCAACGTAGTGTCTGTATAGGCCTACCTAGAATAACCCTGCAGGTACAGGCGCTAAACTTGTCCGCAATATCGTTAGCTGTTTACCAGTCGACACCACGTTATTATACCAGAGGACATGAATCTGCACCATCGTCATTGCGGGAGACTAATAATCGCAGAGAATGTCATGCCCAGCTTTCATGGAATCCGTAGATTCACTGCCATGTTCCAGACTTAGATGAACCCTATTCATATTTTTACTCCATACCAAATTACTTATCCAAGCGTCTGTGTCTCTGAAGTAGCCTTCTCATAGCAAGTTCTCCGCTAAAATTCTACGTGTATTTGTCATCATGCCCAAGGTATTACATCACGCACAACAAAGAAACAAATCTTTAAAAAATATTTAGCAAACATTGTCCAACGTTTGTTTGTGTAAATGTCAATCCGTATTTCTTTTGTCTGTGAGCTTAGAATTCTTACATATCTTAGTACTAACAATTTTTATGAACGCCAGCCTTTTCACATGTTTTCGTCTTACCTGCGTGCCACACACATACAGAAAAAAAGGAAACTCTCGTTTGGCACAAAATGTTCAATTTTCTTCTTGTATTGCTTTCTCCTTGTCTACAGCTCTTCTACGACCCTGCTTTATTGTGGATCAGCAGATCGAAAAACAACTACAAAACCTGTGTCAAATGGAGCACTTGAATATAAAACGCTCTTAAGCAGAAAGACTGAAAAGGGGGTCTTTAACCTAGATCTAGAATTGACTTTAAAAACTTACAATTAAAGAAAAAATGTATTTCTTCAGCCAGAAATTCTTCTCCCTTTAAAGAAAATGAGGGCTGGACTCCCAACTCGCGAGAAAGAAAGTTTGCCATATCGTATACTGAGAGAAGAAAGGCTTCTCTTTATGTCTTCCAGTCTTTATTGTATTTTTTTTTTGGCTTTACTTGGTATTAGCACCGATATGGTATTTTATTTACAGGCACGTTTATATATCATCAGGATAATTCGAAACAAGGCAATTCTCAATCGCCATTGCTGTTGACTAGGCCAAGGAAGACCTAAGAAAATCAGTAGGGACGGGAATGTAATAGTGCATATCGGGTTTTAGTCCACTTTGGTGTTAAATTTTTGGGCAAAAATTACTATAAGGAGGAATATATAAACTCTAACAGAAACTAAGAGATGAAAGTAAGAGCAGATTATTTAATAAATTCGGAGAATACCAGCTTCTGTTTGGATCACAGTCCTTTATCTCTCAGACTGGTCTCTAAAAACGTAAGAATCAATACATACAAGACTACAATTTCGCCTGTTTTGTATGGATGTAAAACTAGGTCACTCATACGAACAGAACACGGATAAAGTTGTTCGAGAAGATTGTTTTGGGGAAGATTTTTAGATTTTAGATGGAGGGTGTGAGAGGAGGTTGGGGAAATTAAAAAAAAATGAGGAGATTATTGTCCAAATTACGGTGGTCAAATCAAGGAGCATGAGATGGGAGGAGCATATGATACGCAGGATTGAACTGACAATGTCTACAGAATTTTTGTGGGATAATCTGAAGGAAAGATACTTTTAGAAAGACCTAAACGTAAGCCTATATGCGATTACAATATTAAATTAATTTTTATATATAGGGTGGGTTGTGGATTGGGACCATCGGTGGTTATTTACGAATCTGGTAATAAACCTTCGGGTTATGCAAAACATTGGCACTTGGATAGATAAGCAATTATCAACTTCTCGAGAGGCTGTCTTCTGTGCTGTTAGCAAATGGACATAAATTGTTCTTCAGTTGCGTGACTTGCTTTACTTTAAAATTCAAGGGCTGAGGGGTTTCATGCAACCAGTTAAGGAGGAAGAATGAACCCTACTGGTACCCACACAGGAATGTAGCTCATGATGATAGGGTGAGCCACAACCTTCAGCCCTTTAGTAATATGTCTTATGGTACCCATGTCATGATGGTCTGTCTTTAATCTACAAAAGCAGAGAAGTGCCGCCAATAGCGGTCACTCCATGGGGTTGCAGGAGTTAATAAACAATGGATAGTAGTTTAAACCTTTTTTTTACCCTTGAAATTTTTTTACTTCTTAGGGCCTTTTATTGGACAATACTTTCCCTTTTCAACAACACTCCTTTCTAGTCAAAGAGCTCTCAACTAAAAATTATAGTCTTCAGAGACATGATGCCATGTAGGCAGGTAAATAATACTCCCGTTTCGGAAAAACTTCTTGCCTCCTTCCGCAAGGAAGAATTAAACTATATCTCCTATTCAGAATTTGACGGCAGAAGTTTCGTCCGAAAAGTTTGTACCCATCCGCAAGACTATGTCATCACATGTCAGAAGACCGTAGTCTTGGCACTCACGGTCTCAGTAACATCAAATTCCGCATAACAGGCTACTGGTTTAATGACATTAGAGAGGAATATCTAGTAGTGTCAAGGACACATCAGTATTATCTTCATTCATGGTCAGTTAGCTGCCTCTTAAAATTTTTTCTTTTATAACTTGTTAAATGTGTCTATGTGTAAGTTCACCTAGAACAGGCCGCGAAGAACCAGACGCTGAGTACAGATACAACTCTACTCTTTCTTTAACCTCGGCGCTAGATACGGCGGGTGGTCAACGTCATGTCTCGGCCGCTTTACCTGCGGGAGTGCAATGGTACCCACTGTATAGGAGGCTGGGTGGGCCCCAATACAGTTGGCAGCCGAGGGACCTATCTTCGGGTGAAACAACATGGAGCGTTAGACTGCATATTCATCTCGATTCAGTTCTGAGGTTCAGAATGTGTGGAGTTATAACCCCGCTCTGCTGTAAATATGTATGTCGTGGTGCTTAATTACTCTTAGGGACAGCTCTACTGTTCTACAATTATTGAAACCGGTTTCCGTTGAGAACGTCAAAATTCTCTGCTATCGGTTAATAAACTATTTATGAAGTACAGCATAAACCCTTCGAGATTCTATAGGGAAAATGTTGCAGTTTTCAACACCGAATATGGAATATACCAGATATTGAGAAAAAATATATATGTAGGTCTACGTTAAAAGTGTTGTGCTTACACAACAATTAGTCAACGTACATGACGGCAATAAATTTAATGATTTGATGTGACTCTTCATTTATGTAAGAAAACAATTTGGAAAGAAAAAAATTATGCGTTTAACGGTTCTGCTGTCTAGGTGTATGACATAAAATTTTCCGGCTAAGGTAGAGACAACAATACGGACTCAAACCTACCTGCAACTCTCGTTTATAGCAGCGATATTCTGCTCGTATACGCAGCTGCAACCAAGGTCCCGAATACGGCGAAAAAGACGCGTCCTATTTTATGCACTTGACGCCGAATGCATTGGTATATAGGTACTGACCTTTCGGACGAACCTGGCATTCACCATTCCTTAGGGATTTCATTAGATAATATTTGTATAAGCACACTTTTGCCAGAAATTCTAATTGGTGCAGAACATATATTTGTCTACCACCTTTATTAAGTCACAGGTAGAAGGTACAAAGTAAAGTTATTTCCGCACTTGAATAATCATGATGTTATGAAGGCGTATGTGGAAGTGGAGGTTTATTTTCTCGCCAGTAAATGGAGGACAGTGGTCCGCTTCATGCCCCTGTCGCTTAATTGCTGGGAGAAACATCCATCGTGTAGAAAGCTGTGTTTTCCCACAGAGCAATTTTGGTCGCTTTGGAAAACAGAAATTCTCTGTCGCTGCCAAGGATCCAACCAAGATTTATCGACTTATCAGCCCATATCATAGTCATTATAATGAATGAGCTACATCTTCTAACCCAGTTACTTCTTATATTGATACTTACGATGTCCATTTTCAAGTTTGACTGTTATTCTGTCAAAAAGAATAGGTCTAATTAACAGCGCTTTATTAGGTTTAGCCTGTACATTATGTAAGACATTTTAGACATTTCGCGATTATTTCAGTATTTACTGCAATATGGTTTGTACTCACAGATCTGGATAACATATAGGCTTTCATACGAAGCTTTAAGTCACATGTCAGTCTTGGACGGGCACTTTACTGCGCACTATACTTTGTTTTAGAAACAGACTTACTTAGAGCAGGGACTGTGCCGGCGATATGTAGAGTGAAAACGGGATGTGATGGCACAAGCGCAGAAACCAGATTCGGTCTTCCAGCGAAACGGACGAGTCCATTTATATCGGCGGGGGTGTCAGTTCATTCGAGTACTGGCTTTCTTGGAGTGCGGGTCGGGGGAGAACGATTGTAGTAACACTGAATGGACTGTTCCGAGTCAAGCTGAAAACTGCTGGCTACCCTCTCCATTCGCCTCTTTCCCGTTCACTTCTCCTCCCGTGCGTCACCGTATGCCATCAGATTCCGTTTCCACCTGACACTGTGTAGCGTTCGCGTAAGCACTTTTGCAGTAGAAACACAATAAACTCTGTGTGCGTTGTTGAGGTACACGTCACCGTCAACTGTATACAATCATTGAGTCTTGCACAACAGTGCTTTTATGATAAATTGATGTTGCCAGCAAAAATTAAACTTACATAGGTCTTCATGTAAATAGCCCGAGAGAGCGCTAAAATATTCGTTTTCTAATGGCCTTCTCTAGAGACACAATTTGGCTAAACAGATGAAAATGACAAAGAAGTCGTTGCACAGTTTCTCAGTTTTATGTTACCGTAAATCATTCTACGAGACGAGACGCAATAAACAATTTATGAGACAGTAAGTATTACCTATCAAGTGTGTGCGTCTTGATTCTTGCCTTAGTCATCCCGAATGTAAATCCTATCTTTCCTGAGCCGCATTATATTGCCACCTGTCGCCTGGCTGGTTCTATCGTTATCTCATAAAGGGAACAATTAAAAAAAAATGTTATTGAACATAAAATACGTGTTTTTGATATTCTGTACAACGTTTGTCCGAAAAAATTCTCGTGTTAAGAAGAATTCTGCGAGATGTCATAAATGCACATAGGTCTTCCTGTAAGTACACATTAGTCTTGTCATATTCAATGACACTTTTGTTCACACAGTGCATTAAAGCGTGTCGTTATGATTCTTACAACAATATGGATTACTTCCTTAACCAATCTCAACTCGTAGGACTTTATACTGGTTACTTTCTGTTTTTTCTGTAAGGAAGGAAAATTTTGTAAGTGACTCAGCTGTCAGACTCGCCGTGCAATGTTTCAGGCTTGTACTCTCTGGGCTGTGACATTCAAGGCCCGGGCACGATCCCGGGCCAGTCCAAATGAGAAATGTGGTGGACCGAGTGGCACTGGGAAGGTCTTCCTCCTAGTACTTATGTTTTCCCTGTCATTATCACTCCATCAATTCTCCACACTCATATTCTTCTCAATACTGTAGAAGAAAAAACCTGGCATATCCTGGGAAGTTTCGAACACAGCCACGCTCCTCCGAGTATCGGGGGAAATCCGGACAGAAAAGTGCTATGCTTTTTTTGGCCAGAGTGGACTATGGGTTGGACTACCGGAAAATAGAAATGTGACTCCCGACAGTGACAAAAAAATATTTCTCTTCTCCGTCCTTTCCTATCGACCGTTTTGGTCGGGACGTGAAGTTAGTCATTCACCTCAATCTATTGCTAGGTTAAGAAATGTGAAGCTGCAGTTCTACTAGCCCATACACCTTTATGATATGGTGCTTATTTAAACACATGTACGTCATTTCCTTTCACGTCTGTATAGAGGAAAAGATAGGTGTGTTACTTGCGGCATCATGATAAGAATGGAGACAAATGAGCAAAGAGAACCCCAGAAGAGCCGTACAGAGTTGTAGGATACATGTACATACATGGATCAACTTGTCAACATTGGTGTTGTTCAAATATTTTGGGTGAAAACTGTGGAATCTTGGGTTATTTAAAACAGCTGCTTGAGGAGTGATGGGAATGACAGCAAAATTCGACGGCTGTTGAAAAAACAGGTAAAAGTGGGTTCATGGCCGATGTTAGGTTCGGCATTCTGAGAAAGTGTCAGGACTGTCGACTTCTCACAGTCGCACCTTTACCCTACTGGGTCTGGTGGATGGGAACCTACAGCTACACCCATGTTAACTCCACCCTACACGTCTGCACAGCTCCCCAATTGGTTACCCACTAGTGGTCAGTTCGCTAACTTCCGGACAGGAGGAGTGGCTAAAGGGTTAAGTTCCCTCCCTTATGGATCCAATTAGCTGGAAAGACCTCAACAACAAAGTGGACAGTTTCCGGAACACTTTGTTCTTATGTTTAAATAACTTTAACTCTTTACATTTTTATCAGAACGACCCAACAAAATGAATCAAGGTGTAACATTTGTGACTTCGGGAGCTACCCGGTTCACACCTCAGCTGGGGGTCGAACATCGCTAAGGATTTCATGACTTGCCACAGTCCCATCAGACATAAGTCGAGGCATTATTTAGTATTAAGCCACGGCTGCTTCCTTGCGTCTTTTCTAATCCATATTCACCACCTCAACCTTCGATGCCATATTGAGTTAGCGTCATCAAATACATTACAAATAAGGTGAAAGGTGAGCCTGCTCTGTGCACGCCATAAGGCATACGGGGAATGGAGGTACAGCTCCATTAATTCCTAACCTAGGTACTAGATGGAGGTGATTTTACCCCGAGAATGGACCTCCGTTTCTCCATTAAATAGCAGGCTGAAATGAGCCACAGGGCACTTCTGTGCGCTTTAAAGAAGAAACATTCTCTTGCTCCTGTTCTGGAATCAAACGACGCTTCCTCCGTCGTTTCAATTAAACAAAATTAATGAGTGCTATATACATCACCTGCTTTAACATCTAACAACTAAGCATTCCTACCGTATACCTGTATTTAGAAGTGTGTCTGAACCATCAGAATAAACAATGACTCCCCTAACAGTACAGACAGATTAATGTTAGTAGCAGGTTGTAGGTAGAAGCCGAAAACGAATCTTTAACTTTCACAGTTTCAGAAACGTTAAACGTGCTTTTCAATCCAATGATCCCCGATTTATAAACGAAGGTTTCCAGGCTGCTCTCGTTTGTCCTGGTTAGAGCAACATTTAGGTGAAGATGTGTATGGAGACTGGCTGCAGTGATACTGTCGGGGAAAACGGATATGCTCGGACGCAAACCTGTCCCAGAGCCAGTCTTTGCACCACAAATCGCACGTCTCGAACGTGAGACGGTGGCGACCAGCCGCGTGAGCCATCGTTGGGCCTTTACAGTCTCAGATTAACCTGAATTACACATATCCTACCGTGCAATAAACACACTCCTTCTTGGTTATAAAAACCAATCAGTTACGACTGTGCAGGAAGGTAATGTTCCTTTGTTCTGAGATCCATATAAGACATAAAAATTCATTCTGTAGGCAGGGCTTAGAGATCCGAAACATTCATCTGACAGTGATATAAAGTCACAGTTTTACAACGGTTAAACGTTATTTAAGCAGATAAGATACTCGTGGGTAGAAGAGGTTGGTTTTGTTCTTCGTGTATTTTGAGTAAACTATTAATTGACTACATTACTCCTATACAACGAATGAGACAGAGTAGGACGATTATAAGCACGTTTGAAATGATGTTAGACAAAGTTGTTATGGTCTATTATAAAGTACAATATCGGCATTTGTCTGCAACTGAGAACTGTAAGGAATGACCTTACTGTGAATAGGTCGTAACTTGGTCGTAAATCGAAATCCGAACTTTGTGAAAACGAAGTATTCAAGAGACTTTCGAAGTGTAGGAGCTGAGACGTGCCGCTTGGTAACAGATTAGTCTAAGACTAATGGTCCATTAAATTAGTTTTTAATTGCGAATTCTTTTTACATCACATACCAAAAAAAAAAGCTTATGTTTTAGGTCAAAACGAATTAAAAGATGGTTTATTTACCCAGCATCCAGCCAAATGCTGAATGAGAGTTAAAGCTTCAACCGCGGACGTGTGGGTTTCGCTGGTGGTAGCGCCTGCCGAATTGATAGCTTAATGTGTGTCATTGTTGGGGTGAGTAATTGCATTTGTGTGGCGCTACAGTGCAGCTCGGGCTAAGCCGCCACACTCTTGAGGTCTCTGGATCACACACAATTAGACACACACACACACACACACACGCACACCCGGTAGGACGCCTCTGAACGAGTGATCAGCTCGTCGCAGAGGCTGCCACCTACACAATAAACTAAACACAAGAGACGAACATCCTTGTCCTCTGTGGGATTCGAAAAAGATGTCCCAAATATCGAGCGGCCGCAAACGTAGCCTTAGACAGCGCGGCCACCGAGATCGGCGGGATGATTAACAGCTGAAGAAAACCGAAATAATCTATTGGAAGTATGTTACAGAAAGTCTTTATAAGCCACAAATCTCACGTGGTGTACTGTGGCACTGAACACGGGTCTAGCGAACTGTGTTCAGTTTTGTAGGTTCAGTTATAAAAGTCAATGTACTAAGTTTTAATCCAAATAAACGGTAGTTTCAGTTTTGGGGGGGGGGGGGGAACACATATTTTTTTCTACCACGATAATATCTGCAGGCAAATGTAATAGATCTGAATAAATAAGCAAATTTCCTGCCCAGCGTTTGAGCAATCGGCAGTTTGCTGAGCTCTCTAACCGAGTCTACTGTTTAGGCCGTGAACTCTATCTTCATCATTGTCAGCGCTACAGCTAAGAATGAACTCATGTCTATATTCCAGTCCACTATTTCACAGTTCGGTTTTCTATCATCCATTTAAACTGCCTTCATTTTTCAGTCTTATTTTCTACCGGACACATTTCGAGAAGCTTCAGTTGCCAAAATATTTGCGTGTATGTATTTGGAAATTTGGTGCGTTCGAAGCAAATAATTGCAAAATGGTAAGCCTATTACCTCTCGTCTTTTCTCTCCGTCTGGCCGTCTGTCTACTGAATAAAACCACGACTTCTCCGTCGACATATGAACTGGTGTATGAATCAGAAAAGAATTAAAATACTGGAAGTAAAATAGATCATTTTAAAACCCGTTACTCAGAAATTGAAACTAAAAATATAGACCACATTTAAATCTTGGCAGTTCTGAAAACCGTTTCAACTACCGCAGCCCAGTCAGGGCTTAACATTTTCGCGCAATTTTACCTCTCCTACAAACTACTGTTGGCAGTTGAGGTCAACAACCTCCCTTCCTTGGCCTTGGTCTTGCAAGGAGAAAAACATCTCACACCACCGACGACCATCGATCTAGCTCAGACCCATCAGGGGAATGTTTTCTTCGGTTTATAGCCTCGGTCAACTACAGTGGTACACCAACAGTTTCAAATGGTCCGATTTCATCTCATCAGTAACCATCCTCAACAACACGAGACGTTTAGCATTATCTCGAAGGTTTTAAATGAGTTGTAAATGACAGCCCGTCTGTTCCACATTAAGGAAAACAATCTGCGGTCCTCTAGCCGCATTCGGTCCGTAAGGTCACACACGCATTTTAATACCTTCATATGTGGCCCTGTTCTTTAACACTACACAACAGACGTAAAGAAGCAGAATATGAACTCGAGGATTTATACGTTCACATGCTGATTATTTCAAAATTTTTGAACACTTGATATTAAAACTCGAATTACCGGTCTCTTCTAACATGGAAATGTCATAAAAATTTGTGTGACATTTACAAAACCTACACAAGATCCCAGTCTAAACAAATTTGCAGCAGTGTTTCATTAACAGGCCCATTCTGTAATGATTTTAACGTGGGAATAAAACACTTTTATTTTTTTAAGTTAGTCAACGTAGATCAAACAATAACAAACCAACACGCAGACAACAAAAGTTTGTTAGTTGCAAATGTTGTATAATCAGACCACATAAAGAAAGATATCTGAATACAACATGATAAAATCAGTAGGCCTACCTTTACCTGAGATATGGCAAAAATATCGCACAACGCAGCAGTAGCAGCAACAGCAACAAGAATATTATCAACAACAACAACAACAACAACAACGTCGGCCCGGAGTCTGACTATTCTGTTTTAGGTTTTAGTGGTTTTCCTCATTCCCACCTATGCCTTTGCGGGAAACTAAGTTATTTAGAATCGGCCACTATCGCTTCCATTAACATTTTTTCCCAATTCACTTTTCACTAATATTGCCATCTTTTACAACGATGGCCTCAGATACTAAGAGCATTGCTAAACAAAACCAAAAAGAACACAAATTTTTGTTGTTCATTCCGTGCACTATTGACGTTTAATGTTTTTAAAAATATTGCCAATTAAATTAAATTTGTGTACATCTGTTGGTTGACACTGAGGAAATATTTAAAATTTACAAATGCATTACGGTTATTTTAATTGTTTCTCTTTTGCCAGGTTGACAGTCTAACCGTTAAATAAAAGCCAGGGTTGTTATGACAAAAGCAGCCTTCAGTAAGACGAAGATTCTTTTTACCAGCCAGCTGGACACAAATTTAACGAAAAAAAGCAGTGACATTTGGGACATAGCTTTGTGTGGTGCTGAAAATTGGACACTGCGGAAAATAGATCAGAAATAGTTCGAAAGTTTCAAATGTGGTGCTGGAGAAGGATGGAGATCAGTTGGACCGATCATGTGAAAAATAAAGAAGTACAGAGTATAATATAGAAACAAGGACGAAAGAAACAGTCTGCATAATACAAAGAAAGGAAGGCTAAATGAAACGGTCGCGTCCTGCACAGGAACTGCCCTTTACAACACATTATTGAAGGCAGATACAAGGGACGAGTAGACAGGACGCATACGTAAACAGCTACTGAAACAAAAGACAATATTGGAACTGGAAAAACGAGACACTAGACTGCGCAATGTGGTGAACTCGCTTTGGAAGAGGCTATGGACCTGTCACAAGACAATTTACGCTGTGAATGAGTAACAGTTTACCAGTCGTTACGTACACTGAGCAGATTATGCCTGTGTTTCGTAGGTAAAGTAGACGTTATTGTCATTACGTCAAACAACAGATGAAACCTACAACATTTAATTAACGCTTTGATCTCATTTAATGAAAGATTTGTAGTATCACTCATTCCGTAACAGTTCCTCTTCTGTCAAGAAGAAATGTGGTGATAGAGCCTATGCTCCAATTAAGGCTGCGGAGGCATACGTCACACCTTAAACCTTATGTCTTCATTTCAATGAACGATACGAGCCGATCTGCACTTTACTGTCTGCAGGCTCTCGCCATTATGATGGCCCTATGGCATAGATTTGGCACCGTGTGGATGTGGACTGTGTAGCCGACGTTTCAGGAGAAGCTGACGCTATCTTCAGGAATGGAGAAGGATGGAAATGCAACGAATTTCAAAGATACGGACTGGAATCTTCTTTCTTCTCTTCATCTTTTTTTGAATGATCACCTGTCTGAATTTCCTTACTGCATTCCATTCTCTTCACGCAGACCCTGAAGATGGAGGTAGAATAATTTTTTGAAACGGTGGCAAACACAGCCCATTCGTAAACGATGACAGCAACAGATCAGCATGAGCAGAAATACAGTCGGGTGTTACAGTACTGCGAGGAAATGTGGTCGAAATTTTGACAGGGCAGCGGATATCCTAAAGAGGTTTCATGGCTCCAAACAAATGATGATCCTTGTACATTGTCTGGAAACATATCTTAATCATTTGCATCACATATCAGCTGGTGTTATAGTTTATTCGTGGTCGTGACTAATCCGGCTCGGTTTTTTTTTAAATAGTGATCAGATCTTGTTATTTTAAACTGTTACGTGGTAGACTCATGACTAACAGGTGGATTTGTTTTTAAACACGTGTAACAACAGAGACATACAGTTTGTCACATGTCTGTGACTGCACACTGTTTGTTCTTCAGCTTTTGCACCATTCTTTACAAAGGTTGCTAAAAAGCTTAATGCTTTTATATATGTCCCTCTACACGGTGTTTCTTTATCACCTGCGCTATTAGCAACTGTTTGTTGTCAAGGTGTCTGGGGATGAGGTAGCCACGAGGCCACTCCACATCCCTATTCATAATACTTTTTACTATGTCCTTTCATCTACCTTTCCTTCGATCTTGTCGGACACGCAGTTACAGAAGAACTGCGAAAAAAAAAATGGTTCAAATAAAGATTTGAATTATTTTTTATTCAAGTTCTTTGTACAAATGGTTAGTCCCTTTTTGGACCAATCCTAAAAATGATTTCGCACTCACGCCCCAATATTGGACACACGTCCGCAGTTGTTTCTTTATTTCTGTAATTGAATCCAGTGGCTTTTCGGGCTTTATTCGCTTGAAATTTAAGAAGAGGGCCTAAGCAAGCAGGAACGACGAGCTGGCGTGTTCACTGAATTTCGTCGTTTCATTCTTTTATTCGCGTTTTTATGGATTTGTGGTTGAAAGTCCAGCTGTTCAGGGTATTGTATATTCTTCATCTGTGTTGTTCATAGTACATATTTCTATTTATGTAGGTCTGATCCGAATTCGTTGTGTCTTGAAGCAAAAGACAATTTTAACATAACGGTTTTTGAAAGTAACAGTCGCAAAACAATATAAAAAATATATCAGATCGTTTTGCATAAGGCAGTGATCAAAATTATAAAATGAAAATGAATTATGAATAGGTATTAAGAAGATAGTTATGAATTTGATTGGGATAAACAAAATTAATGCCACTTTTTTAAAGAGAGTTTGTTCCCTTTGTGTCTGTATTAATTAATTCTAATGAATATCACTATCAGCTGCATGTTATTGGTTTGAAATAGGCGGGTTGACTGAAGGCACATCGTTTGACGCAGGAAGTGACAAGTTAATTAACGACTTGAAGATTAAATCCAAGTTCAAGGCACTCTGAAAGTCAGTTTGTCCGCCATAGCGTGGAACACCCAGCTCCACGTTGGGGAGTGGGAAGGGGAGGGGGGTACACCTCAAGATCTTATTAAACAGAATGAATGACCACTGCTGACATAATCCGTCTCAGTACTGTTTCCTGACGAGAGGACGAACCTGTCTTGTGTCCAGTGCCTTGTTCCTTGTCAAATGTACAGTTTTGAGTGTGTGTGTTTGGAGAGAGCTAAGGAAATAATATATTATTTACAATGGTAGGTATACGAGGTATATTACATTACACTTGAACATTCAGTGTGAACCGCACGGTAAACACACTTCATCTCAAATATAAAAACCAGTCAGTTTACGCAGTAGAGAAAAATAATGTCCTGAGACCCATGTACAAAACATAATTATAGTATACTGTGTAGGCAAAGTAGAGATTTGAGTGTGAAATCTGGTAGTAATTACAGTAAGCACTGGACTTCACAATCTTAATATAAGCAGAGTACTTGAACATCTAGTAACGTAGATCCCCTGGTTTCTGTTAACTCTTAAATGGCATCAGAGTTCAGGCAGATTGAAAGTCACGTAAAATTTTCCGACCAGTTACTTTTCAGTTTGAAGATCTCGCAACGGTGATGACCCAGAGTGCCGCCTTCTAGGATGTGGCTTAGTGTAGTTTGTTAGAATCGATGTCTTTATTTTTTGTTGGGTTTTTTATGAGTGTGCAAATTGGTTTGTGAAATTCAGAGGGAAAAACAGGCTGAGGGTGTTCAGGAATAAGATGCTGAGGAGGATATTTAGGCCTAAGTGTGACGGGGTAACAGTGGAGTGGAAAAGACTACATAGCGAGGAACTGTAAGATCTGTACTAATTACTAAATATTATTCGAGCGATCAAATTAAGAAGAATGAGAGAGGTGGGCCATGCAGCACGTATGGGAGAAAGAACAGGTGCCTACAGGATTTTGGTGGGAAATCTGAAAGAGGACCTAGGTATAGAGGAGGGTCTTCAAGAATTTGGAGGGAGGACTGGGATGGATTGATATGGCTCAGGATACGTACAGGTTGTGTGCCCTTCTGAATGCGGTAATGAAATTTGGATTCCAAAAATGCAGGGAATTCTGTTAACTAGTTGCGGATCCGTTGTCTTCCCTAGAAGGACTCTCTCCGATGCATGGAGCGCGTTAGTTAGTTGTTTTTGGTTGGACTTCACATCATAAGCTTCCACAACTGTGCACCCTGCAGGTACATTACGTATCTTGCACCAACCGGCACGTACACATAAAGAATAAATTTATGTATCCACAGGCTGTGTTTCGTGCACAGTTCTTTATGTATCGATTCCTATTATTTCATCAGCCACGAATACCGTGGAATACAGACAGAAGAAATTTATTTCTTTAAATAATTCTGCACAAGGGAACAGAAGTTTATGTTACCGTCCCGTCCATTGAAGAGGCATGTGTGATCCGTCCGTAACAGTATTGAACTCATACCAATCTTATGTTACTGTAAGAAATCCAAATCTTATACAGGACTGTATATACATAAATATGTATATAGGTATATATATATATGTATATATACATATACTGAACAATATAAATTTTTGAGCCGAAAACAAAAGGCTCAGTTGAAAAGAACTTTGTGCACTCGCGGATACAAATATTCTAAAACAAAATAACAAATTAGAGGTAATTTTGGATCTATTTCTAGAGTCGGCTCATTTCTGAAGTATCTGGACGCATTATGTTACTAAAAGCCGTTCACCGATTTGTGAGCTCTGGGCGGGCATGGGTAACATTGTGTTCCCGTACCCGACAGTACACTTCGCCTCACCCGCCCACAAATGTCACCTCGATGATGAACCTATTACTTACGTGACAAGCTCCGATATACTACAGTTACTGGTTCCCTGCCAGGTTAAGGCTATGGACTGGATATCTGAGCAACCGTCGGTTGATACCCGGCAAGGGTAAGAATTTTTCGCTTTTCTAGAGGGTCCATAAAGGCTTTAGAGCCTATAAGGAATCGCGTTATATGGTATTGGAGTTCCCCACGGGAATAAACGGAGGAGTATGCATCTGACCACTCACCTCCGTCTAGAGCCGAAGTTAAGGATCAGTGGAGCTCTACCTCCACTTCCCTACTTGCCTTTGGGGCAAATTTACGTTAACTCTACCTGCTATCCGGAATGTGACGTAGTGTAGTTTTGTAGAAAAGTGCCAGTGAAATGGGTGCAGCACGGTATCACATACTAGGAGACAGTGTGATTCACAATCGCCGTTGCGACAACAACAAATCTGACACAGTTATCTGCTTCATAAGTAACTACGTCCATGAAGCAGAGCAGTTCTTTTGAAGCTAGTACTCGTCTGACTAGTCAAAAAGATTTCTGTATTTTATGAAACCCGAAGTTCAATTCCGTGTTCTCAACCGCCGTCTGATGTCCCCGTCCACAGCCAAATTCATTTTGCCCTCCAAATCTATTATCTGAAGTAAACTTTATAATTATTGTCCCACTTTCATGTAGTACTTTCAGAGAGTTCTTTCAGTTTTACTCCTTCATTCTTTTAGTTATTTAATTTCTACACAAGTGAAGATTTAGTGGATAGAGTGAAATGCACGTCTGAAGTACCTGCACTCGTCTCTCACATCTGAAACCGGCCCCAAAGATATTGAAATGGACGGAGGTGCAAGAAACCTTTTCTGTCTGGATCAGTCACTTTCCTTCTCCCCTTCAGTGGCGCACAAAGGGTCAGTTGCGTGCTGGAGTATGTCGTGCATCTTAGTGGAAGAACCGCCCAAACTATACACTCGCCCTGTTGCAATATCAATCGTGAGGCAATATTACGGAGCGAATGAATGCAATACCAGCGTGGTGTGCCTGTCTGTGACGTCATGTTACCAGTAAGCCTGCAATGGTGACATTTCCGTGGCCACGACCCATATTTCGAGAGTAATAGTAATCATCCTTCGCACTTCGTCGGTCATTTGGTGTGCTTATGTTTCGTACTCCTAACGACACTATCGTAAAAGCACGTGTTTTATTTATAATATCCAATGGCTGGATGATAACGAATAATGGATTGGGAAGTAAGCAGCCTTGCGCGTTTTAAAGTTTCATCGCAGCATTTGGTTTCATTTCAAATGTCGAATAGAATAAGGCTGCTTCTGTATTTACTGATGTGCCGACTTACCTTGGATCCTTTGATATCGCCTTGAATGGCTTAGGTTATATAACATCGAATGGGAAGAAGATCAGTGAAGATTTAATTGTAAATAGCGTGGAAAGAAACAGACGTCGTGTTCTAATTTAAGATAGCATCCCATCACTAGGATGGAGGAATTGAGAAGAAAAGCGAGACATTTAATCAGAAAAGCCGGTCTCCAGGCCCATGTTTGATTCTGGGACCTCTGAAATATGGTGTATGGGTGCCATATTGTGTTCCGAATTGATCATTAGGTTGACAGTACATGGTGAACTGCAGTTAACATGGAACGAATTAGCCATGGACTATTTTAAGGTACAGTTTCAGCATCTGCATCGAGGTAGCATGAAAAACAGCGATAATTTCAGTCAGTATAGTCTATTCTGGACTCAGAATCGAATAAGACACTTCTGAACGAGAAATATGGGTTGTAAACCCTTAATCGGAAATTCGATCACTGTTACTTTATTGGAAGACGGAAAACAACTTCGAGTAAAAACATGTCGAAAATCATTTGAAATTCTGAGAAATAAGCAAGGTTTGTGTGCTATTTAAGCAGTCGTGAACAGAGTGAACCATTGAAATTCAGTAGCTGCTTTATTTACCTCCACGTTTAACACAGAGAACTTTTCATTTTCCCTATACAGTGTCCCTATAGTCACGTGTTTCACATGATTTTCACGCTTGCAGATAAAATATTTAGTAAAAGTTTTCACAATTTTACTACATCACACCACGAGATAAACCTGACCCCGTCCGTTATTAATCGTTACGTTACAAACACGTGCTGCGTACTGTAACGTATAACGAACGACACATTCATAATTTTGGCACCAGACGAAAGTGAATTTTCAGCTTCATCCCCAGCAAAGTTACCCACGAATTCGCAGTACACGTTCTAGCCGACATGTAACCAGGTCGACACTTGATGACCAAGAAAGAACTTTTAAGAATTTTCATCGTACCGCTGTAGGAAGGGCCGGAATAGCGTAGTCGGAACAGCGACTTGCTACGGGCTGGACGGTTTGGGGATCGAATCCCGATGGAGACGAGATGTTCCGCACCCGTCCAGACCGGTTCTGGGGCCCACGCAGCCTCCTATGTAATGCGCACCGGGTCTTTCCCGGGGGTAAAGTGGCCGGGGTGTGGCGTTGACCACCCACCCCAAATAGCGCCGAGGTTAAAGAAAGGGTAGAGTTATACCTATAATCCCCCTCTGGGCCTTCGTGGCCTGTTCTAGGGTGAACTTTACCTTACTTTACTTTACGTTGTATGAAACCGATTTATTAAAAGAATATCCACAAATTACTGCACTCACAGCACATTTTATTCAAACACAACATTTTACAGAGTAATGTGAGCTGATGAAGTGTGATTCTTATAGCTCGACAGCCCCCAGTGAGCCAGGGCCTCCTCACTGTCGAGGCTTCGTGATCACCCACAGTCACTCCACACTCGGTAGGACTCTGTTGGACGAGTGATCGGCCCGTTACAGAGACCTCTACCTGCCAACACACAACAGCCAAAACAGACATCCACTCCTCCGGCGGGATTCGAACCCACAATCCCAAAAAGCGGCCGCAGACCCACGCCTTAGACCGCATGGCCACTGGGATCGGCTGCTGAAAGTTTACGTAACAAAGTATATCTTTCTGGGTCCATCACATATACGGAGAAGCTATTATTACTCAAATACCCGTAGTTCTGCCGCCGCTCGCTTCCTGGGATTGTGGGTTCGAATCCCGCCGTTGGCATGGATATCTTTCTCTTGTGTTGAGTGTTGAGTGCTGTCAGGTAGAGGTCTCTGTGACGGCCGATCCCTTGTCCAGAGGAGTCCTACAGAGTGCGGTGGGTCTGAGTGTGATCTCGAAACCTCAACCATAAGGAGGCCAAGGCCCCCCTAGGGCTGTCCAACCATGAAAAAAAGTACATAATTACTTTAAATGTGTTTCAGAATTCACAACTGTCCTTTGGCAGCTCTTATACTGCAGTTCTTACATGTTTTTATATTTCAAAATAATGTATCGATGGATGGTAGCTAGTAAAATCGGTACTGAGCGCCTAAAATTCAATGGTGAAGATTTTGCACCATACTGAACTATAAACTATGAACCTGTGGAGGTATAGTTCCAGTGTTTCTTAACCTCGGAAAGCAGATGGAGGTGTGTATTTACTGTCATACTCCTGACAACTTTACTCAGGGACCCATTGGATTTAAAGCTGCCCAATAGGATTATTTTGCTTAAGCCGTAAATCGAACCCAGTTTGTCGGGTTCTCCATGCACGCATCTTACTGAACTAACTTAATTACATACATATGCGTCAGCAGCAGGCCTATCTAATCGTTTATATACTGCGGGAAATTTCAGGAAATTTGATCTGCATGCAGGTAACATGAATTTCAATACACACAATGACGAATGAATTCCAGTTATGTATAAATTTACCTGTACATTTCGCTATAGGCCTGCATCATGCACATTAAAGTATAATGACAAAAATAGGAAAAATGAATATTTATTTGTATATAATAACTTACAAATTGCACTATAGTGTCGCTATTTTTGGCATATTTTTACAAAATGAAATAACAATGAGCTGCATGTCTCCATGAATAACTGCTCGTAAGTTTTCCAGATATCTTCAGCATCCTATCTCGGCTTTCCAGATGAAAGGCTAAAGATGTTTTTTTTTTTTTTTTTTCATTTCCAATCCTTCCGCCGACAAATTCAGACATCGTCACGAGCAATAGGAGCTGAGGGTCGAGCGGGCCTGATCTGCATCCAGTCAGCCAACAAGTAACGTGAATAAATCTTGCTGGTCTTGCGGACTGGACAAAGCAGCATGAATCGTGTAGTTAAAATACGAAATACTTTGGCTGGAAAACAAAGGGAAATGTAAAACTGAGTTAAAAAAGAAAGTCAATTACGTGAAGAGCTGAAGATGGTTGTGGAATATTCGGGGAAGACTCTACCTTGAATTTAGTTTGGTAGTCAATCATTTGGTCAGTCAGTCTTTGCACTACATGAAATTTTAAGTACACAGAACGTTTCTACAGGTCACAACGCAGAACCACCGTGACCAGAATTTTTGCTTTGCATTGTACATTTATGGTTTTACATCGCGCCTGTCCATCAACAGACCAACAAGGAAGTCCCATAATGCATCTGGCAACGGAACGCACGCTCAAGTACAGCAAAGTACACAGGGGTTGCTGGGATGGACTACAGTTCCCCCCTTTTTTTTTTCGCAAATCCAAAATGAGGGGATTTGTCGAGAACCAAAAGTACAGGATAAAAGATAGAGATATATTTTGGTGAGACTGACAGAGATGGCAAAGAGGGTGGTTAAGCAGGCAGGGAAAAAGAAGGAAATAGGAAAAAAGCTTCGGGGTTGGGGGATGGTATAGGGGAAAATAGTGTGAGGGACAGGACGGTAAGGGTAGTCGTGGTAGCAAGGGGGAAGTAGCAGAGTTGAAGGGTGGTATGGCCGAAGATTGAAGCTTGTGATGACCAAAGCCTTTTGCTTCAGTACATTTTTTTTTTCGCTTCGAACGTCATATACAGTAGGAACCCTGTGATGGAAAATATGGGAATAAAGGCGAAGGGGAAAACAAGAAAAGGAAAAAAATTTGCAGAATTTTAAATTGGCGAATAATATAAGATTTTGTAAAATATTTGTAGGAATTAAGAATTAAGTCATAGCATAAGCTGAATGCTGAGATGGTTTAAGCGAATGCTGAGATGATTCCCAAGACAAGTTGCTACTGCATGCTTCTCATAAAACCCTCCCGACTTAAATTTCTTAGATTCTTATTTCATATTTATGTACGTGCCACCGGGCGACAGCCCATTTGCAGTTAAATATATTATTATTGTTATTATATTCTACGTACCTGGCATTTATGCTTCGAAGAAACGTAAATTCCGGAACCACTTATTGATATGACAACATGCAAAATAATGAATATCATTAAAACCATCTGACGTCTAATAATACACACACAAGGGAATAACTGACTCCATAGAGCACAGTCCTCTTGAGAAGCTAACAGGTCTTAAGCCAGTCAAAAAATTACCAGCATTTTATGGAAATTGAAGGTTCATACCGAAATCACAAGATCCCACCAAATGTCCTTATTCTGAGACAGATTAATCCAGTCCATGTCCCCATCCACTTTCTGAAGGTCAATTTTAATATTATCCTCCCATCTACGCTTCTGTCTTCCAAGTGGTCTCTTTCCCTCAGATTTTCCCACCAACACTCTGTATGCATCTCTCCTCTCCCCCATATGTGCCACACGCCCCGCCAATCTCATTCTTCTCGATTTGAACACCCAAATAATATTTGTGAAGAGTACAGATCATTAAGCTCCTCAATATATAGTCTTTTCCACCCCACTGTTAGTTATACCGGCCCTCTTAAGTCCAAATATCTTCCTCAGCACCCTATTCTCAAACACCCTCAGCCTACGTTCCTCCCTCATTGTAAGAGACCAAGTTTCACACGCATACAAAACAACAGGCAAAATTATATTTCTGTATATTAAACTTTATATTTTTGGATAGCAAACTGAAAGACAAAAGATTCTGCACCGATTGATATCAAGCGTTCCCTGACTTCAGTCTGCTGTTAATTTCTTCCTGTATGGAATTTTGATCCTTTTGACTTCTTCCAAAAGTTTTTAAATGTTCCAGTTTTTCCACATATTTATTATCTATCTTCATCTTGCGATTTTGTCCTACATTACAATCTCGAGACATGACCTTGCACTTAGTTTTATCAGCATTTACTACTGGACCAGTCTCCTTACTAGTAACTACTAAAGCTTCTGCGTTTTTCTTTAGAACATGTACGCTTCCGCTCAATAAATTAACATCATCAGCATAAATAAATACAATGGACAGGTTAGTAAAGCGTAAGTAAGTAATTAATTAACAGAGGGTTTTAACGTACTTCACTTCAAGAACAAATGAGAAAACTGGTGAAGTTAAAATTGTGCGCCTCACGAAGGCACATGGGGAAGACGAAGTACAGCTTTGAGCGTTATTAACCTTGGAAATAGACAGGAGTGGTCAGCTTTACGCATCGGCGGATGTCCTCGGTGAAAACCCCCCAGTAACCACTGGATAGGATGCCAACTGGCCCCTGTACAAACTGCAAGAAGTAAAATCATATTTTCTTGCTCTACAAACAGAAAAAAGTATAATGAGTAGCTATGTGCTGGACTATCGAGGTATCGTCGTTAGAGCTCTGGCAGCAGCCGGCGTCTTCTGTCTTCCTCGGGGTGTTGAGAAAGTTTTTGAGACGCACATATCGTCGTATTCAACGGACACCGGAGATTTGCCCTGTGAATAACGCGGAAGAGACGTGAATCTGGCCACCGAATCTCCAAATATGTCAAAGTTAAGAACGGAGTTACACCTCAACTACACCCTACGCCCTCATGTCATGCACGAGGGCCACTTTACTAAGACATACAACATGGTTCAATCCACAGTGAATGCGTGTTGAAAGATTACATACGCCTTGTATACAACAAAGATCTTCAACCGACGAGTCGGAAAGGAAGCCATGTAACGTACGTGTATAAAAACATCCAGCACACCTGTGAAATACCACAACCCCCCACTGCAACAACCGCGTATGAAGCACAGATAGTATGACTGCATGTCGCGAACCTCCAGAGGAGTAATTTTCAAAGCAACGAAGAATTCTTGTGAACATATCGGGAGAAATTTTCGGAATGGTATTATTATGGTCAGATCAGATTGCAACAGTGACAAGACTTGTGTATGGACAGATCAGAATGCACTGCTGAAACCTTACATTTGCGTATATGTCAGAATGAATCACAGACAGCACAGAAGCGTGAACAGATCAGAAGGTATTTCTGAAATGTTACGCTTGTGGAGACATCAGACTGCATTTCCAACACGTTGTTCTTGTGTACGTATACAAAAAAAAACTTCAACGACATAATATGTTTTTGGATTTAACAGACTGCATTACCAACATCGAGCTGTTACAGGGAAGCCACAATGCTTTCCAATCCAGGCGGCAAGCTAAGTGACTTCTGGCATTTCGTGGGAAAGTGCCTTCATTTTTAACGCTGAAGCTTTCTACGAAGCCTTAGTAAATGGCACGCAGTTCTAGAAAACAATCTTCCTGTTGTAATCGAGATGTAACAACGGTGCAAAATCGAATAATAATATTCCCAAGAAAATTTTATGAGCACTTACTGGGTACAATTTTATGAAGCTCTTGATGCAATCCCATTAATACTTGAGGTTGACTTCTCTATTTAATAAATATAGCATTGGTCAACTTAGCGAAGGAGCGCAGCCTTATGTTAAATTTTAACATAATTTTTAAAATTCACCAATAAATAAGAAAGGTGGGTGTATCGATGTTAAAATTTTGCAGTTACTGATTGCAGTCTGCTTCAACGAAGTAATTCACCTCACTTTCTGTGGGAAGACAGCTAATCTACACATACTAGAGTGTCAAGGAAACGTGGTGTGGGCCGAACTCTTCAGTCAGGAACTGCGATGCCTCAGTCAGTATTGTGACTGATTACGTTATGGTATTGAAGACCGAAGACTAGGAGTTAGATTTCCGGCACGGGAAAGAGAGTTCTTTCTCATCCATAAAGTACAGACCGGCCGTTGTTTCCCCTTAGCTTTGTACCCAAAATAGCAGTAAAATACTTCCCCGAAGGTAAAGTGGCCGTTCGTGAATCTGACCACTCAAGCCCATCTAGTGCAGAGGATAAGAATGCATGGAGCTATATTTTTTAGGTCTTAAAAGTCTTCATGCCTCCAACTTTAACTTTTACACCTAAACCCTGGCCCCTCCAGAAGTCAGTTACGAGTGTAAGCAATTCACAGGCTCCTCAACAGAGCGCCCTCCTGTCACACTGTCCAAAAAATCTTCAGGATTTACAATACCATATATATATATATATCTGACTCTGGCTTACAATATTTGGAATATCCTTAGATCGAACATCTACTGACCTCCTGTGCTACATTCCCCATTTCGTCCACTCAGTTTTCTCTCAGAGTTACAGCTGCTAGCGTCAAAATAAGATGGTAAGAAATGGGGCATCCAGTTGTGAGTTTATGGTAAAGAGTTTGGGTAAATAGGGGTTAAAGATAGTTCTTAATAGGCTAGTGAAGTCGAATGCACTTTTCATATGCACACTTTTATGTAGAAAAAACATACACATTTCCTAAAAACAGATAACTTTCTGGAACACATAAAAATTACTCACTTCTCAGGCAGTCTTTCTGTAACATGATTACTTCAATTTAGATTAATACATATGTGTATTGTAGTGGGGTTTGGAGGTGTCTAAGACAAGGTCCAGAAAAATGTTAAGATGGAGCACAGGATAATATTAAGGCACGGCCCAAGATAGCGTCAAGACCGTCTTTTCTAAAGAAAATGGATAAAATTAAGTTGTCGCTGACGTTAATCTGCGTACCGGCCAAAATTCGAAATGTGAACAAATATCCAGCACTTACAATTCAACATCCTGTTCAGAACTTTCACTATAAAATTGTCACTTCTCACTTTCTTTGACAGGATAAGGATACAATAGTGCCCGTCTGCTCCTTTCGGATTTGAAAGAGAGAAGGATGTCGTTGTTTGAGTCGTCCTTACGCCGTCCGTAAATACGGATACACAGTCAATATCTGAAACGCCCTGGGCACTACGCTCCCCTATCAACAACTCAATTCGGCAGGTTTTCCAATAAAACGCACTGCAACTTCTGGCTAAGAGTGACCTAAAGCAGAGATACTGAGTTTCCACAGACAGTTGTTAATAGCGGACAATCATGTCATCCAAATGGAGCAGAGTACTTCTGTGCTAGCTGACAGTCGCTCAACTCTTTAAAAAATCCCGCTCCTTCTTTTGAACCCGATGGTATAATCAATTCCTGTGTTCACAAAAGCCTGCCACGCACCCCTAGTGTCTCTATTTAACCTTCAGCTGCTCAGTGGTCAAGGAAGAGTAAATTTACCTCCATATTTACTGAATACATTACAAAGTATGTACATATAACGGAATTTGTATTTCATATTAAGTTAAAGTGAATGCAGAAAATTAAAATAATTGGAGCTTAAAATTGCACTATTCGTCTAGAATGCCGCTGTGATTAATGATGGATAAAGATAGACACAAGACGTGAGCAAGACATTCGGTTTTGTGGTGGAAAGATAACATTGGAAGTAATATTTAAAAAAGTAGTCCTCAGGGCTCTTAAGTATATTGAACGGGCTTTGTAATGACGCGACTGTGTGTTTCTGTGATACGGACTATAGGTCTTAAGAGTGACAGCAGTAACTGAGCCGTTACTCGGCCTTTCAGAGATTACCTGGACGTCTGCTATAGTCCTGAAGAATTGTGTCTTTCAGTTACGAGAAAGACTTATCTTGCCAGTGTCTGTCACGTAACTGATCTCCTACCTGATTGACTTGTGCGGCTGACAGATGTCAATGAAGGCGTTGGTCACCGAACATAAACTTACACCTCAGTAAGCTCATATATACGACAGAATGATTTGTAGTATGGAAAACTGTAACGGCCGCGGATGTAAAAATGCAGCGAATCGTAAGAATCTTGATATGATCTGCTGAAACTGAGCCGTTGACATTTAAACAAAACTGTGAAGTTTCCCCTCAGAAGTCCCCTTGATACCTGCATTAGCCATTGGCAGTCACACGCGCAGCTACCAATCCGTCACAGAAGTGCTATCGCTGGACGTTCCGAAGAACATAGGCACCCTAGATTTACAGCTGCAGCGAATGTTGCTTACACTGGCCTTAAATTTGGTACACACTAAAGTCGGCAGCGTTGAACTCCTGTATTGAAGTTGCAGGCAGGAAGCATACATGAGTCTGATAGTCACCTGTGAAACACCACGGTGTCAGCCCAGACAACCACTATATAAATCTTTACAGCAACGGGAAAGTCAGACATCCCACGTGTGGCTGATTTCCTATACCTATTTCGAAGCCGATTTTTATTCACAGGAATCTTATAGTAAATTATGTCCTTTTATAATGTATAAGTGATCACATTGCCTTCGCCAGTCAAGACCACATTTAGTTTCCATGTTTTGGGTGTATAACAATGTGTGATATGTTCCAGCAAATATAACCTACGTTAGCGGAGGTAATAATTCTGGCAATGATGCAAGCGTAGGCGTGAAACTCGTATGTAATAACCAATATATGTGAGGAACTGGGTAATAAAGGGCGTTGGAATATTTTAGCATGACGAAGTTACTAAAGCCAAGCAGAAGGCACAACATATAAAACCTTGTTTTGTTAGAATGTAAACTGTAATTTTAATTAGCGAAATATAACGAGACTGAAGGAAATTGTTTTATGGGTCTCAAAAATGCAGATCAAGAGGAGTTGCATTTTAAATTACAGGAGTACAAATTGTCGTCCTTATGGGAAACATTTCGAAAAATATGTGTCGTAGAATAATGATTAGAAGTCTTTAAAATCTCACGCAATATCAGAAAACTTCCAAAGCAGATAACGGACTATAAAGTTAAATTAGAGTGTATTTACACAAAAGTTTCCTGCGTTATTAACTCAGCGACTATAACAATGAATCCAATTCCAAAATTTGTTTCATATGGTTCAGGACGGAATATAAAGACGGGCTCTTGTAAACATGGCAATGAATCTTCCAGCTTCACCGCAGGAAGCGAATGTCTTAAAGACTGGCGAAACTACCAACCTTTCAAGAAGGATCCTGCTTCACTAAACCCTTTGAAGCATGAACATAAACTGCAGAACGTGTTGAATAAATTTAAAGATCCAGTTCGTAAAACGCAGTAAACTCGCTCTGTGCCCATTCCAGAGATCATTGTTTAATTCAGTGCAGGGAAATTTATAAAAAGGAATCCTAAGAAACACAAATAATTCCTGTGGGCATAAAGTAGGTTTCTAAACGTGAAACGCGTTACAGCACAAAGTAACTATTGGGCATTAAATGGCAAAACTACGTTTACTAATTATTTTAACGTGTTGACAGAATACAATTAATATAGCTATAGAGTTTCAGACCAAAGTTCCTTAATCTCTGTTACACTGCGGTAATACATTCTGTGTGAGTCACTAACATATGGAGTTTTACGAATCTAAGCTGGTTTTGCTTTGAGATGTTATCCTGCATCATACACTGTTGTGAGAAGTCATTCTGCACCATACACTGCTGTGAGATGCTATTCTGCGTCATACACTGCTGTGAGATATTATTCTGCATCATACACTGCTGTGAGATATTATGTTAATTACAACCTGCTGTGAAATGTTATTCTGCATTATACACTGTTGTGAAGTGTTATTCTGCATCATACAGTGATGTGAGATGTTATTTGCAGCATACAATAGTGTGAGATGTTATTCTGCATCATACACTGCTGTGAGATGTTATTTGCAGCATACAATGCTGTGAGAAGTTATTCTGTATCATACACTGTTGTGAGGTGTTATTCTGCATCATAAAATAATATGAGATGTTACTCTGCATCATACACTGCTGTGAGATGTTATCCTGCACCATACACTGCTGTGAGATGTTATTCTGCATCATATACTGTTGCGAGACATTATTCTGCATCATATAATGCGGGGAGATATTATTCTGCATCATACATTGCTGTGAGATGTTATCCTGCATCATAAACTGCTGTGAGATGTTATCCTGCATCATACACTGCTGCGAGAAGTTATCCTGCATCATACACTGTTGTGAGAAGTTATCCTGCATCATACACTGCTGTGAGATGTTATTCTGCATCATAAACTGCTGTGAGATGTTATCCTGCATCATAAACTGCTGTGAGATGTTATCCTGCATCATAAAATGCTGTGAGAGGTTATTCTGCATCATACACTGCTGTGAGATGTTATTCCGTATCATACACTGCTGTGAGACGTTATTCTGCATCATACACTACTGTGAGATGTTATCCTGCATCATACACTGCTGTGAGATATTATTCTGCAACATACAGTGCTGTGAGAAGTTATCCTGCATCATATATTGCTGTGAGATGTTATTCTACATCATACTCTGCTGTGATATATTATTCTGTACCATACACTGCTGTGAGATGTTATTCTGCATCATACACTGCTGTGAGATGTTATTTGCAGCATACACTGCTGTGAGATGTTAGTCTGTATCATACACTGCTGTGAGGTGTTATTCTGCATCATACACTGCTGTGAGATGTTATTCTGCATCATACACTGCTGTGAGATGTTATTTGCAGCAAACACTGCTGTGAGATGTTATTCTGCATCATACACTGCTATGAGATGTTACTCTGCATCATACACTGCTGTGAGATGTTATCCTGCACCATACACTGTTGTGAGATGTTATTGTGCATCATACACTGTTGCGAGACATTATTCTGCATCATATACTGCTGGGAGAAGTTATTCTGTATCATAAACTGCTGTGAGATGTTATTCTGCATCATATACTACTGTGAGATGTTATCCTGCATCATACACTGCTGTGAGATATTATTCTGCATCATATACTGCTGTGAAATTTTATTGTGCATCATACACTGCTGTGAGATGTTATTCTGCATCATATATTGCTGTGAGATGTTATCCTGCATCATACACGGCTGTGAGATGTTATTCTGCATCATACACCGCTGTGAGATGTTATTCTGCATCATTCAGTGCTGTGAGATATTATCCTGCATCATACAACGCTGTAAGATATT
>Ga0123355_10002132_pt1 | contig 27941 bp, 40 predicted proteins | sample TergutEmb28metaG_3_FD_89872 | JGI IMG/M metagenome (GOLD analysis project Ga0123355, IMG submission 89872) | Embiratermes neotenicus P1 segment gut microbial communities from Petit-Saut dam, French Guiana - Emb289 P1 | ecosystem: Host-associated > Arthropoda: Insects > Digestive system > Gut ... | reverse complement strand
TGTTGAGGCAATAAACAATATATATCACTTTGACGCGGGGCCTCTTTCTGGTTGGGTGTTTAGTGTTAATGGGTATTTTCCCAGTGCCGGGTCTTCGCTTTACTTGGTTGAGGCCGGTGATGTTATTGAGTGGGTGTATTCACTTGACCTTGGGCGAGATGTGGGTGCCTTACAATGATTTTGGGTGACATAAGGTTTGGCCAAAATGACACTTTCACCGGTTTTCACCCAGTGGTCAACCTGGTGTTTTTTGTTGCTGTTATTGGGTTTGCCATGTTTCTTATGCATCCGGTTTCGTTGGTTGTATCCTTTGTTTGCGGGGCAGTGTACGCGGTGTACTTGCGTGGGGTTCGGGCACTTCGGATTGGGCTTTTATTTCTGCTTCCGCTGGCTTTATTTACTGCGGTGCTTAACCCGCTTTTTAATCATCAAGGTGTTACTATTTTGGCGTACCTTCCAAATGGTAATCCCATTACCGCCGAGTCCATTGCCTTTGGTTTTGCGGCGGCGGGGATGCTGGTTACGGTTATAACTTGGTTTTCGTGCTTTAACGTTGTAATGACCAGCGATAAGTTTGTGTACTTGTTTGGCCGGGTTTTGCCCGCGCTTTCGTTGATATTGTCTATGGCCTTACGGCTTGTACCGCGATTTTTTGCTAAGCTACGTGTTATTGCTAATGCCCAAGCCGGCATTGGCCGGGATGTGACCCAGGGCAATATATTTCGGCGGGCACGTAGCGGGATACTTATACTTTCGATTATGGTGACTTGGGCGTTGGAAAATGCCATTGATACGGCCGACAGCATGAAGGCGCGGGGTTATGGCCTGCCTGGGCGCACGACTTTTTCTATTTTTCGGTTTGCGCGGCGGGACGGGTATGCACTTGGGTATATTGTCGCGCTGGTTGGGGTTGTTTTTATCGGTGTGCGGGGGGGGGCTTATAGTTTTCGATTTTTCCCAAGCATACGCGGCCAGTGGACTGGGGCTTTTACTATAGTTGTTTTTGTGGCACAATTCGCGTTATGTGTTTTGCCCCTTATGCTTAACTTGAAAGAGGATTTGTATTGGAAACGTATCGAATCACAGATTTAAGCTTCACATACCCAAACCGCGAAGCACCCGCTTTAGATGGCATTAACCTGTCCATCAAACGAGGTGCTTTTGTTGTGATTGCGGGGCCTTCGGGTTGTGGTAAGACAACACTTTTGCGCCAGCTTAAGCCAAGTTTAGCACCCCATGGGGCAAAATACGGCGGGATTTACTTCGAAAATACTATACTTGAAGAGTTGCAGCCTCGTGACGCAGCCGCACGTATCGGGTTTGTACTTCAATCCCCGGAAAACCAGATAGTCACAGATAAAGTATGGCACGAGTTGGCCTTTGGCCTGGAGAGCCTCGGCGTGTCTACGCCGGAAATTCGGCTTAGGGTTGCGGAGGTTGCCAGCTTTTTTGGGATGCAAACTTGGTTTCATAGGCCGGTGACAGAGCTGTCTGGTGGCGAAAAGCAGATGCTTGCACTTGGATCTGTAATGGCGATGCAGCCATCGGTTCTTATACTCGACGAACCAACCAGCCAGCTTGACCCAATCGCCGCAGGCGAGTTTATCCAGGCAATAGGTAGGATAAACCGTGACCTTGGGGTGACTGTGGTGCTGACAGAGCATAGGCTTGCGGAGGTCTTTCCCCTTGCCACCAAAGCTATTGTGTTAGATAAAGGGCGGGTTATAGCACAGGGCAGCCCCAGGGAAGTGGGGCTTGGGTTGCTGCAACGAGGTGGGCAACATAAGGGGATGTTTCTTGCAATGCCGACGCCGATGCGGGTGTGGGCGGCTGCTACAAGCGTGCGGGTATCCCTGCCGGATAAGGCACAAGATATAGCGAACATAAAAGGCACGCCTGCCATAGGCTGCCCAATTACGGTACGTGAAGGCGTGGATTGGCTGACAATGTATGTGCGCGAGAACATACCGCATGGCTACACCTCCTCTCGGTCGATTATCAATACCCAACCTAACTCAAATCCCATGCCTTCTGATTTAATCACCCCAGTTGCATCCGATACTCCCAGCTCGCCCACAAACCCGGTATCCTCCGCGACACCCACATCACCCCCCGCAATATCTCTTAATGAAGTCTGGTTCAGATACGCAAAAAATCTACCAGACATACTAAAGGGTGTATCCTTCACAGCAAGCTACGGCGAAATAACCGCAATACTAGGCGGCAATGGGACAGGCAAAACCACGACACTAGGGATAATCACCGGGCAGAACAAGCCATACAGGGGCAAGGTTAAATCTCACAGGCAAGTATATGCCCTGCCCCAAAACCCCCAAGCACTGTTTACCGCAAAAACCCTATACAAAGACCTTGCGGAAATCTTCCAAGGCAACACTACCCCTCACGACATAAAAACAAAAATAGACGATGTAACAAAGCTGTGCCGCCTAGACGGCTTGCTTCAAAGCCACCCCTACGACCTATCCGGCGGGGAAATGCAGCGGGCGGCACTGGCAAAACTACTATTACTTGAGCCCAAAATCCTACTCCTTGACGAGCCAACAAAAGGTCTTGACGCAGAGTACAAGCAAGAGTTTGCCAAAATCCTAAAAAAACTTGCAGCCGCAGGGGTTGCAATAGTAATGGTAAGCCACGACATAGAGTTTTGCGCCCAGCATACACACCGCTGCGCCCTGTTTTTTGACGGAAATATCATTACCGAAAACACCCCGCGCGCATTTTTTAACAGGAATAGTTTTTACACCACAAGCGCGAACAAAATGGCGCGGCATATACTGCCGGATGCGATAACCGTCGAGGATATAGTGCAGTCGCTTGCGGACATAGCAATAAATAAGAATGATGCGATTGCGACATCCAATGCGGCCGCAAGGAACGCAGCGTCTGACACAAGTACAGATGTGAAAACTGAAATTATTGATGACGCCCAGCATTCGAATGTCGCGCGCACTACACCAATCTCGGATACTCTTCATTTGCAAGATATGTCAGCCCACCCAACGATAAATGACTCACATTCACATATCACACAAACCACTCCACTCCCCACCCCGCCAAAAATCACCCCCAAAGCCCTCAAAGCCCCCAATGCCTCCAAAGCACCCAATCCCCCCAAACTCCCCAAACCCCGTACAAAACTAGCCGCAGCACTCATCCTACTAACCATCCCGCTAACCATATACCTAGGCATCACCCTACTAGACGACCGCCGGTTTTACTTCATCTCCATGCTGATAATCCTACAGGCACTACTCCCCTTTGCCCTAATCTTCGAAAGCCGCAAACCTCAAGCCCGTGAGTTAGTAATTATCGCAGTCTTGTGCGCAATAGGCGTAGCGGGCCGCGCCGCGTTCTTTATGCTGCCTCAATTTAAACCCGTGATTGCAATGGTAATAATCGCGGGGGTAGCCCTAGGCGGCGAGACGGGCTTTCTAGTAGGCGCAACCACCGCATTCGTAAGCAATATGTTTTTCGGCCAAGGCCCCTGGACACCATGGCAGATGTTTGCCTTTGGAATAATCGGTTTTCTTGCTGGGGTTTTGTTTAATAAAAAAATATTCAATAAAAAAATGCGCCCAGCACCAATTGCCCTAGCGATTTTTGGCGGCATAGCAACATTAATAATCTACGGCGGGATAATGAACCCAGCCGGTGTAATCATGTTCCAGCCAAGCCCAACCCGTGAAATGTTTCTGCTTGCGTTTATGTATGGCCTGCCCTTCGATTTGATTCACGCCGCGGCAACTGTTATATTTCTAGCGATTATTTCCCGGCCAATGCTGGAAAAGCTGGACAGAATAAAGCAAAAATACGGACTATACTAAGGGGCTAATATACTACCGTTCCTCATAAGATGTAGTAAGCCTTGCCGAAAAATGCTTGAAGCGTTGCATATTTTCGGCAAGGCAACTACATCTAATTGCGGTACGGAGTATACCTACCCACGAAAAGGTGAGCCATGACAAACTGCAAACACTTCGGCCGTTGCGGCGGCTGCGTCTACCTAGACATCCCATACCAAGAAGAACTAACAAAAAAAGAAGCCGCCCTACGCCAGACACTGGAATCCTATGGCCATCTACTAGAGGCCATGATCCCGGCACCATCCCCCCAAGGCTACAGAAATAAAATGGAACTGGCCTTCGGAGACGAATCCAAGCACGGCAACCTAGCGCTAGGCATAAGAAAACGCCGCAGCTACTACGAAGTAGCCACCCCGGAGGACTGCGTCCTAATCCCCGACGACTTCAAAAAGATAGCCAAGTGCGTGCAAGATTATTTCCGAAACTCAGACGAAACATTCTTCCATAGAAAACGCCACACCGGCAGCCTACGCCACCTTGTGCTGCGCCGAGGCGAGTTTACCGGCGAGCTTCTGATAATCCTATCAACAACATCCGCCCTAAAAACAGACCTAGCCCCCCTTATTGCCCAGCTTAAAGACTTATTCAAAGGCGCTCAAGCTTCCAGCAAAACCCACGGGCAAATCGTAGGCATACTACACAGCATAAACGACGGCGTAGCCGATGCTGTAAAAGACGAAAACACCCAAATCCTCTACGGCCGAGACTATTATAACGAAGAAATCTGCGGCCTAAAGTTTACCGTGTCGGCGTACTCCTTCTTCCAAATCAACTCTGCCGGGGCCAATAGGCTCTACGGTGTTGTCAATGAAATGGCCGCAAACGATGCAGCCCCACTAGCCTACGACCTATACTGCGGCACCGGCACTATTGCCCAGATAATATCCCCAATCTTCGAAAAGGTAATAGGCATAGAACTAAACCCCGCCGCAATAGAGGCCGCAAAGGAAAACGCCAAGCTAAATAACATAACCAACTGCGAATTCTACGCCGGTGATGTTCAAGATATACTGATGCAGTTAAATGCCCAAACACCAGCCACAGCAATAGTAGACCCCCCAAGAGACGGCCTACACCCAAAAGCCCTAGCCAAACTAATCGCCCTTGCCCCGGAAACTCTAATCTATGTAGCCTGCAAGCCTGCCTCCCTAACCCGCGATTTAATGGCACTAACAGCCGCAGGCTATAAGCCAATAAAAGCAATAGGGGTAGATATGTTTCCCCGCACCCCCCATGTGGAGTGTGTCATGTATCTATCTAAAACTAACGGATAAAGGCCAAATATAACCTTTGTCAAAAATGGAAAAACCCCGTTTTATGCGGGTTAGCGGGTTGCCTGCAATGGCAGGCCCCAAAATATGGAATTAAATGCGCGCCATAAGTAATTGAATATCCTACAGCTACTTAGGGCGTGTTGCCACTACCGCCAACAGTCCCCATGAAAACATATCGATCCCCGCACGAAGACGGCAGCACTCGACATTTTGTCATAATTTGTATTGACAATATAACCCTGTAAATGTTAGTGATTTTCGTGACGTTGACGTGTTTGTATTTACGGCGTTTCTTGATAAAGAGACATATGAAGCAAAAACTCGGGAGATAGCAAAGAAGCCATACTCTGTTCAAGAAAATTCTGCGTTTTCATATTGCTTAACGTCTGATGGCTTTGAAAAAAACTATCTCAGACGCGATATGTCCGATTACCGGAACGAGGATGTCGATTTTATGCGACTGTGTAATTGTGACGCTACTGTTCCCGTGGCGCATGGGTCAGAAGCTGCTCAAAATAGAGATTTATTTGGATTTTTAACCTGTGGTGTGCTAGTTGCTGACGCAAGTGGCACTGCTGAAGTGCTGGATGAAAGTACGCTAAACCTCATGTTTGCAGTTGCATCCCATATAGGAGTTCTGTTAAACTATTCTACCAATACATGGAATTCAATAATAAATGAGACAAGCACAACATATTTGGAGTACGTGTATAATGTCTTACATGCTAGAAAGACTAGTTAAGGGAGGGACGTTATGACGATTACAACTACAAGATCACTAAAGAATACGAAGACGAAATTAAGAAAAGCACACAGCCGGAGAAAATCAGCTGATGCGGCGAAACACACTCGTGAGTTGCCGCTTGCAATGCCAAAGGCAACTGTGAACTATTGCGTTGTATCCAGGAGGCATACGGACGCACAGATAAAAGAGGTTAGGTCGCATATTGAGAGCGTTCTGTCATCATAGATTATTGAAATTATGTCACGCTCAACATCTAAATCCGGGCCCTTAACACTCCTCTGTTAGGCTGGATTTTTTTATTGTTTAAAGGTGCCTTGTTTTGTTTTTGAAAGAACTCTCGCAGAATGAAGGGAGAAAATGAAAATGCTTAAAAAAATTATAAGTTTAACTCTAGCATTAGTGATAATAACGAGTATCTTTGCTACAGTTTTTGCCAGCCAAAGACAAGATAACGAAAAAATACAAGAACTAACTCTAGAGGAAAAGGCAGCAATAGACGCGGAAATCACCATAGCAGTGTTGGCAAAAATGGGCCATACACTGGAGGAGTTATTAGTAATAGACGCAGAAAAAGATACCATAGCTGGTGAAATTTTTTCTGAAAACCAGCGTAAGGCTATGCGTCAACACAGATTATTATACGAGGAATTTATGCGCACAAATGACGGTACTATTATATTTCCAGATTTCTATGGAGGTTCATATATCGATTATAATGGGCACCTTGTACTTTTGATTGTAGAGTCATACCACGAGGCCCAGACCCAGGAAAGCGTGCGTATACTTATAGACGCCGGAGTAAGTTACAGATTTGTAGAATTTTCTTACGCCGAATTAATTGCAGCCCATGCGACAATAGCAAGTATTACAAGTGCCCGGTCACAAGATGGGTGCAGGTATTCAAATAATATAGGACATGGCGGTAACGATGCTCGTATAAACAGGGCTGTTATAGGTCTTATTGTGTATAATGAAGAAATGATTGCTGGGTTTAGAAGGTATGTATATGACTCACCAATGATAACATTCGAGCCAAGTAGCTGGGGTCAAACAGATGGGCATATTAATGCGCCTTTCGCGATAGCAATAGCGATGGGTATTTTTACAATTGTGTGTGGGATCATGTTCATCCCAAGAATCCGCCGCCCTTGACAAAGTTGTCAAAAAAGCCATCAAACCCCAATATGAAAACATTACCAAAAAAATTCCGGCAAACCCCTTGACGCCATAGAAACCTTTGACGTATAATGCTGCCCGTTCTGACGAAATCTGCAACAGCTATATCCATGACCCAATACGCGACACACCCGGCAACGTATAATCCAACTATAATTCACTAGCACAGCCACAAAAAACCCGCAGAACAACAAGGCAAACCACGATTCAATGCATGGCACCAATACCTAAACACAAAAATCTAAACACCAGAGCATAAACCAAGACCAAGAACCAAGACCAAGAACACATACATGGAGGGACTTCATGCAAAACCAAATCATCCGCATCAACCTAAAAGGCTACGACCACAAACTAGTAGACCAGTCAGTAGCCCAAATCATTGAAACCGCAAAGCGCACAGGCGCAAGAGTTTCCGGCCCAATCCCCCTTCCTACAAAAAAAGAAGTAGTAACAATTCTGCGGGCTGTACACAAATACAAAGACTCTCGCGAGCAATTCGAAATGCGCACACATAAGCGTCTTTTGGATATCCACGCCTCCACCCCCAAAACAGCAGACGCCCTAGGCCGCCTAGACCTACCAGAAGGTGTAGACATAAAAGTAGAGGTAAAATAAGTTAAGCCCACTAAAATAATTTATCCTCACCCCTAACATCTAACACCCCTAACATCTAAAAGGAAGTGGCATAAATGAAGAAAGCAATATTAGCGACAAAACTTGGCATGACCCAAGTGTTCGCACCGGACGGCACAGTAATCCCCGTCACGGTTCTTGAAGCAGGCCCCTGTCTGGTAGTCCAAAAAAAGACACCGGAAAAAGACGGCTACTCAGCACTTCAAGTAGGCTTTGGCCATATCAAGCCAAACCAAGTAAACAAGCCCAAAAAAGGCCACTACGAGGCCAATGTAAAAGGCGCGGAAGTAAAGCGTCATCTCCAAGAGTTTAGATTAGAAGATTGCGACCAATTCGAAGTAGGCCAAGAAATCAAAGCCGACATATTCGCCGCCGGGGACCTAGTAGACATCAGTGCCACCTCCAAGGGTAAGGGCTTCCAAGGTGCAATCAAACGCCATGGCCAACACCGCGGCCCGCTAACCCACGGTTCCAAATACCACAGAGGCCTAGGCGCAATGGGCATGGGCACAACCCCAGGCCGCGTCCCTAAAGGCAAGAACATGCCGGGCCACATGGGTGCTGAAAAAGTAACCATTCAAAATCTAGAAATCGTACGCGCAGACGCAGACAAAAACCTACTGCTGGTAAAAGGCGCGATTCCAGGCATAAGAGGCGCACTAGTTACAATTAAAGACACAGTAAAGCAGTAAGCCGCGCATTCAAAAAGGAGTGAGCCTAATGGCATCAGTACCAATTAAAACCTAAAGGGCGACACAGTCGGCACAATGGAACTAGACGACGCCCTATTCGGAATAGATGTAAACGAACACGCAGTCCATATGGCAGTAGTGCAGTACCTTGCCAACCAACGTCAAGGCACAAAATCCACTAAAACCCGGGCTGAAGTCCGCGGCGGCGGTCGTAAACCATGGCGTCAAAAAGGCACAGGCCGCGCACGCCAGGGTTCAATTCGTTCCCCACAGTGGACAGGTGGCGGTGTTGTATTCGCCCCAAAACCAAGGGACTTCTCAATAAGACTAAACAAAAAGCAAAAAAGGCTGGCACTTAAATCAGCCCTAACAGATAAAGTCAACAATGGCAAACTGGTAGTCCTAGAGCATCTAGACCTACCGGAAATCAAGACCAAAGCCATGATAGATGTCTGCGAAAAGCTAGAGCTAGACGGCGCATTATTCGTAATGACCGGAAGCAACAAAAACACAATGCTATCCGCCCGCAACATCCCAGGCATCAAAACAGCGGCGGTAAACACAATCAATGTCTACGATATCTTAAAGCACGACAGCTTCGTAGTAACCAAAGAAGCAGTGGAACAAATGCAGGAGGTGTATGCATAATGGCGGATCTTAAATATTACGACATCATCCTTAAGCCCTTAATGACAGAAAAAAGCATGACCCTACTGGAAGAACAATGCTACGCGTTCTATGTACACCCCCAGGCAACCAAGGTTCAAATCAAAGAAGCCGTAGAAAAACTCTTCTCCGGCACAAAAGTAGAAAAAGTAAACACCATGATGACCCACCCCAAAAAGAGGCATCGTCGCTCTCAAGATCAAGGCTACAGACCCGGCCGCACAGTAAAGCGCAAAAAAGCACTAGTTACACTGTCCGCCGGTACAATCGAATTATTTGAAGGTATTTAGACAGGTATTTAATTAGAGGGCATATACCTAATGCGAAAACATTAACCTCCTCAGAACTTTTGCTTCGCAAAAGCGGCAATGCCGCCGGACTTCTTTCCGGTTCTCTCTGTCGCCAAGAACGCGCTTGAAGCGTACGCATTTTGGCTCGTCGTCGGTAACTGTTTTCAGCATTCGGTACCCCTAATATAAAGGAGCAATAAAAATGGGCATAAAACGTTACAGACCCATAACCCCCTCACAAAGGCAGATGACAGTATCCGACTTTGCCGAAATCACAAAGTCATCACCGGAAAAAAGCCTAACCAAGCACCTAAAGAAGCACTCAGGTAGAAACGGCCAAGGCAAAATCACCGTAAGGCACAGAGGCGGCGGGGCAAAAATAAAGTACCGCATAATCGACTTCAAGCGCAACAAAGACGGCGTGCCAGCCCGTGTTGCCGCTGTAGAATATGATCCAAACCGCACAGCCAATATCGCACTGCTCTTCTACGCCGATGGCGAAAAACGCTATATCCTAGCACCCAACGGCCTAAAAGTAGGGGACAGCCTAATGAGCGGAACAGAAGCAGAAATCCGCATAGGCAACTCCCTTCCAATGAGCGCGATACCTGTTGGCACAGAAATCCACAACATCGAAATGAAGCCGGGCGCAGGCGGCCAGCTAGTACGCAGTGCAGGCAATGTAGCACAGCTTATGGCCAAAGACGAAAAATACGCCACAATCCGCCTCCCTTCCAGCGAAATGCGCCTTGTGCCGGTACATTGCCGCGCAACAATAGGCCAAATCGGCAACCTGGACAACGAGCTTATAAACGTGGGTAAGGCAGGCAAGAAGCGTCACATGGGTATCCGCCCAACAGTACGCGGCTCCGTCATGAACCCCAACGACCACCCCCACGGTGGTGGTGAGGGCCGCTCACCAATAGGTCGCCCAGCACCGTCAACCCCATGGGGCAAGCCGGCACTAGGCTACAAAACCCGTAAGAAAAACAAGCAAAGCAACAAGTATATTGTCCGCAAGCGCGGTAGTAAGTAGTAGGCGGTGGCGCAGCTTCCAACGCGAAATCTGCGCTTCCTAAAGAACACCTAACGAACACGCCGACGAAGGAGGCATAAATTTGGGTAGATCACTAAAAAAGGGGCCGTTTGCAGACGACCACTTGCTAAAAAAAGTTGACGCGATGAACCAAGTTTCCAATAAGCAAGTTATCAAAACTTGGTCACGCCGTTCCACCATATTCCCAGAAATGATTGGTCATACAATCGCGGTACATGATGGCCGTAAGCACGTGCCAGTATATATCACCGAAGATATGGTAGGCCATAAACTAGGCGAATTTGCACAAACCCGCACCTATCGCGGCCATGGCAAAGATGCCGAAAAACGTAGCCGCGTAAAGTAGGAGGCGAGCATGGCAAAAGGATCAAGAAGCCAATATAAGGCAATACGAAACAAAGAAAACAAAGAAACCCGGCCACATGCCCATCATAAATTTGCCCGTATATCCGACCGTAAGGCGCGCATTGTACTAGAGCAAATTAAGGGTAAAGGCGTGGTAGAAGCATCAGCTATCCTAGAATATTCGCCAAGATACGGCGCGTACTTGATAGCAAAGGTGCTAAAATCCGCAGCAGCCAACGCGGAAGAAAACCACGGTCTAGACCAGTCCGAGTTATTTGTAGAAGAAGCAATCGCCAACCAGGGGCCCACCTTGAAGCGTATCCAGCCACGTGCAAAAGGCCGGGCATATCGCATAAACAAGAAGATGAGCCATATCACGATTATCTTAAACGAGAGGTGAATCCATGGGCCAAAAAGTAAACCCCCACGGCCTGCGTCTGGGCATAAATAAAGAATGGGACTCTGTATGGTATGCGGAAAGGGATTTCGCAAAACTATTGCTGGAAGACCATAAAATCCGCACACATCTTAAAACCAAACTATACAAAGCCCAAGTGTCAAGGATCAAAATCCAGCGCACAACCGACCGGGTAAACGTAACAATCCATACCGCAAGCCCCGGTATTATCATAGGCCGCAGCGGTCAAGCAATCGTAGACCTTACCAGCGAGCTTCAAAAGCTTATAGGCGTAAGCGCGGACGAGCGCAAAGTAGGCGTAACCATTGTCGAAATAAAGCGTAAAGAGCTTGACGCACAGCTAGTAGCCGAAGATATAGCCCTTCAACTGGAAAACCGCGTAACATTCCGCCGCGCAATGCGCCAGGCAATGGGCCGCACAATGAAGATGGGTGCAAGAGGTATCAAAACAGCAGTATCCGGCAGGCTGGGCGGCGCAGATATCGCCAGAACAGAAAGCTATCACGAAGGCACAATTCCACTGCAAACTCTGCGTGCAGATATAGATTACGGCTTTGCCGAAGCCAACACCACCTACGGTAAACTAGGCGTAAAAGTGTGGCTATACAAAGGCGAAGTAATCCCAGGCGCACCGCAGCCTCGCGAAGGCAGAGAAAGGCGCGACAGAAGGGAAGGAGGAAGAGACTATGCTAATGCCAAAAAGGGTAAAGCGTCGCAAGCAGTTCCGCGGCAGAATGACAGGCAAAGCCCTCAGAGGTAACACCATCACCTATGGCGATTACGGCCTTATGGCCATGGAACCAAGCTGGATTACCTCCAACCAAATAGAGTCGGCACGTATTGTTTTAAACCGTACAATGCGCCGCGGCGGTAAGGTATGGATTAAAATCTTCCCCGACAAGCCAGTAACAAAAAAGCCTGCCGAAACCCGTATGGGTAGCGGTAAGGGTTCACCGGAATACTGGGTGGCCGTTGTAAAGCCGGGCCGCGTAATGTTCGAAATCTCCGGTGCAGACGAAGAAATATCACGCCGCGCATTAAAGCTGGCGTCATACAAACTTCCAATCAAGTGTAAAATCGTAACCAAGGCAGAACAGCTTGCAGAAGCCGAAGCAGCAGCAATACTTGATGCCCAAAAAGCTGAAGCCGCTAAAGCCAAAGCGCAATAATAAAAGGAGGCTTAGGTCATGAAATCAACGAAATACCTGGCATCCCTTAACGATAAATCCGTTGAAGAATTGAATCTGGAGCTTGTAAACACCAAAAAAGAGCTGTTTAACCTAAGATTCCAGAACGCCACAAACCAACTAGACAACACCGCCCGCATCAACGAGGTGCGCAAAAACATCGCCCGCATTCAAACCGTAATTACCCAGCGTAAAGGCGAAGGCGGTAGGAAGCCTCTCTCAAGAGCGGCACGTAAAAAGGCGGCAGCCACATCTTAATGTAGAGTAAGGGAGGCAACCCCGTGCAAGAGCAAACTCAAGCGCAAGTTAACGAACAAGTTCCAGAACAAGTTCCAGTTCAAGTTAATGAACAAACAAAACCAGAGCGGAACCTACGCAAAACCCGCATAGGCCGGGTAATAAGCGACAAGATGGACAAAACCATCGTAGTTGCAGTAGAAAACCGTGTAAAACATCCCGTAATAGGCAAAATTGTAAAGCGCACCTATAAACTGAAGGCACACGATGAAGCAAACACTTGTGGCGTCGGCGATAGGGTGAGAGTCATGGAGACGCGCCCACTGTCCAAGGATAAGCGTTGGCGGTTGGTTTCCATCATCGAAAAAGCGAAGTAATATTCGCCAAAGAAGGAGGAAGCTTCAATGATTCAACAAGAATCCAGACTAAGGTCAGCCGATAACTCCGGTGCAAAAGAACTCCTTTGCATTCGTGTACTAGGCGGCAGCAAACGCCGTTATGGCAATGTTGGCGACATTATCGTAGCCACAGTTAAAGACGCAAACCCAGGCGGTGTCGTTAAGAAGGGTGAAGTAGTGCGTGCGGTAATCGTGCGTACAGTCAAAGGGCTTAGTCGTCCAGATGGCTCATCCATCCGTTTTGACGAAAACGCAGCCGTTATTCTTAAAGAAGACATGACCCCAAGGGGTACACGTATCTTTGGCCCCGTTGCAAGAGAATTGAGGGAGAAGCAATTCGCCCGCATAATTTCATTGGCACCGGAAGTGCTGTAAAGTGAGGAAAAGCCATGAATGCAAATCCCAAAATAAAAACAAAGCTTAAACGCGAAGATACGGTTCAAGTTGTTGCCGGTAAGGAAGTAGGCCGTACAGGTCGCATCCTAAAAATCGACCGGGAAAAGAACCGCGTAATCGTGGAAGGGTTAAACATGCAAACAAAGCATCAAAAGCCCAACCGCGCCAACCAAACCGGTGGCATAACACAGCAAGAGGCAGCCTTGCATCTTTCTAATGTTATGTATCTCCACAAAGGCCAGCCAACAAGGCTAGGCTATAAGGTAGAGGTTGAAGAAACTGAGGTAGACGGCAAGACAAAGCGTACCGTCACTAAAAAGCGTTACGCGAAATCTACCGGCGACGTAATTGACTAAGAATTTAACGCATCAAATAGCTATTGCGCGGATGGAATCGCGCAAACAAATAGCATTCCAGTGACCAACAGTTAGGTAACTGGGCAGCAACCAGGAGGAAACCCATGAGTCGGTTAAGAACTTCGTATGACACCGAAATCATTGACGCAATGATGAAGAAATTCGGATACAAGAACAAGTTAGCTGTTCCAAAAATCGAAAAAATTGTAGTAAACATTGGGCTAGGCGAGGCAAAAGAGAACGCCAAGGTCATAGAGCACGCTACAAACGATATTGCCATTATTACAGGCCAAAAGCCTGTAGTAACCAAGGCAAAGAAGTCAATCTCAGCCTTTAAGCTTAGGGCAGGTATGCCCGTAGGTTGCAAAGTTACACTAAGAGGCGCGAAAATGTACAGTTTCGCAGACCGTCTGATAAACGTGGCGATGCCGCGTGTAAGAGACTTCCGCGGCGTAAGCCCGGACGCTTTTGACGGTCGCGGCAACTACACACTAGGCCTTAAAGAGCAGCTTATCTTCCCAGAAATATCATATGACCAAATCGACAAATTAAGAGGCATGGAAGTGGTTATTGTAACCACCGCCAACACCGACGAGGAAGCAAGAGAACTACTTTCCTTGTTTGGAATGCCCTTTATAAGACCCGGGCAGCAATAACGTGGACTAGGAGGTTACTATGGCAAAAAAAGCATTGATACTAAAAGCACAGCGTCCGCCAAAATTCTCCACAAGGGCATATAGGCGTTGTAATATTTGCGGCAGACCGCACGCAAATCTGCGCAAGTATGGAATATGCCGCATATGCTTCCGCGAGTTAGCCTACAAAGGCCAGATTCCCGGAGTACGCAAAGCAAGCTGGTAAAAACGATTTATATAGATGGAACGAGAGCCTCAGGGTGTTAAACTTCTACCCTAAACTCTCAGCCTCTACAAAGAAGGAGGAGCGCATATGTTGTCCGACCCAATAGCGGATATGCTCACCAGGATTCGTAACGCAAACATGGCTAGACATTCGACCGTGGACATCCCATCTTCCCAGATGAAGGTTGCTATTGCTTCAATTTTGGCAAAGGAAGGCTATGTCAAAGGTTATGAACTTATAAAAGACGGCGTAAAACAAACCATGCGTATCACCTTAAAATATGGCCGCAACAAAAATGATAAGGTCATTGCCGGGCTTAAGCGCATCTCAAAGCCAGGGCTAAGGGTATACGCCAACTGCGAAGACCTGCCCAAGGTACTAAATGGGCTAGGACTGGCAATCGTCTCCACCAATAAAGGCATCGTCACCGACAAAGAAGCCCGCAAACTAGGCGTAGGTGGCGAAGTGCTTGCATTCGTGTGGTAAGGTTTGGCCAAAATGACACCCTGGATAGGAAACCCTGTCCAAAGCATCTAAACCAGAAAGCGAATCCCTTTGTCAGAAATGACATTGCAGAACTTGCTGAACTATAAAAGGAGGTGCAGAACATGTCACGGATTGGCAAACTTCCGATAGTTTTACCCCAAGGCGTAAAATTTGACCTCAAAGAAGGCAATCTTCTTACAGTCGAAGGCCCAAAAGGTAAGCTTACCAGGAAACTTTCATCAGACATGAACATCGCACACGAAGACGGGCAGCTAAAAATTACCCGCCCAAATGATTTAAAACGATTTAAGGCTCTTCATGGGTTGACCCGTACCTTGATAAACAACATGGTAGTAGGCGTTACTCAAGGCTATGAAAAAAAGCTAGAGATAAACGGTACCGGCTATCGCGCTGCAAAAAGCGGTAACAAGCTGACCTTGACCCTAGGATATTCTCATCCAATAGAGATGGACGACCCAGAAGGCGTAACAACCGAGGTAGAAGGCACAACAAAGATTACCGTCTCCGGTATAGACAAAGAAAAAGTAGGACAACACGCCGCCAACATACGCTCTAAGCGCGAGCCAGAGCCGTATAAAGGCAAGGGCGTGAAGTACGAAACCGAAAGAATCAGACGCAAAGCCGGTAAAGCCGGTAAGAAATAACGGTAGGTGAGAGGCTATGATAAAAAAACCATCCCGCGCTAAGGCGCGTCAAAAGCGCCACTACAAGCTTAGGCGTTACCTAGTTGGTACGGCCCAGCGTCCTCGCCTGTCCGTATTTAGGTCTAACAATCATATTTATGCACAAATTATTGATGACGATGCCGGGCATACACTAACCAGTGCTTCAACCATGACAGCGGCTTTCAAGGATTTAAAACTTGACACTGGTGCCAATATTGAAGCTGCCAAAGCCGTTGGCAAAGAGGTTGCACGCAAGGCCAAAGAGCTTGGCATTGAGACTATAGTCTTTGACCGTGGCGGCTATCTATATCACGGTAAAATCAAAGCACTGGCCGATGCGGCCAGGGAAGCTGGATTAAAGTTTTAGTAAAGTTAGGCAAAAGGAGATTTCCTATGAATAAAGTAGACGCAAACGCACTAGAGCTTCAAGATCGCGTAGTTGCGATAAACCGCGTAACAAAGGTTGTAAAGGGCGGACGTACATTCCGTTTTGCGGCTTTGGTAATCGTCGGTGATGGCAACGGCAACGTAGGTGCTGGCCTGGGCAAAGCAAACGAGATCCCCGAGGCTATCCGCAAAGGCAAAGAAGATGCGAAAAAGAATATGATTCTCCTTGAGAGGACAGAAACCGATAGCATCTTCCACGAAATTATCGGCAATTTTGGTGCCGCAAAAGTCCTTATGCGGCCGGCTCCAGAAGGTACCGGCGTAATATCCGGCGGTGCGATGCGCGCAGTGTTAGAGCTTGCAGGCATACGCAATATCGTCACAAAGTCAATCGGCTCTAACAATAAACACAACGTAGTAAAGGCTACCCTTGAAGGGCTAAAGCGTATTAAAACCCCTTCAGAAGTTGCCCGCCTACGGGGTAAGACCATCCAAGAAATCTTGGAAGCATAGATAGGTAGGTGTAATATGGCTAATTTACAGATAACCCTAGTACGCTCGACTATCGGCGTAAAACCAAAGCATAAACTAACGGTGGAGGCACTTGGTCTAAAAAAACTAAACTCCACCGTAGTGCAAAAAGACAACCCCGCAATCCGTGGCATGGTAAACCAAGTACGGCATCTGCTTAAGGTTGAAGAAGTAGCTGAGTAAAGGAGACTTCCATGAAACTAGGCGAACTTAAACCCGCCGAGGGTGCAACAACTAAAGGCTGGCGGCGCGGGAGAGGCCATGGCTCTGGCAATGGTAAAACCGCGGGGCGTGGGCATAAAGGTCAAAAGTCCCGCTCTGGCAGTGGCGGTAAGGTCGGCTTTGAAGGTGGACAAATGCCCCTCTATAGGCGTCTTCCAAAAAGAGGCCACAAAAGCCGCAACACCAAGGAAATTATTGCGATTAATGTCGCTTTGCTTAACGTATTCGATGATGGTGCCGTTGTGGATATCGCAGCCCTAAAAAATAAAGGGCTTGTGTCAAACCCACGTGACGGTGTAAAAATCCTCGGAAACGGTGAACTTAAGAAAAAGCTTACTGTCCAGGTCAATCATTACAGCAAAACCGCCGCCGACAAAATCGAAGCACTGGGCGGTAAAGCAGAGGTGGTATAGTTGTTTAAAATATTCTTAAACGCCTGGCGTGTCCAAGATATTCGTAAGAAGCTGTTATTTATATTCCTATTGCTACTGATATATAGGTTTGGCTCTGCAATTCCATTGCCGGGTATTAATCTTGAATCTCTAAGCGATTGGCGTTATGGTGGTGCCGGTGCCGGGTTTGATATGGCACAGACACTGTTTGGAATGATTATGGGCGGCGGACTGGGTTCTGTGTTTGTCATGGGTATTGCCCCTTATATCACAGCCTCCATTATCATGCAGCTTTTAACCTATGCCATTCCACAGCTTTCTCAGATGCAAAAAGACGGGGAAGATGGCCGCAAGAAAATCGGCCAAATTACGCGTTATATGGCGGTTGGGCTTGCAACATTGCAGGCAGCTGCAACAGTGTTTTCCTATACAAACATCCACGGCTCTGGGGTAAACCTCTTTAGATATCAAAATATGCTGGTGTACGCCACCGCAACCCTTGCAATGGTAACCGGTACTATTTTTATCATGTGGCTTGCAGAGCTCTTGACTGAGAAGGGTATCGGTAACGGTGCATCCTTCTTGATTTTTGCCAACATTTTGTCACAACTTCCGATGGGTGTAATGACCTTGTGGGGCGTTGTTACAGATGCAGAGAGAAATACCGCACTTGGTATTGTAATTCTTACTGCGTTGCTTATTATATTCGCACTGATTATTGCCTTTGTAATAATGGTTCATGAAGGCGAAAGACGTTTGCCAGTGCAGTATTCGAAAAGTGCCGCAGGCGGACGCTCAATGTTTGGCAATCAAAGTTCATATATCCCGCTTAAGGTTAACATTGCCGGTGTTCTTTCAATCATCTTTGCAGTAACGCTATTGCAATTTCCTACAATGATTATGCAGTTCTTCCCGCCTACTGGCGAGCCTGGTTGGTTCCAAAATATTTTTGGTCCAGCAGGAATATTGCGTATCGGCGGCCCCCATGGTGTGCATCCGGTTGGGATTATACTTTATATCATATTAATATTTGCATTTACTCATTTCTACACATCCTTTGCTGTTAACCCCGTAGAAATGGCTGAGAATATGAAGAAAAACGGCGGGTTTATCCCTGGCATACGCCCCGGTAAACCTACCAGTGACTTTATACAGACAACGGTCAATAGACTAAGCTGGATTGGCTCTGTGTTTTACTCAATCATTGCTATATCGCCAATATTGCTTGACTGGGCGACAGGTATACCTCTTGCCTTTGGCGGAACTTCACTCTTGATTGTAATTGGTGTAGCGCTTGAGTTTATTAAGCAACTAGAGTCACAGCTACTCATGCGGCATTACAAAGGCTTCCTAAGTTGATTGTATTGTTCCTTTTGCGGACACATTATGGGAGTTAATGCATGGGGATTTTTATCAAAAACGACTCGCAGATCGTGCTTATGCGTACTGCCAGTCAGATATGCGCACGTACCCACGAGCATCTTGCTTCATATATAAAGCCTGGCATAACAACAGCAGAGCTTTCACGAATCGCCGAGGAATATATCCGAGGACAGGACGCAAAGCCTACTTTCCTAGGATACCGCGGCTTCCCTGGTGCGATTTGTACGTCTGTTAATGATGAGGTTATCCATGGGATACCGGGTTTAAGGCGTCTTAAAAGCGGCGATATTGTAAGTATTGACATTGGGGTATGCTATAAGCGGTTCCATGGCGATGCTGCCCGTACTCATCCTGTTGGGGCAATCAGTGCAGAGCATCAGCGGCTTATTGATGTGACTCGTGACAGTTTTTTTGACTGTATGCGGTATGCGCGTCAAGGTTGCCACTTGCATGAAATGTCTGCAGCAATTGACGATTACGTTACTAGCCGAGGTTTTAGTGTGGTGCGTGAGTGGTGTGGTCACGGGATTGGAAGGCAGTTGCACGAAGACCCTCAGATTCCCCACACAAGGCAGGAAAAGCGTGGGCCAAGGCTTGTAAAGGGCATGACTCTTGCGATTGAGCCGATGGTCAACATGGGAAGCCATGAGCTTAATATGCTTGATGATAACTGGACAGTGCTGACCCAAGACGGCAAATACTCTGCACATTATGAAAATACTATTCTCGTAACCACGGGTGAGCCTGAGATTATGACACTATGATATCCGATACGATACCCAAAGTGATACCAAAAACGCAGATGGCTATTATGCCACATGTAAAGCCAGGCCAGATTGTTTTTTCTAAGCGAGGGCGAGATAAAGGCTGCGCTATGGTTGTGTTAGAAGCTTGCGGGGAGTATGTCTTCCTTGTGGATGGCAGGACACGCTTGATTTCAAAGCCAAAGAAAAAAAAGATAAAACATATACAGCCCACAAACACAGTTATTGACTTGGTACCCCACTGTGGGCGTGCCTTACAAGATGCAGATATACGCAAACATTTGGCTGGATATCAAAAAGGGAGGTAGCCCGCATGTCTAAGGACGACGTTATTGAGGTAGAAGGCAAGGTAATAGAGAAGTTGCCCAATGCTAATTTTCAGGTACAGTTAGAAAACGGACATACCATACTTGCGCATATATCCGGTAAGCTTCGGATGAATTTTATCCGCATAATCCCGGGGGATAAGGTGCTTATTGAAATGTCACCTTACGATTTAACCAAGGGTCGGATTGTTTGGCGCGACAAATAAAGCAAGCTGAGGTAATGTGACTGTCTGTGTAACCGATATCAATAGGCAGAATCGCAAGGCGATTGTACGAATCACATCTCCTCGTTGAAACGCCGATGAAGGAGGCATGAATTGCTATGAAAGTTAGACCATCGGTAAAGCCGATTTGCGAAAAATGCAAAATAATCCGCCGAAAGGGCGCGATAAGGGTTATTTGCGAAAATCCCAGGCATAAACAAAGACAGGGATAAAGTGTCTAAGGAGGACGTAACATGGCACGTATTGCAGGTGTAGACTTGCCTAGAGAGAAACGGGTCGAGATTGGCCTAACCTATATCTTTGGGATTGGCCGCTCCAGTTCTGTTCGTATATTGACTGAGGCCGGCATCAACCCCGATACCCGAGTGCGGGATTTAACTGACGACGAAGTCGTGCGTATCCGTAGCACGATTGAAACTACCCAGATGGTAGAGGGTGACTTGCGTCGTGAAGTTGCACTTAATATAAAGCGTCTGGTTGAGATTGGGTGTTATCGCGGGATTCGTCACCGTCGTAGTTTGCCTGTTAGAGGGCAGAGGACGCGGACTAATGCCCGGACTCGTAAGGGTAAGGCGCGGACAGTTGCTAATAAGAAGAAGTAGGTTAGTGCGATAGATTTAGACGCGTGTTGAAGATTCGCGTTCCTCATAAGATGTTGTAGGCTTTCAAAAACAGCTTAAAACCACGCTGATTTTTGAAAGGCGACAACATCTAACTGCGGTACACGAAAGCGGTACGCGAAACAGGAGGATAAGATATATGCCAAAAAGAGCAGTTAGGCGGGCGGCAACCCGTAGAAGGCGCGACAGGAAGTACGTGGATCGTGGCCAGGTTCATATTCAATCATCCTTTAACAATACAATTGTTACGATAACCGATGCAGTTGGCAACGCCCTTAGTTGGTCGTCTGCCGGGGCTCTTAACTTCCGCGGAAGCAGAAAATCAACGCCTTATGCTGCCCAAATGGCTGCCGATACAGCGGCTGCCGCGGCAAAAGAGTATGGGCTTAAGATGGTGGAAGTGTATGTAAACGGCCCAGGAAGTGGCAGGGAAGCCGCAATCCGTGCTTTGCAGGCTGCCGGCCTTGAAGTTACGCTGATTAAAGACGTGACCCCCGTGCCACATAACGGTTGTAGACCGCCAAAACGCAGGCGCGTCTGATTCGATAATTCAGGAGGATTACTATGGCAAGATATATTGGGCCTGTATGCAGACTCTGCCGCAGAGAAGGCGAAAAGCTATTTCTTAAAGGCGAGAAGTGCGCAAAAAATTCCTGCCCTGTAAGCAAGCGTCCAACGGCGCCCGGCCAGCATGGCACATCAAGGAAAAAACTGTCCGGCTATGGACAGATGCTTAGAGAAAAACAAAAAACAAAAAGGATTTACGGCGTGCTTGAGAAGCAGTTCCGTAAATATTTTGATGTTGCCGACAATACCCCCGGCATTACAGGCGAAAACCTACTACGTCAGCTTGAATTAAGGCTTGATAATGTGGTATATCGCATGGGTCTTGGCCGCTCTAGGACAGAGGCTCGCCAGGTGGTAAGACATAACCTTATTACCGTAAATGGTAAGCGCGTTAACATCCCATCATATCAAGTTAAGGTGGGCGATGTTGTGCAAGTTGCGGAAAAATCACGCGGCCTTGATAGATTTAAGGAAGTGCTTGCCGTAACAGACAGACGCGCTGTGCCAGAGTGGTTGACAAGCGACTATGCAGAACTTAAAGGCGTAATCAACGCAATCCCAACTCGTGAGCAAATTACTACAGATGTACGTGAAACACTTATCGTTGAGTTTTACTCTAATAAGTAAAACTTCGTTAAGTAAGATTGCTGCGTACAGGCTGTTTGGCAAATTACGACAGCCTGGTATGGGATACTATATTGCAGTAAAACCTGGAAATAAGACTTGACTCAAAACGTGATTTAGAATTTTATGCAGAACTTGATTCAAAACAAACCAGGATTAAACCAAAGCCGCGAAGACTGCGGCCTCTCAGTGTGTTTTTTGAGAGGGGGCAGTGTCCCCATAATAAAGGAGGTTTGCGTAAGCGTGCTGGATTTGGAAAAACCTCGTATTGAAATATTAGAAGCCAAGAGTTTGACCTATGGGCGGTTTGTTATCGACCAGTTGGGCAGAGGCTTTGGTACTACTTTGGGCAATTCTCTTAGGAGGGTACTGCTTTCTAGTTTGCCGGGTGCGGCTGTCACTAATATTCGTGTGGACGGTGTTTTGCACGAGTTTAGCCACCTGGAGGGCGTTAAAGAAGATATCACCGAAATAGTATTGAATTTGAAAAACCTAGCCCTAAAGCATAGCGGCGACGGCCATGAGCCAAAAACCGCAACAATTGAAGCCAGCGGCACGGGTGTTGTTACTGCCGCTGATATTAAGTTTGATGCAGACATCGAAGCTATGAATCCGGAGCTTGTTATTGCTACTTTGGATGGGGACGATGCCAAACTGTATATCGAAATGACTATCAAAAAAGGCCAGGGGTATGTTGGTGCGGATAAGAACAAAAGCACTGACCATGCCATTGGCTTGATACCCATAGATTCCATTTATACGCCTGTGCGTAAGGTTAACTTTATTGTCGAGCAGACCCGTATTGGTGACGTAACCGACTATGATAAGTTAACTATTGATGTAACAACAAACGGCACAATTTCTCCTAGCGAGTCTTTGTGCATGGGTGCGCGGATTTTATCCGAACATTTTGGCCTGTTTGTTGACCTGTCAGACCGGGTGGATAACTCTGAGGTTGCTGTTGACAGGGAAGAAACTCAGCGTGAAAAAATGATGGAAATGAGCATCGAAGAGCTTGACCTTTCGGTGCGTTCATATAACTGCCTAAAGCGTGCCGGTATCAATTCTGTTGAAGATTTGGCCAACAAAACAGAAGAAGATATGATGAAGGTGCGCAACTTAGGGCGCAAGTCCCTTGAGGAAGTGCTTAACAAGATGGCGGATTTAGGCCTTGCGCTGACACCGTCTGAAGAATAAAGTGCGAAATAACCGCGTAGCGGTTTTCACTGAGTAGAATCGCGAAGCGATTGTGCGAATTAAGACAACCGATTGTGCCCATAGCGGCATGAATTAAGGAGAGAATAACATGCCCGGCTACAGGAAACTAGGACGGACTTCAAGCCAGCGTAAGGCAATGCTTCGCAGCCTTGCAACCCAGCTAATATATCACGGCAAGATCCAGACCACGGAAACCCGTGCTAAAGAGGTGCGCCGTATCGCTGAGAAGTTGATAACCCTAGCAATCAAAGAAAAAGACAACTATACAACCGTGACCGTTACGGCCAAAGTCCCCCAAAAGGACAGAGATGGCAAGCGTATCAAAAACGAAGTAAACGGTCGCAAGGTAACGGCATACAACGAAGTTGAAAAAGAAATCAAGAAAGACGAGCCATCACGTCTGGCCGCGCGAAGAAAGATATTAAGCGTGCTTTATCCTGTTACTAAGACCCCAGAGGACAAAAGGCGTATGCGTAGCGAGTCTAAGCCAGTGGATATGGCGGCTCTTATGTTTGACAAATGGGCACCACGCTTTGCTGGCCGTAACGGCGGCTATACCCGGATTATCAAAATGGGGCCGCGCCGTGGAGATGCAGCTGAAATGGTTTTGCTTGAGCTGGTGTAAGCTAATTGGTGAATGCCAGCAAGTGTAATTTTTATGTTTGAAAGAGTAAGTTTTATGTTTGATTAAGTTTATGTTTGATTATGTATATTTGTAAAGCCGTCATCCATATTTGGGGTGACGGCTTTTTTTGCTTAGTGGTATAATTATTACGAAGTTATAGCGAATCAAATGAGAAACAGTCCCCGGCCGAGCCGCAAACGCGCGGCAGTAGGCGCGTTCTTCGGCGACAGACGGGACTGATTTCGAATTAATTCGCTATAATGGGAAACGGTCTTGGCTTGGTGAAAAATATTGATACCGATTCTAGGTAAAAGAAAGTCGAAAATGGAACTTTGTATTTTGTACATACAGTGCACTGCGTGACGTTTAGTGGAGTTTGTGTAGAGCATCGCTAATTGAAATAATTGGAGGTGGCGATTATGAGTAAAATTATTTTCTGGGTAAGTATTGTCTTAATCATCGTTGGAATAGCGGGGTTGCTGTGGATAGAAGTTAATCCACAGATTGATGTATTTAGCGTTGGTGCTTGGGATTTAGTGCTTTGGGGTGCAATAGTGATTGGCGTGCCGCCGGCTGTTAGTGTTTGCACATATTGGCTTGCTTGGAAATACAAGGGAAAGAGGCTTGTAAAGGGGCTTTTCGTGCTACTTTATATTGCTGCGCTGGCTATTTTTATTGGTGGCGTAGCAGTCCTTAATCGCGCTCACCGTTACTGTTGTTGTGATATGCAAGCGTGGACCGGCATGGGTGGAGGATTTCTTGGACTATTTTTTATAGCTTTTGGGTTGTATTCTGCGTTGTGTATAACAATTGCTGTTATGAGTAGTCAAAATTAAACAAGGGCGTGTTCCCACTATCGGCAATAGCCAGCTCTCGCGGCAATTTTGTGCCGGTTGAGGAGGTGCTGACGACATGCACCGAAGAAGGCGGGACGCACGAAGGGCGGCTTTTGCGTAGCAAAAGTGCTGCGCATGCCCGGAGGCAAGTTAGGAAGTGTGCAGTGGCAACGAAAAGCGGCACAAAATTGACCAAAAGATGGCCATTTCGGGTAGTGGCTACACGCACTAATATTATAGAAAAGGATGTGTCCTATAATGAATATCAAAATTAAAAAACTAACCCCAGAGCTTGCCGAAGACTATGTATGTTTTTTTGACAATGTCTCACACAATGATTCTGGGCATGGGGACAAATGCTATTGTGTCACCCATTGTGATGATAAAGTCTACCGTAGTGGGGGTACTCACTGGTATCCAACACCGGAAGAAAGAAGAGAACATGCCATGACGCGTGTTCGTGATGGCAATATACAGGGTTATCTTGCTTACTGTGGTGATGAGATTATAGGATGGTGCAATGCCAATACAAAGTCGGATTGTGAAGAAATCTTGGAATTTTGGCGTTTTGGTGCCGGTGTGCCGATAGAGGAATGCAAAGCGGGTGAGAAAATTAAGCTTATATTTTGCTTTGTAATAGCCCCGAAGTTTCAAGGTATCGGCGTAGCTTCGCAATTATTGGAACATATCTGCCACGATGCCGCCGCCGAGGGCTTTGATTTCATTGAGGCAAGCACCCATGCGGAGTTTACACAGGATGGTTTTAGAGGGCCGTTGTGTGTATATATAAAATGTGGGTTCAGTAAATATGCTGAGCAAGATGGTAAAGTAGTTGTGCGCAGAGTGCTAAAATAGTAACTTGAAGCTGCATAGGTTTGCTATGAAATAGGCTATTATTACACTGAGATAGGAGTTGGACTATGACCACATTAGAAACAATAAAAATCAGAACAAGTTTCCGCGGGGAATTTGAAAGCACCAATGTCCCACGTAGTGATTTGAAAAAAATTATGGAGGCAGGGCTGGCAGCACCTTCTGGCTGCAATAAGCAGACTACTAGCTTAATTGCAATTGATGATGCGGAGTTGTTGTGTAGATTGCGTAGTGTAATTAGGCCATTGGTTGCGGAATCCGCACCGGCTATGATATGTGTTTTGACGCAAAAGATTAATGCCTATAGAGACAGATGTTTCAATGTGCAAGACTACTCGGCGGCGATACAAAATATGCTGCTTGCCGCTGTTGCGCTTGGATACCAAAGCTGCTGGTACGAGGGACATATTACTGATACAGACGCAATTGGGCGGAAAATGGCGGATATATTGGGTGTTCCTGCTGATTATGAGCTTGTTTGCTTTTTGCCTATCGGGGTGGCTCTTCAGCCGATAAAGATTGTTGACAAAAAGCCGTTTTCTGAACGAGCTTGGTTTAATGGCTTTAATAAGGCAAGCAAGAAGGGCTGACAAGAAGGGCTGACGCAGAGTTGCGGCAAAAGACCGCGAAGATTAGCTGGGTTTTTATCTGGAATCGGTATTATGTTGAAATGAGAAATATTTGTTTAGGCGTAGCAGGCACAGTGAACGACTATAAGATTAACCTTTCCCCAAAATGGAAAAACCCCGTTTTCTGCGGCCTGTTTCGCTTATGACCATAACAGAAAACGGGGAAAGTAACGCGTATTAATGATCTCTTGAACCTATCATTTTAAGAGTAACTTGGGTTATCTTTCCGCTACTCAAATCTCATTTGGTTTGTAATATCCCATATCATAAACCAATTATGACTATCACTGTTATCGTGATTGATGGCAAAAAAGTGCCGCTGCCTTGGTTCCCTTGATGTATCATAGAATGAAATCCCACTCCAGGGTAAGGTGCCCATGCTTGTATATCCGTATATGAGAATACCTTCGCCTGGTATTAGTGCATCTGCAATGTTAATAGAATCTGTTAGGATATAAATAACTTCCTCTGTGTTGTCGTCCCAATCATTTGAAAAGCGAACTAGCGAAACATCGTATATCGACTCTGATGTTTCAATAAATATTGTGTCTCCTTGTTGGGCAGAGTCACTTGAAAAACCGAAATAGTTTACTGTATGAAATCTTTCAATTATGCCCTCTGTGATAATATCCTCTTCCCGGTGAATGAAAATAAACATATTCCCCAGGGTTGCGGAATGACCTCGCAAATCGTTGGCTTGTGATGTGTCGGCACCTGTGTCAGTGTCAGCCCAAACCACTTGCCCATGCCCGCTGTCAATTTTGCCGTCAATTAAGATAAAGCGGTATTCTACAGTTGGCATTATGCCGCTGTATCCACTTATATATGTTGTAACTACCGTATCAACTACGGCGCGATTGCCGTCTTGCTCTCGTAGGGTATGGGTTGCCGTCCGCCAGTTAGGCCGTGCTGTCCATTCTACTTGGATAAAGGTAAACAGATAACCGTCATATTCCTCGAAGGCATTGACGCCATAAATATAGGTATTGTTGCCGTCTGAGATTTCCATGCTAACATTGGATTCGGAAAACTCGCCCCGGTTTATCCACGATTGTGTATAAAATTGACTTAGGTAAACACCAATGTCATTAAGGCTTGTAAAACCCGAAGATGGCAGTATTATGGCAAAACCCCTTGAAAGAGGGTGATGAGCCGGTGTTATATTTTCGTCCCATGGTTGCCAGTTGCGTCTGGAATCGTCTATGTGTTCCCAGTTAAATGTGTGGTGTGATGCCCACCATCTGTTCCAAAATTCTCCGGCGGCTTCTATTGTTGCGCCTAGCTCTGCTAGGGTATGTTGGTGGGGTTGGTCGGTAGTTGGTTGTTGCGTGGGGGCTGGTGTTTGGGTGGCGTTTGTGGTGGTGTCGTCTGGTGCGGCGGCATCGGGTGCTTGGGTGGTGCCTGGTGTGTCATTTGTGTCGGTTGTGTCGTCATTGGATTGGTTTACTGGGGGTTGGTTCATGTCCTCGTTTGTACTGCCTTGTTCTCCACTGCATGCGGCAAGCCCTGCTGTTAGTAGCATTAACAGCACTGCAATGCATAATTTGATTCGAAACTTCTGCATCTACTCATTCCTCCAAAAGATATTATGCTACATAGGCAAGAAGCTATAGCCCGGAATGCACTGTTGCCTGCTTCTTATACTTACCCCAAATGCAGCAACTTTTATTCTACATCAATATTGGTTTAAATAAAAGTTGCTTTAATAATTCCGTCACGTGAATTTAATTTTGCATAGACCTTACAGCGGCGAGAACCGCGTAAGCAGGTTCGAGGCTTTTTCGCACATGTGACCGCTGATGTTGTACAGCCTGTGGCGGAGAAAATGCAACCTTCAGCACTTTTGCTTCGCAAAAGCCGCCCTACGGGCGTCCGGCCTTCTTGCCGGTGCCCACCTTCGGATTATCATCCGGGCAGGCTGCGTTCGCAC
>Ga0123355_10002131_pt1 | contig 27948 bp, 9 predicted proteins | sample TergutEmb28metaG_3_FD_89872 | JGI IMG/M metagenome (GOLD analysis project Ga0123355, IMG submission 89872) | Embiratermes neotenicus P1 segment gut microbial communities from Petit-Saut dam, French Guiana - Emb289 P1 | ecosystem: Host-associated > Arthropoda: Insects > Digestive system > Gut ... | reverse complement strand
TTGACGCCTAAAGACCCCTATAGTGGTCGTACCGCACTGCTAACCTCTAAACGTTGCATTTTATATATTTATTCAACAAATACAGGTACTGAATATTTTAAACATGGTATATACTGCCCTTTTTTCCCCCTTCAAAATGCAGTTTGTTTCATAATTCTAACGTATTTGGTTCCTGTTTTATGCACATTTTATATACAGAGTGTGCTAAAATTTAAAAAAATAATTCCGGCGCCAAAAGGTTAAGATGTGCCAGCTGCTGGTGAAAACAATAATAATGTGAAATGGACAATATTTTCAGCCTCTTCCCCCCTCCCCCATCCCCCCTGAAATCTGTCAACCCTACAGCGAGACACTTTGTTTGGCATGGCATAATATGAGGACTGCCTGTATCTGTTGTGGGAGGAGTAGATATGAGAATTTTTAACAGGTCTATGGAGGTAATTAAGTTACTTCTTTAAAATACACTGATTTAATAATAATAATAATAATAAAGATGTACTGTTGTCAGAGTGGGGTAATTATAGGACATGGGATTTAACGTATGGTTTTAGGAACTTCATAGAAGCATTTCTGAATGCAAGGGTGTACTAATCAGATTGGTATACATAGTTATTATTGTCTGGTAGGCTGGGACTGTCAGAATTTTTGGGTTGAGCAAACTTGCTTGTGGTTTCCAAGTCAAAATATCTGGCTGAGTTACATGTAATACAGTTATGCGACCAAACAGACATTTATGGGGTAAGAGTTGAGTCACTGAAATGGAAGAGAATTTTGCTTATGTGGTATGCCTAGCATTGATGTTGCATTGAGCAGTTGAAGTTATACAAGATTAAATGTATGGCTTTGTTCGTAATGAAATTGACTCTTACATAGTGCACTGTTTATGAGGGCAATATACAGCTTAATTTTATCAGGTTGGTATACTTACAAGCTTTCCAAGACAGACTGTCACAACTTCACAAATTATTGATAACCAGCAACATAATAAGAGTCTAAATTGCTGCAGAAAAATTTTAAGTAAGTAAATGTTAACACTGAATTTTGTGTACAGTTTTGAAAGATATGTAAGTAATGTCATGTACATACTTTGAAAAAAATAACACTAATATATACATGTATTTTTTACAGATTTCGAGTCCTCAGGGTTGTGGTCATTTCAACGGAATTCAAGTGTCTGGCAAGTTCAAAACTCATCCAGATCTCACACTAATACTACACAGCAACTTTATAAGGAAACGGAACAGTTTGTTTGTCCCAAATGCTTAAAATCATATCAGCACTTCCGAACTTTAACAAGGCATTTAAAATTGGAATGTGGGAAGGAACCACAGTTTCAGTGTCCGTTCTGTCCAAGACGTGTGACCCACAATGCTGACTTAAAGAAACATATTAAAAGAATGCATCCTTTAAATTACTTGGCATGAGGTAAGATTTAAGGTTGTCATGGTTGTGAGTGTTCAGGTTGTGATACCACATGACAGTACAGTTGGCAACTACCATTTTAGAGGCACATGCTGCCCCCATCTTTTGAAAGTTGGGAGATGTACATATTTTATGTAATTACACTGTTGATATCTCTGACATTATATATAGTTGGTGACAGCTGAATGAATCAGTGTGGAATGGTGTTGAAAAGATTCTGATAGAGGGAAACTGAAGTACTTGGAGAAAAACCAGTCCTGATACCCCTCTGTCCACCAAAAATTCTATATGGACTTGAGTGCGATCACTCTTGAGCCTATTTAATGAGGGGCTGGTAACTAACAACCTTGGCTGTGGCATGGCCTTTGGAGAAAGAGGCAACATGTGTTTCTAAAATGTTGGTTCTTTACAGCACTATGTGGTGTCAATATCCAGAAGAACATGGTTTTTCCTTTGTAAATGAGAGTAGTGGGTCAGTGATTGTCTCTTATAAATACAGTACTGAAATTTTTAGTTCTGTAATTTGGGGAAATTGCTTGAGTAGCAGAGTGACTACCAGCATCTCAAAGATTCTGCACCATAGAGTCAGTTGATAAGTTAAATGAAACTTGTTTAGAAGTAGTTTACTAAGAATTACTGACACTGTATAAATCATACCACTGGAGGACAATTACAGAAGAATAAAATGAGGTAACTTACCTGCTTCTGTATTCCTTAAATCAGTGTGTCTTACAGGGCATTGTCCATTGGTACTTACTGTATACAATTTTCTTTAAATAGAACATGTGTAATTCTTGGCTGTTTTCTGAAGTTTACAGTACTTATTTGATTTCATTACATTACATTACTTGTATAGAAGTTGTATTGTATGTTTTTATGTATATGTGATAGTAAATGTATTCGTACTTTGCTGCAGTGTTTTGTTGGGCTGCAGGGAGTTCAGTTGATGTACAGTGGCAAACGAGTGACTACTGTTTTGTTTCTTCAGTTGTGCTTTTGTGAGAGAAGTATTAATTCATTGAGGTAGTGTGACTGACAACTCTGCTTGTGACTCGCAAATGTCAATCTGTGTTGCATCACTGACACCTTTTTCATAACTGAGCAAGCTGGTGGATGGTATGCATCATATTTACACTGATGTACTAACACCAACTGAGTTGTCAGCTGCAGGAATTGATGTGTTTATGGGTATTCAAGTCTCCTGACATATTATGCTGTGTCACCTGGTATATATTTTTTGATGTTTCAAATGCAGGTAGTGCCTGTATATTCAAGCAGTCTTCTTGAAATCAATCCTTCAAAATGTCGGTAACATTTTACCAGCTGACACAGCATAACACCTCAAACTGCTTGAATCGGTGGGGTTTCACATCCTTGCGTCGGATTTGGTGATGTCCAAGTTTAAATACTTGTCAGTAATTAGATGTTATTCTGACAGGTATTTCATGTTTTTCAATAGTCTTTCCAGGCATGAGCTTGAATAACATCTCACCATGGCAACCTTTATGCTCACCATACCATTTGTGTTTTGGTGCTATGTATCTTCAGAATTTGACACAATGTTGTGCAATAAATGAATAACCTAACCCTCACAGAATAAAACCATACATTCTCTGAGAAAGTATTCCTTGCCAAGAATAAATGCACCTCCTCGCTGGAAAGCTTATGGATTTTTACATCAACAGAGCAAAATCATAACTTAATTAAACCAACATAGGTAATGGACATGTAAAGTTGTCCCTTGGTACTCCATGAAGGCACACAGGGGAGAGGAGGTTTAATGCCACTCATTCTTAACTTTGGCACTACATGTGGATGAGTGGTAAGCTTCATGCCCTGGCTGCTTTTACTCAGGGGAAGAATGCAAGGTACTTCCTGAATAGGAGGCTGGTTAGACCCCAGGGCTGGTCTGGATGTTTTGAAGAAGAGAAATCTCTTTTTCTTCTTCTGAAATTCAGAATATGGTTCCTCTCACACCGAGCCCATATCTTAGTCATTACCAGTCCTTAACTCATGAGGTAAATAGATGTAAGAGAAATGTCAAGGTGCCTAATAAATTCAAGTTGTGAATTTCAGGCACGTTGTAACAGAAGCAGCAAGTCAAGAGTAAATAAGTGAAGATATGCAGAACAGATTAACTATGACAAATCATTGGTATTCCTGTTTCCTATCAGAAAGTGTAAAGTTCAAATTGTGCAACTGTATACTGTTCTGAAGAAAACAGCAGACTCAGTTTCTGAAACTTTGTGTTTCTTCATGCAAATCCTTTAGAACAAAAAATATTATATTTGGACTGCTATAAACCCTGTAGAAATTTCCCAAGGAAAACACAACAGCCTTCTTCTGTATCTCCACTTTCCACAGATAACTCATTTCAATTCTGTTGATTTACTGTTGTGCATTGTAGTTTTTGGGGACACTTGAAACCACAATTTGACCAATCATGAATATTACGCAACTTTTGTTTTTAATTTAAGGGTATAGGTTGCAATACTGACTGAAGCATAGCATCTCTCTCTCCTTATTTTTATTACTGCCACCTTGGTTTCCAAGTTATAACTTCTAACTACTCCTGAGTGCTACATAACAATGGAACAATGCCATGATTATTTTAAGTATTTTTTAGATTACTGTCATCCTAATGATGCTGTGATTTGTTTCTTTCCAGAATTGTTTTCATCTGAGTTTCAGCCTGTTCAGCAAAATGTAACATCCCTTCAGCCAACTGTCATTTGCACGAGGTTTTTGAACCGACGGCGTCACACAGACAGCGGACGTTTTGAATGTCCTAAGTGCATGAAAACTTACAGTTATTCCCGAACATTGAGGAGGCATGTAAAATTTGAATGTGGCAAAGAACCACAGTTGCAGTGTCCCCACTGCCCAAAACGTACAATCCACAATGCAAACCTGAAAAGACACATTATGATTATGCATTCTTTACGTTAATTACTGTCACATGTATGCTTGTTTGTTTGTTTGTTTGAGTGTTTGTGATTATTTTGATACTTAAAATATGAACATTGTATGTTGTAACCTAAGACACTGAAACCACTGTTTAATGTGTCTTGATGTAACATTTCTCCCATTTATTGTTCAATTTCATTGATTCCAATTCAGTAATGTCAGTGTTAAATTTCCTCCATTGAAGAGTTTCCTTCTTTTATTGTAGAAACCTAGTGCTGTCAAAGAAATCTTACATGGGGGTTTCATTGTATTATTTTTGTGTGAATTGCAAGAATTGTTAAAAGTTTAGCTATGTTAATTAATCCCTTTTGTGCTTAGTTTAATTCATAAAATAAATGCTATTTTGTCATTTTGAATTTATGTTCTTGTTAAGTTACAGTTTTTGGCCTGTATTCTCAAGAGGTGCTAGGAGGTTTTCCTTATTCACTTAAGTCATCAGATAGAGGAAGTGTGTACAGTAGTAATGGACAGCATTCTGTAATTTGGTAATTTGGTCAGGCGGCTCGAAGCTGACATTAAAAGTGGGACATTCTAATCACAAAGCAAAAGTGTCGACCAATCAGCTGCAATGTTCAGCAACATGTCATGAAGATTATGACTATAGTGTAACCTTTGCAGTTGATATGGCCATATTTAAGTATGTAAAACAAGAAAGAGACATTCTATTAGTCTGATGAAAATATAACATAATGGTGAATGTTGAAAGCTGCTCAGTGATTTCAGGTATATGTTATTCTACTGGGATTGTAATTGCTTTTATTATGAGCTCATGGTTTCTCTACATACGCTTGATTTTTAAGTGTCATTACATGTCTCTGCATTATGTTCTACTTTCAGTTAATACTACATGCTTCAGCCTTAGACAAAACTTTATGAAGCATTATGAGCACATTTCATCACATACACATTACTCATTTCAGCATAGTAGGGTCAGGTTCAAGCATGTAATCAAAATTGTTGTAAATACTATGCAGTGATACTATTCATGAAGTAGACTACTTAGAAATTAAAGCTCAACTTGATTACATATCTAAAATAAAGAGACTACCTCTCTAAAACCTGTATCAAAGAAGTGTGTGAGGAATCATTATACAGGGTGGTTCAAATATGACCGGGACGGATCTTGCCAGATTTACACACAAATCAGTCCCGGTCATATTTGAACCACCTTGTACATTGAAACCGTAAATTAACTTGTAACACCCTCCAGGGGTTTATGTATGCCAGTTGATGAACTTTTGTACAACCTTGTAATACCATTTATTTTGTAAGTGTATACATACATGTACAATGTGGAGTTGTTTTAGCTGGGTTATATAACAGCTTAATCAACTGCTGAACACAAAATCCTGCAGTGCTACAATGTAACTGAAGATTTGAACATAGTAAGCTTATTCACACACTTCTTGTTTGTATATCTTATTATTAATTTTTAACTCCAGCTGTAATTTTTAGGTAACCTTCTTTATGAGTAGCAATAGTATGCTGCACTGATGATAATCTCGCAAACAAACCTGAAGAAACACATAAACTGTATATGATGGTGATTTGGATAATTAATAGTCTTGTCTTAAGATTGAAGCATATAACGTGCTTTAAAGAGAGTGGCAGCAGATATGGGCATCTCATTCTAGATGATTTGCTAGAATAGAGCTTTAAAATGACAGATTTTCACTGATATTGTGGTTTCTTTCATTCCAGCAGTATCATCTTCTCATCTTCAACCTACCCAACATAATGCAATATTTCATCAGTCATCTGCCCATTACATGCACAATTTGCCGCAACGACGTTACACAGATGTTGGACAGTTTGAATGTCCCAGGTGCTCGAAAACTTACAGTTATTTCCGAACACTGAAGAGGCATTTAAAATTAGAATGTGGGAAAGAACCACAACTGCAGTGTCCCTATTGTCCAAAACGCACAATCCATAATGCAAATCTGAAAAAGCACATTTTTAGGATGCATTCGTTCCGCTGACCTCTATTCTTAATGGGCTGTCTGGCTGAACTGCCTTGGTTATGAACAAATGCATGAATAGAAGGAGGGGCTATGAAACAAACAACAGCAGGGGAAAGAGAATGATTTTAATAAGATTATTGTTGCGCGGTATACCCATAATTCATGGCACATTGTTACTCTTTGTGAATTAAAGTGATAATTTTTAAATCCATACTGCATTGTTGTTTCTCTCTCTCTCTTTTTTTTTTTTTTAGGTTCACCAGACGTTCAGTTAAATGACATACCATTCAGTCATATTTATGCTGTATTTGTAATGTGTGGTCCCTCAGACTGGTATTATCTTTCCTGTAGTGTGCTGTTATTATGTGTAGTTTATTTGGATTTGTTAATTACTCCTTTGTATACTGAGTTGAGCTTGGGAAATAAATGCCATCTTTGCAACTAGTATTTCTGTTCTTGTACAGCTACATGTTTTTGGTGTGAATTCTAAAGAGATGGCACAAGAGGTTGTCTTCTCTTTTGTCATCAGATTCAGGAAGTTTTCAGAGTATAATTAGACAGCTTCTCGTAACTGGTTATCTCAGTTGTAGTATGGGGGAAGTTACAACAAAGTATCTTGGGAACTACCTGTATATACTATATAGGTACATCTGATTCTTGACACTGCATGAAGACTGAATACATCATTAACCATCTGAACTCACAGCATGGTTTTCTAGGATCCAGGTTAATATTGTCTTCCTATCGGTACCTGGTCTTCCAAATGACTATTTTCCTGGGGGGTTTACACACCAGACGTATGCATATATTCCCTGTATTTCTCATCCTAGCCCTATGTCCAGCCTATTGTGAGCTCATCTGTTTCAATATGTGAACAGTAATAGGTAACCTGTATGAATCACAAAGTCCCTTATTTTTTTATGTCACATCCTAAATTGTTCAAATGTAGTGGATATTTTAAGTTTGCACAGAATTGAAAATCAAGAGCATGCTTGTCTAAGGTAATGCAAGGGGTAACAGCCATTTTCAAGGAACATACTGCAACCATCTTCTTCACTTTTTTAATGATATAAATGAATATGAAACATGCAGCCTCCTCCTCTTTAACCTTCTTCCCCAAAAGATGAAGGCAGAATGCTTTTGTTGGTAACTATCTACAAAGCCTTGCAGTGTTGTAACCCAGGAGACAACAGTCTTGATGTTAAGGTACTGCTTTGGTGGAACACAAACAAAATTAACTGTCATTTACACATGACTCTTCACTCTTTCAGATACAGAATTATATGGTGATCTGGTTGGTGATACAGATTCTCTGCAATTCCCCACCTATGAACTAGCTTTCTTCAAGGATGATCCACCTCAAGTTCAGTCAGTTAAGACGGTAACACAATCTGATGCAAATCAGGAGACTCATACCTGTCCTATATGTGGAAAGTTGTATAGATGGAGGTCAAACATGCTGCGACATAGGAGGCAGGAGTGTGGCAAGGAACCCCAGTTCCAGTGTCCATACTGCCCAAAGAAGACGAAACAAAAGGGGAATCTTTTAGTGCATATGAAATCAATGCATTCATCAGCTACTCAGATACAATTCTAAATTTCAGATTATTCATGTATGTGTATTTAAGGCATTTACTTTCTTAAATTAATGTGTATAATGAAGATTGCATTATTCTGGGATGTGTGTGGCAACACATATGGTAGTTTAGAGATAATATGTTTCAGAGGAATCTGCTGCCTCCACCTTCTTGCTTGAACATGCAGGCAAGAAATTCTTCTGGATCATAGCGTCTTTTTACTAACTACATGGTGTCGCACCCCAGAAGAGGGTAGAATTCATATTCACTGCTACAAGAACCTGAACTCCCACAAATTTCACAATATTTTCATATTCTTTATATGTTGTGTGTTCTGGGCCCCATGTGGATGAATTCAGTTCATTTCAATGCAATTTATTGCACATTCTCATACATCCATACAAGGTGAATGAAACCTTTTGGGTAAAGAATTTGTATAAAATTAATATGCAGTGATTAAACCAATGTCATCATAATAATGTGTACAAGTATGATATATACGTGTGGAATAAAACAATATGACAAATCATTGTTACAGCATTATTTACCTATTCTCGATTATCACATATGAAATAAAATTTAATAATATGTTACAACTTATATAGGCAGTAACATAAATTATTACAAGGCACCAACTATCTTAAAAGATTTCTTTGAATAAAATGTTCATCAAGAGTGTAGAAGGATTGAGAATGAAGAAAAATGCTCCAGTCTAGTCTAAATTGTTTAGTATTAGGAGTTAACTTTTTACCGTATAAAGGAAGGCCATTAATAAGCCTTATATCAAAATAATAGGCCCCCTTCTGATAAGATGTCAAATTTTAATGTAGTTGATAAAGATCAGAACTATGTTTCTTGTTAATATCATGAATCTGAGATCTAGTATGATATAATTCTATATTATTTACCACAAACAACAATGTAGTAATCACATGCATAAGGGTACTTGTACTGAGCAAGTAAGAAGTACACACATATCCCTTTTGCATTCCTTTAGATTCTGTGTAGCTAACCAGTTGGCCTGATGTTTATTAATTACAAATTCATTTGCTGTTTCAGACTAACATTTAGCATGGGTCCATGACTATACAGGGACAGACATGACTTTTCCTTGTATTTTTTGATATAAAAAAGCATTTTGTGTAAGGTTTTAGATTTAAATACAACCTATTCCTGTCTTATGTACTAGTGTTTTTTATAATGACTTCCTTTGAATAAACTGTACAAAGTTACTTTTGAACTTCATGAATATAGGTTTGTTGGATTGATAAGAACCAAAATTGAATTCTCCTAAGAAGTGTTACTGCAATCCCTCCATACAATTTTACTAAATATACTTTGAGTCTTTTAGAGTACAAATGTGGGAAACAACAGGCATGGCACCTCCATAATGCATGTCATGTAGAGGAAATACATTATAATCAAGGTACACACCTGTATAAAGTATAGCCCATTTAATTCAGTTTCACAGTTGTTTCTGGCAGTTTACATTTTAACTGCAGAATACAGATGCATCTTTGCCATAGTAATATATTAAAACTATTGTCAGGTTCAGTCTTGTTGATATGAACCCAGAAATGTATGCTGTGAAGTATGACATTTCCTCATGTGTTTGTTAAACATGCTCGTTTTGCAGCCCTTTTAATTTTAATAAATGTTGCAGGTTTAATTTCCATGTTGCAATCAGTACATTCAATCTTGTGTTGGCACCAATTTACACTTTCAATTACATATCACTCATTCAGGATAAAACATCTTCTTTTTTGCCTGTATGTGTAACATTGGTGACACAGAGTATAAACAAAGTTGGCAATAACTGTCATTAGCAGCCATATTGTTCAAGATGACCAGAGCATGGGTGCTCATTGAGTAGTGGGTATGCCCTGTATGTGAAGATGTGAAGAAATTTTACTTACATTTATATCAAAGTTCATTCACAGTGTGTTATAAATGTCATTCAGTGACATTTTGTTTTAAGTGATAGCTCAATGTAATTGTCTAGTGCAGTGTTTGCTTAAAGGTTATATTTGTGCTTAACTTTGGTTATAAGAAAAGGAATGGTGTATCTTTAGATTACAGTGAACAGCTGTGTAACCCAAGTGTGAGTGGTTTGTTATATTGTTGGTAGCCAACATTAAATGTGACTTGATTGACAAACTAGAGAGGTTACTTCAGACAAGCCTATAGATAAACATTATGGTGTATATTGTGCACTTTTGCAGAGAGAACACATGTTCCATGATTCCATTTCCTCCATTATTTGGACTGCTATTTGCTTCTTTGGTTGCCTGGTCTGCCATCTAATTTGTTTTTGTGATCAGTTGTGTGTGTCCATCTTTTAAATTTTGAATAGCTGTCTTTGTTTTGTTGCAGATAAAGGAACATGTTTGTGTTCTGCAGATTAAACAGACAACTGTTGATGCAGATTCTTGAAATGTGAAGGATTTGCATGTGAATTTTGAATAAATTAAGAGATTATCATACTAGCTGAGCAGTGTTTCTTTAATTCCAAGAATTCATGTTAGACTATTGTAGCTCTGCAGACCTATTATGTAGAGGACAACAAATCATGATCTTCTTGTGGGTTAAATACTATAACTACTGTCTTCGGTGTTGACAGATTGTATTAAATTCTTCTGTGTGTTTTATGATTTGTAATAAGTATTTGAATATAACCATGAAATGTCTCTGATGAGAAGGAGTGCATTTTGGCTCATATTTACTGCAGTCATTTCATCGGGTTTGATGGATTCATAACATGTTACTGATGTGCTGTCTGCTAGTTTTTGGGAATTAATTTTATGATCTTTGACTTGAACAGTAAAGCCCACTTCCAGAAGGTTTGGTGGTATAGGCAACAGGCCTACTTGTACTCTTCAAAATGGGATTATCCCATAATTTCATGAAATGTCACCTTGTTGTGGTGGTCAGTCTCATTTAGTCCATTTCCACCAGAAATAAATGTAAACAATGATGTCTTCATTAATAAGAAGAGAACTACTGAGCTCTAAAGTTTTGTATTTGACCAGCAACTGTTGCTACATAATATACCAGCACAGCTATTTCAGATCAGTCGACGTGTTGTTATGTCAAATTGTTACAGTGAGGATGAATTGTTTTTTGTAGAGTGTGACGTGGCCGTGATCCTGAGGTAGGTAGTAGCTTTTCAGAAATGTTGATGCCTGTCTATCAAACTGCACAATGTCAGTCCCAGAAGACCTTCATCTTATGTTTTCTGTATTGTTAAAAAAGTGAATGTAATGCATAATATAAGAAAATTCTGGGTGGTTGCATGTGCTGGAAGTTTGTTTTGGTGCATTAGGAATCTTGGGATGCAATGTAGTTGTAAATTTTTATATTTATTCTTACAGTTTGTGATTTTTGCATTACCTATACAATGTACAATAAGACAAAAGTGACCAGTTGAAATATGTGTTTAACTTTCTGTTTGATAGTAATTATTACTGAAGTAGATGTGTGACATTTTGTATGGAGGTAGGTAATGAATTTACATTTAGGTTTCTAACAAAGCTTATTATGTAGTTTAAATATCACAAAAGTTGTTATGTTAAAGTTTTAGGTTAATGGAAATAACCACAAGCAACAAAATCCCATGGGTGATGGAGGTGATGATGCTCAAGGCTTCTTGCATTCCTTTGACTGTTGTATTTTCCTCTTCTGGCTTGTATCAGCCAGCTGAAAGCACTTGTCATTGGGGACAGTTACCACATGGTGTACAAACAGAATAGCTAGATGACTGGAGGGGAATATAGGGAAGTATGCTGGAGAGGGAAGTGTAACTGCTGATGGATGATGTAGAAGGGGTAGGGCTGTGGAACTTCCCTCTGTGGGCTCAAGGTAATGGAAATTTCTTGAATAAATCACATAATTATGTACTTAGCCATATGATTTGTGCCAGTCTCATTATGCATTTTGAAGCATTTAACCTTTCTGTGCCAGCCCTATTGCTCCGTACTTACCTTTAATTCATCACATCTCACCAACATCTGTGCACCATACTGAGTGAGTGGATTTTTGGGCACTTTAAAACTCCATCCTGGGTAGCTGTTGGAAATTAAACCCCAGTGTCATTGAAGAGTTAAGAAAAGAGAGTAAGGTCTTTGTGGAACTGGCTGTTTTTTTTTTCTGAAGGCACTTTAATGACTAAGTGTAATTTAGAATTGTGATTTAAAGTCTTGGCAATGAAAGACTGGTGTTTGTATAGGTATTACTATTAAAGAACATATCATTTGTTTTTTTCAGACACTAGTAGTGTGTGGAGTGGATGCATGGCTGATTTTGATCAAACTTTTCTGAAGAAGCCACTAAAACCCCAAATTATGTCGCAATCCAAAGAGATGCCTGGAGCATACTTCTGTCATTACTGTGGAAGGATATACAAGTGGCGAACAAGCATGCTGAAACATCAGAGACTGGAGTGTGGCAAGGAGCCTCAGTTCCAGTGTCCCTACTGCCCGAAGAGATCAAAGCAAAAAGGAAATCTTCAGCAGCATATTAAAACTAGGCATGGTGTTGATTCTTAAGCTGCTGAAATTCACTTGTATTTCCTGTAATTATTACAGCATAAATGTTAAGGCTGAAAAAACCGTACTTACTGCATGTCTGTCTTAGGATATTGTAGTTACTCACGGTTTGACAAAAAAGTCATTCCTTCAGTATTAAAAGTGTTGCCATATGATATCCTGCCCCTTTTGACATTAATTTTAAACCACGGTGATGTTGCTATCTCTGACTCCTGTTTTTTGTTGTCTTTTTTAACTGTCATAGTCTTCGCGTGCTTGAGGAATGGGGACAGAGCCTGGTTTCGATGTGGGGGTGGCAGATTTGACTGCCTGTTATGGTACGGTGGTGGTAGTGGTGATGATGATAATGGCAGGTGTGGTTCATGCTTATATTGCATTAACGCAGATCAGACTGCACCAGTGGTTTGTTATTTATATCTAAGAAGCAACATTCTGCAGCCATGTTGAATGCTTGCATCTCAGACATTGTACGACGTATGCAATTGTAATATGTACCTGTAGTTTCGTTTGTTTGTGTGATGGGTGGTGAAACAGCCCCTGTCTTGTGGACAGGTTTAACCTTTTGATGACCATTTGCATATGTGCACACACACATACATGGGCGCACACACAGAGGAAAACAACCCTAGAAATTTGTTGTATATATTTCGGCTACAAAGAAATGTGCTGAATTTTTAGGACATGATGCATAATTTCTGTTTTAATTTCTGCAAAATGCCGTTTAGTTCACTATGTTATCTCTTTTCAAATAATACTCATGTTTTTTTAATAAATCATGCCCAAAAATGTAATTACCCACCCCAGTAGGATAAAGGTTGATGCTAGTCACTATTAACCTTTTGGTGCCGGAATTATTTTTTTAAATTTCAGCACATCCTGTATATAAAATTTGAATAAAACAGGAACCAAATACGTTAGAATTATGAAACAAACTGCATTTTGAAGAGGAAAAAAACGGAGAGTATATGCCATGTTTAAAATATTCAGTACCTATATTTGTTGAATAAATATATAAAATGCAATGTTTAGAGGTTAGCGGTGCGGTACGACCACTATAGTGGTCGTTAGGCGTCAAAGGGTTAATGTTGTGACTGCATTACTTCTGATTTTGAACTTTTGCAGTGGTAAAGGTAAAACTGTTCCTATGTATGTTATGAATTTATGTGGGAGGGTGGAATTATACTTACCCCCATTCTTAACTTTGGCACTAGATGGATGTATGTGGTCAGTGTCACACCTCGGTTGCTTTACCCCGAGGAATGAAACTGGTACACATTGAACAGAGGGCTGTGTGGGCCCCAGAGCTGGTCTGGCTGCTTTAGAAAAGAGCAAAATTTCTTCCCTGTACTGGAAGTTGAATAATTTCTGGGTTGTCAAGTTTTGGCCAAGTCTCTCTATGACCAAGCTGTGCCAGCTGCAGTTTTACAGTGGTCCTGTGTTCATGTTGAACCTGTTGTTTTAGGGGCACCAAATGGATTTGGGCCATAGCTGAGAAACCTGCTGCTTCCTGAATTCAACAGCATCCTTACTTCCTACTCCCTAGATCTAGGCAACACAACCTGCTTGAACATGGTGCCAGCACCTGAAAACAGGATCAACTTTAAAATTGTGTTGTGTTGTAATTTTTCAGGTTTTAGAGTTACTGAATTGCAGTTAGTGCTGAGAAAAAGTTTTCAAAATGTCCATCATTTTCATGTGGTTTAATGTCATTGGGAGTGCCTATCACTTCAGGGATGTTTATTTTTCAGAATCGTTTTTACTCTTAAGAATATTTTTACTGACATTTTGAATTGCATAAAATATATATTGGTATAGTGGCATGTAATTTAAGAAAATGATTAGAATCTGTTGAATTACATAATACTGGATTCGGATTATTGTGTATTTATATCTTCCAAGGCTTCAGTGCTACAGCAGTTACTGTCTGTATAATTGTTGCAGGGAGTGATGGTACTCTATTTTATACATGTTGAGAAATTTGATTTATTGTACAAGATAAATGTTTTACACATTGTGCTGTAAAATAAATTGTTTATTGTAATGCGGTGTGTAAGAAAGATGTTTTAAGATGGAATGGTACATCCATGTCACTTCCTGTCCATACTTGCCATGTACTTTTTTATGGTACTTCAATACATCTAAAAATATGAGACATTGTGCATTTTTGAGATTGGACGTTGTCACAGTGGTGTTACTGAAGATTAGTGTTGTAGGATGTTATGCTGTATTGTTGGGTATGTAGTTCCTGATGAACAATGCAACATCCCTGAAGAATTGAATCTCTTGTATCTTTATTTTTTTGCTGCTTTTGTCTAGGGCATATGTAACTACATAATTGCCCGTACTGTTGTATATATCCAAAAGAATAATGAACAACTTCTTGGGTGACAGTAAAGGTGGTTTATGTCAGTTTTTAACAATTGGATCGATTGATTATACTAAAGCTAGTGAAATACGTGTTGAAAAAATTGTGGATTGATTTGATGTTTTCATGTGTGGCTCCAATTTCCACATGTTAGCCATACAGCGACAAACACTTATGTTATAGACCTTGAAATATACTCTGAAATAGTGTTTTCCATGGTTATGTGTGCTGTGAACTTCATAAGCTCTGGAAAGACACCATCATGCATAAGTGTTACTGATAGCTAGAGATAATCTTTCAGCAAGGTTTGTAACTGTAACAGCAAGTGGAGCATAGGTGCCTTGTACTGCATCTTACTGCTTCCGCCTTACTGTCCGTCAGAACTATTAGCATATTTGCAACATGATGCTGAACTGTCAAACAAACATGATTGGACCTTGTCTTATGTATACTGATTGTATTTAGACTCCTACATGCTGATTTCAGAGAGTGTCAGGATAGGAGCTGTATTTTAAATCCAGCAGAACTAAGAAGATGTTAGATGCATTTTTCTTCAAAATGCTGTTTGTGAGCAGTTGCACTTTGCTGCTAGCTTTCATCATCCAGCCATTCGCAGAGAGAGAGAGAGAAATGCAGATCACAAGTGGAGAGCAAATATAGTCTAAATGGGTGACTTGCAACACATAATTCAGACAGTGTTCTGAACTGGTTTGGAGTAAGACACAGTGGTGGTATTTTGTTTTAATGGCAATGGCACCTAAATCTAATTGTATGGTAACAGTGATACATGTTTCTAAATAATAAACTACAGATTAATACCAACCTGTTGATTAGATATTTGTATTTTTGTTACAGGTTCATCAATGGGCCAAGAGTATGTTTTAGAGATTGCCAGCAGTATGGGTTGCACGTTTGGTGATATTGGATCAACTGAAAATTTTCTTCTGGATCAAAATATTAATACCCACATGCTGCAATCACAGCCACTGGGGGACTACATTTGCACAGAATGTGGGAAACGTTACCGTCAGTATCCATCGTTGTGGCGTCACTTTAAGTTTGAATGTGGCAAAGTGCCACAGTTTCAATGTCCATATTGTCCACACAGGTCAAAGCAAAAAGTGAGCCTCAAGAAACACATTCATTGTCGTCATCCTCAATCATTCAGCAGTTTGAACCAATAGTAAGGGACATTGCTTCATAAAGTATATTGTATAATATAGTTTTAGTCCCATATCTGAACTGGAGTGGCAGACTGCTAAGCTTACCATGATCCTTTCTGGCCAATGTATAGAGGCTGGATTCTTGGTTGATGTAATTCATAGCTGTTATGAGATGGCACAGTCATCCAAGGTACATAATTTTTAACATTTTGTGTTACAGGATAGTCTGTTATAATAATGATTCAATTTGTAGCTTGCATTCTTTGTTTAAAAAGAAAGTAAAAACTTATTGTATTGTCATTTCTGTCCCTCTACAAACACGTTTGTGAATTTTTTTCATTTTTATTCCGTGCAATAGTCTAATGATTGGATATTGACCAACTAATTGCACTGTTATATGTTTTTAAAATATTTATTTACAATTAACACTTGTCGTGTTGCTATAGCAACATGACCGGCAACAGACACATCAACAAGGCACGCAGACATAACCTGAACACCCAAACGCATGCCGTCACAACACCAAATATAGAATACTAGGAACATAACACTCCCAGAGGATGGTCCAGAAGGACCGAAACATGTAGGAGTAACGACGAATTTTAAACAGAGTGATATGTTTTAAAGTGTTAATTGTAAATAAATATGTTAAAAACATATAACAGTGCAATTAGTTGGTCAATATCCAAACATTTGTGAATGTTATGAAACTTGATTTGAAAATCATGGCATTGAAGATTTCTCCACTTTTATGGTGTTTATTTTCCCACATTGGGTAACATGAATTTTTGCTTTCAAATAGAGTCTAAATGATCTGCAAAATTCTTGTGTGTTCATGGGTGTTAGGTGTTCCAACTGTTTCATCTATTGACTTCATTACCTTGGCAGTATTAGATGCATAGTTAATATTTTGCTGCTCCTCATATATATGAGATTTGACATTCTGACAGCAGTGTTGCTGAGGAATTAGATTTTCATGGCTGTGGTGCTGTGTTTTGAGGTGAATGGGTTGCAGCATTTTGAAGAACGTTATTGCCTTCGTGGGTCGTGGCCTTGCAGATGAAGTTGGTATGAGACTTTGATACTTAAGGAACCACTCACCTAGTGACACAGCGTCACATCCGAAGGATCATAGTGCCTTCAAAATATTGGAAACCACTCACCTAATGGCACAGTGTCACATTCCAGAAGACGTGAATCACCGTCGTATGTGTTGTCTTCCTTTTCATTCTGTAATATATTGCTAATTTAAATTATTTTTTGTTTAAAGTTTGCTAAAATGTAATTTATATTAATAGGACAGATAGTATAGGCATGGTTCTCTACTTTGCTTCCAGGGTTAGTTGGCTCTTGGTGTAGCAGTGCAAAACTTGAATCCCTGCTAGGAAGTGGCGGAAGGATTTCAAGGCGAAGTCTGATTACCTATTCTAAGAGACCTGATGTATTTCCATGTACAGCGTGTGGGAAGGTATACCAGTGGAAGAAGACGTTAATTCGTCATGTTAGACATGAGTGTGGAAAGGAGCCACAGTTTCAGTGCCCGTTCTGTCCACAGAGAACAACACAAAAGACTAGTCTCAAGAATCACATTCGCACTCGACATCCTCTAAATATCACTGCTGTGTTACACTAAATGTGAAGATTTTTTATATTGTATATGCATTGAGTTTACTTTTTGCCCATGACTTTGAGAGTAATAATTTTGCTATGAAGTCTCTACATTGTGTTTGTGTTTTCTTGTCTGGACAAATTAGGCAACCAGATGCTTATGCCAGCCCTAAAAGCCTCTTCCGTCTGTCTCCATTGTCTTCCTCCTACCCTTTTCCCTGTATGTTAATCCCATGTTACCTTCACCCAGAGTCGTACATTGTTTTTCAGTCATTCTCATGTTAGGTTATCTCTTAAAATTTAATAGTCTCTAGTTTTTTCTCTTCTTTCTATCTGTTTATGTATTAAGATTAATTGAATAAGTTTGGCCTTAGATAAAACTTGGACAGTTTGTTTGGTTGGCATTTTCAGATACACTGGTACCGTGAATGTGTTTACTTAGAGTGGAAGGATGTTACTTGTTCATTATATGTGGTTTTTTTAATATAACTTGACAAGTCTTGTATGATTCTAAGAAATTTCACTTTCCTGAAATGTTTGAAATTTATGTGCGATAGACTAAAGGTGGTCATTATGGACTCTACTTGCATTAAGCTTCGTGTAGTGTTACTATTCTTGTTAATTATGTTTGTGAATAACATCATGTTCTGGGTCTTCTGTGCCATGACAACATATAGTCTTTGAGGTGGATACCAGCATTGTGGAGGAACATGCTACCTCCATTGTCTGGGTATAGCTGTTCTAAATTTTGTCAAACTGTTTTGCTTCTGCAAGATTTGGAATTTTTACAGTGGTGTTTTCAAGAATTGTGGTCATCTGGAATGTGACATTGCTTTGCTGGGTAAGTGGTTGGTGATATTTTACAGGAATGTGTTGACATGACCTTGAACCCTTTAAGATGGAGGTGACAGTTTCCTTCAAAATATCAGATACCACTCATCCAGTGATGCAGTGTCACATCACAGATGACATGTATGCAAGCATGGCTCAAGAAATACAGATGTCTACTCGTATGAAGTGAGTTTATTTTTTAAGTGTATGGGCAGATACTCAGTGCAGTCATTTGTATTACTCACAGTTCAGGTTTTTGCATTTTTAAAAATTGACGTTAATATATTGCCAGCTTTTTCTCTTTTGTCAGCTGCAGATTGGGCATATGAAAGAAAGTAAAGTTGTTCAACTGTATACAAAGAGATAGGTGGGCAGAATACAGTCATGTGTACCTTTTACCAGAATTTTTGTTCATCTGGCTTGCTTTCAAGGAAGTGAGAATTGTTACTGAGTGTGACTGATCTTGAGGGCTGGCAGCAGGCTGTAAATAATGTTTAGTACAAATAAATATATTAACTTTGGTAATTGTGATTCATTAAGGCAGATTTTGAAGATGTACATTTTTCTGCAATTGAATTGAATTACACATTTATTCCTTACAGCAGTGTTTCCAAAACAGTGATCCATTGACCACCACCACCACCACCAGTCTGCAGAATGTAACAGTGTTACATGTGTTTCAGTCTTAATAAAACTCACTGCTATTTCACTGGTCCATGATAAGAAAAGTTTAAAAACACTCTTTAGATAGCATTTTGAACATAAGAAATATTAGTTTTGCTGTGAGAAAGATGAACATAATCTCATATTTTGGACAGTCAAGTTTGGTTCTTGGCCCACACTCCACAGTCTTCATGTCATTTGTATACCAGGGTTCAAGTTTCTTCCATGTTTGAGATTTGCTTTGTCATAAGGGCCATACATATTTTGTTAGCCATTTCCAAAATAGTAAACACATAATTCTGTTATGATGAAAAGCTTGGCATATTTTCGCCATCTCATTTTTGAGCAGTGGGATACATATATCGTAATTGCAGTGAGAAGAAGAAAGTGTACTTCCTGGGACGTTGGAATTAAGTAGCTGTAATTCTTTAATATTTTGATCTTTGAAACAGGATCTACTGGCACTAGTTCCTTGATTTTACTGCCTTACCCAAACCCAAGTCTAAAAAAGTCTAAAAGACTGCCAATGAATGTGTTATACCACATGAAAAAGTATAATATGGATTTCTTCAAATTGTTAATGCTATGACTCAGATTCTTTCTGTTACATAAACAGTTATTTTTTTCCCCCTCTTACATGTTTTTACTTCCAGTGTATTGGGTCTGCCTCCATATTGACAATAGAGGACATTGTTATATTGTACACAGCTTTTAGCTTGTGAGTATTGAAATACTGTGATGAATAATTACAGACGTGATTGTACTAATGTTGTTTTTGTTACAGATATCTGGAGAAGTACAATGATTAGTGCTAGAAGTCGGAACATGCAGGAAGTTGTCGACTTAGACTCAGTGTATTACGGGGTTCAGCCACCAGCATGTTTCCCCTGTAATGGTTGTGGCAACACTTACCGACACAAACGTTCCCTTCAGAAACATGTCAAACTAGAATGTGGGAAAGAACCACAGTTTCACTGTCCATATTGCCCTATGAAGATGAAACAAAAGGGAAATCTGCTTAAACATATCAGAAAGCGGCATACATTGCTTCAGTAGTGGTTTGCTGTGAATGTTAGGGCATGTTAACTATTTTCAAAGAAATGTACTTCATTAAATATATGGCTTACTTAAGTGTTTTTTACCTTTCTTCTTTAATGGCAGAATACTTGTGGTCTTGAAACATATTGACAGAACCCAAGACTGTAAGTGAATGACTTTTTCCTGTTATGCTTCAGTAACCATACACAGTAATCCTTTGGCATATATGCAATCAGCTTTTGAGTTTATGGTCATATGAGATACTAAAATTTATAACTTTTTAAACTTGCAAGCCGGTTTTTGCTTATATGAGCTTCTTCCTTTGGCAAACCAATCATCATTCTGGTGCCTGTTGTTGGTTGTCACCATTTCCTGGATCTTCTTGAATGTGCAGTGTTGTGGTGTCAGTGAGTAGCCTGTGCAGAAGCAGTTGTATCACAATGTGTTGTATTGTCCTCGTATCTCTTTTCATGATTAACACTGTTCTCACAGTGTTAACATTTTTCATCAATTGCATCTTAAGGAATTTTGTTTATGTGCGTTTATATAAATGGGCATGGTACCTAATTTTTATGCATATTCCATACAGCTCTAATGATGTAACCTTTGTGAATGCATTGTTTAGTTACTAAGACTGTAATTTAAATATAGTTATTGACCCCTGATATTATATTTTCATTCTTAGGTATCATGCTTTGTTGTGTTAATGTAAACGTTATTTGTTTGGGGAGACTTTTTTTGACATCTGAAACCAACTGAAATTTGTGATGTGTGAAGTAATGGGAAACTTTTCATCATTTTATGAGTTTCTAACTTGTGATTGGTTTTTGAGGAACAAATGAAGTTTATTAACTAAGGGAGTACTGTAAAGTGTATTGGCATGACATTTTTACCTACCATCTCACAACCAGAATACTGCATTTTAGAAGAAAATAAGATAGACGTAACATAAAATGTACAACGTATAATGTGAATAGTTAGTTTGTAGTATGTGTGGAAATCTGTTCACATAAAATGTGCAACATATAATATGGATAGCTAATGTGTCTTTGTGGTTACCAGGTTACAAGGTGGATGAGTGCAGAATTGGGGTTAAATCCCTGGGGCTTGTGGGCATTCTTTTCTTTCCATACTCTCTAGATTTTATTTAAAAATATTATTTTTCCCTCTTAAATCAGAACTTGAGCTTAAAGAATTTGCTTGGGGACAGAATTGGTTTTTTGTTTTGTAGCTGTAACCCTTAAAAGACTTCTTTGTAAGGCACCCTGCCTGCTCTTGTAGCTAAATTCATGTGGCAGTAAGTCCCTTCTCTTGCAGTTTTATCTTATTTTTAAAACCTTGATGTATGTTGATAAATCAGATGCATAATTTGATTAATACACGTAAGAGCATACTGCTGCCATCAGTTGATGAGGTGGCAGTAATAGAACAGTGTAAATGCTAACTCGTGAGTGACTAGGATGTGGTAGGGATGTTTTGATAGTGTGGCTGTCTGTGTCTAACGTAAGTGCAAATTCATTTTTTGGTTTTTATTTGTACTGAAATCTGCCATGTGATACATTTCACACACTGGTTGAACCAAAAGTTCTACATAATCGCTGACATAAGTGAAAATATTGTGAATGTGGAAAAATTACCTTTAAATTTGATGCAGTAACAGTTTCAAGGATGCCTGTGCAGATAGGAATGCCATGATCTATACATTATGTATGCTGTGTTTGAAATGCATGTAGCTCTGGATTAACTTCTAGGTTACGTTTTCAGTTTGTGGCTTGTCCTGCTATGATCTCATCCAGAGGCCCGATAAATAAAACACCTGGCTTTGTAGTTAAGAGTGATATACATAAATTGGCGATTATCTTAGGTAGCATAATAAAGTTATTTTTATTCAATTTGATTAATATGCAGACTACATAATATGACACACAATACTGAAAATCATACGCTTCAAAAAGTGATACAGACTCAATAAAATTACATGTGGTGTAACTCTCTTATGCTATCACACGTTAACCTATCCCTTTATAAATAATACATAGAATTGTGAAGTGTAGTATGTTTGTTCTTGGGTGTTGTCACCAAGAAGTGATGGTGACATCTGCTTGGAAGTTGAGACAGCCAGATGTTTCAACACACTAACGAACTGTCCTGCCACAGTGTCATCACCTAAGAAAGGAATATGATATGTTGTTAACAACCATTACAGGAATGAGCTGTCTGTGGCGTGTGTGGGTTAGTCAGTGTTGACATATGGTAACAGAACTGTAGAAGGAGGTTGTGTGTTTTGTTGTGTTACAGGTGTGCAATTGTAATGTTGTTCTCAACTTGTTAGTAGTAAGAATGTGAAATAAGGTAAATTATTACCTAAAATTACAGGGTTGTTAGTTTCATTGTTCTTGTCTTGAGATCCAGTGGATTGAGAAATTGTGCCAAGTGATGCGATTTATTAACATTTGTGACAAATGACATGTTATTTCTTAACAAAAATATGAATTCTCAATAACATATTCTCAGGCTAGCAGTTGTGTCAGGTGGTTGAATGGCAAGTAAACCAATGCTTCAAGGACCGCCTTTGTCCTTGTCGTCAGGGAATTGACTGCCTCAAAAATCTGTGTACAGATTTCGGAGTAGTCATATCCTCGATGATGAGGACAGAGATGGTTCTCAAAATGTTGGTTTTGCACCATTGAACCACCTGACATGGCTGCTAGCCTGAGAATATGTTATTGAATTAAGTTGCCATGAAACCTTAATATAATATGAAGTCTTTTTCTTTCAAATGTTACTCTTGCCAGCTACATGCAAAGACCACAAAACAACACACATACTGTTGAACTGACTGACTGACTAATTCCTTGGAGTAGAGTTCTTCTTACATTGTCAGTCCCTCAGCTAGTCAAGAATTTCCCCACATTTTTTGGAGCCTGAAGGTCCATTTCCTTGTTCATGGGAGCTTGCTACTGGCTCCTGTTCTGAGCCAGATTAATCTAGTCCATGCCTTGTTATCCTAGTTCTTTAAGACCCACTTTAATACTCTTCTCTCATCTGTGCCTAGTCCTTCCAAGTGTTATCTTTCCTTCAGACTTTCCCACTAATACTGTGTGTGCATTTATTTTCTTCCCCCTGATAACAAGTAAAATATTGCTGCTGCTATCTGTTCTTCTGTTGTAAGAAATGTCAGCAATGTGATCTTATTAAGTGACAGTAAACTTGTAACTTTGGTGCTAGAAGGTTTCTGACAGTAGACTTCATGGAAAAATGGCAGTGCTGGCCGCCTTCTGGTATCAGAGTTTTGTTTTTGACACGATGTGGTCTTGTGGTTTACACACAAACATGTTGTCTCTGAAATGTTGGTTTTCTCCTGCAAGACTACACATTGTCACAACTGAGAAGAGCACAGCCTGATCACCAGTTGCTGTGAAAACCTGAAAAACTTATGGATAAAGTTTTAACTTTGTTTTTGCTATTTGTATTGATAAATGTTATAAGTTTTCAGGTTTCCATCGCAGTTGTTGATCAGATGATGGCTTTTTGGGTTTCTCCACCTTGCACATTGGAACATGTGACTGCTACATGGTGCAGAGACCTATAAGAAGACCATCAGTTGATATTTCATAACTCCCTCCTATGAATCTTACCCTCTGCCGTGTTACTTGAGGATCCTTGGTTTAGACCCAAACAGGAGACAAAATACTGAGTGAGGTAAACTAACTTTTGCCTTTTACCAGAAGTTCCTTGCATTGAATTTCACCATACAGATTCCCTGAACAATATGAAGATGTCAGCAGAGTGTGTCTTTCTGTGTGTAGGCTATTACTGGACCAGGTTCTCAGTTCGTGGAACAAGTGAAGTAAGAATTCTGATTGGCCAATGTGATATAGAAGTATATGATCTTGGATCTGGAAGTCATTGAGAATCATAGTTTATTGAAATCTGTTATTATTTTGATGATTTTTTATGTATTTAATTTGGAGACACATAGTAGTTTGCCTACATCTGCCTGATAGTAATTGTTGAATATACTGACCATTGTAGTTGAGTAGCTGGGACTCCTGTTTCGTGCTTGGTGCGTCATCCTAAATTTCTACAAAAGACCAGTTATCTGTGACTGAAGGTTTTGTTGTTTCCCTCTGTTCCTCCACACAGATATGGTGATAGAATTTCATGTTAGGCTCTGGTCACTTCTGCACTGTTTATAACTTATTTTTTCATTAAATATATCATTCAGCTGTAAAGCATGAGTACTGACAGTGTCAATAAAAACAACAATAATAATAAAGAAATAAGTTTTTTATTTGAGGTTTTCACAGTGTTGATGGTGAATATTGCAATATCCTAGGATATGACACTATGTTGATTGGTAATACTTTACTGTCATTTTGGAGGAGCTTGCTGCCTCCATCTTTAGGATAGTCAAAGATGAATGAGTTGCTTTGGCTATATCATTGCTGTGAGAATTGGGAATGTCAAAAAATATTTAGTTCAACACTTTTAGTGCTAGGTGTTATGTTACATAGCATAATTTCCACCTTCGCTGAATGTTCAGTCCATATCTGGGAATATCTGGGAATACATGAAAAGGGGATATTCAAGCATGTTAGTCATTATGTTGTAATGGAACAAATGGAACCTTCCTGTTTGTTCTTGCTACTAATGTATATTACAAACTAACAAATTTGTTTTCCATTTGTTACAGACTTTGTGCTGACAAGTGACGTGAAGGAGGAATCGGAATTTTATCTTACACAGTCTGTGAGCGTGAGAAATGTATTATCGGTTGCTGAAGAACAATTAGATGTTCCTAGTATGTCCGTATTGCAGGAGAGCAATAACCCTAATTCATTATCATTTCAACAACTATCATCCATACGCCCACATGTGTGTAATCAGTGTGGAAGAGTGTATATGTGGAAATCTACCTTACAGCGTCACATGAAGTTTGAGTGTGGAAAGGAGCCTAATATCCATTGCCCATACTGCCCCTACAGAACCAAACGAACAGATGAATTGAAGAAACATATAAGAAAAATGCATCACCATAAGGCATATTAATTTTTCATGATTCAAGTTGAATGCATTCTTTTTCACAGTGTGCATACAATTTGGGCATCTTGTCTCTCTTTCTACATGTTACATCTCTTCAACCAGCAAATAGACTTGGTGACTGTTACTACATAGTTTTAGCTGGGTTTTCTCTGTTTTGTGATAAAAGTACCACCTTCTAAGAACAAATGTTTCAGAATCCGTTACTTACATCATTCTAAGTTAATGAAAGGAAGGAAGGAACAAGCCTATACAGCTGGCTGTGCTAAGTGAAGCTAATCTTCATCAGTGTTCCAGTTAGACTGCCATAATGTTAGTGGCATGGTTGGCCTTTACCAAAATTTGGCCAAAGTTGTTGAATGTCACAGAGATAACAGTGTGTGTGTGCTGAGCGTATGCCTTGCTGCCATGGCATTTACAAGTGTCTGCGCAGAACATACCTTGCTGCCACTGCAGTTACCAATGTCTGTGCAGAACATAATTGTAGCTGCCATTTCAGTACCGTCGTCTTTGCTGAACATGTCTGTCTGCCATTGTGGTTATTAGTGCGTGTGGACAAGTTAGCTTGCAACATAACAGTCTATTTCTTTTTAGACAAGGCATCGCCATTGTGTTTCAATAAATATAAATGAAGTCTATACACAACTTTGTTATTAATCATTAGCGACATGTTATGGCTATAAAAGCCATCTTGAGGCTGAATACAAAATCATGTAGGAAGTATATATTACAGTGCCATGAATGAGATTTCTTCTTACATCAAATGAAAGTCTTATAAGATGTATTACACATTAAAAACAGAGTTTGAAGATTTTGTAAAATCCATAAATGAAAAACTTTAAAAATTTTAAATAGTATTATAAAAAAAAATGGTGGTCTTGTGGAGGTGGATGTTGAAGTGTAGGCTAGTGGAAGACTTGAAATTAGTGGGCAGCATGAGTTTATTTCTCTCTGCAGAATTGATATGATTGTAATCTGTAACAACGTATTATTTTTGTCAAATTTATTTTAATGTAAGAGGCCTGTTACTGTATCCATTGTGAATGTATATGTTATTTAAAATTTTTAAAGTTTTAATTTAAAGATTTTACAAAATCCTCAAACTCTATTTTTACCACTGTGATCAAAAAGTACGGTGAATGCTGCTGCCGAGTGTGATCCAACGGAAAGGCAGGGATCTTCAATATGGGAAGCAACACGTCGAACCTTAGTAACGGTGTGTGACAAGTTTCAACTTGTTCATTGCAGTCAGCCGGTTGTGAGCTATGGTTGACAGAAGGTGTGTTTTAAAGTGTGCCGAAAATCATGGATCACAAACAATGCATTGACATGAAATTTTGTTTCAAACTGCAAAAAAGTGCTAAAGAAACACACGAAATGTTAAAATTAGTTTATCATTATGCTGCAGTGACCACGAAGACGGTTTACAAGTGGTTCGAACGATTTCGTAATGGGTGTGAATTGGTTGAAGATGAGGAGAGATTGGGACGTCCTTCAACACCAAAATCCCAAGAGAATGTTGAAAGAGTAAGCGAAATGATTCGATCAAACAGGCTATTAGGGAAATTTCTGAGGATGTAAACGTCTCTTATGGTTCTGTTCAAAACATTTTAACAACAGATTTGAACATGAGGCGAATGAGTCCTCCATCATGACAATGCTCCGTGTCACACATTGCTTCTGGTATGGCAATTTCTGTCAAATAAAAATATTACAGTGTGTCCTCATCCACCTTATTCACCAGATCTGGCACCGTGTGACTTCTGGCGCTTCCCCGAAGTCAAAATGACCATGAAAGGTAAATGTATTGAATGGATTCAGTACATCGAGGCAGCCACAACAGCGCAACTAAAGACACTCACAAAAGAGGACTTCCAGAAGTGCTTCAGAAAGTGGCAAGAACAATGGGATAAGTGTGTTCGAAGTGATGGGGAGTATTTTGAGGGGGATTAATGGCAATGTGTCTTTTACTGTAATAATTTTTTTTATTCAAACATTCACCGTATTTTTTGATCACACCTCGTAATGTGTTGTATGTCTTATATCACCTCCATTTGATGTAAGTCGAGATCTCATTCATGGCATTGTATTATTTATTTCCTATCAGATTTTGTATTCAGCCTGAAGATGGGTGTTATAGCCGAAACATGTTGCTGTTGATTAATTATGAACAAAGCTGTATACAGACTTGATTTATATTTGTTTCATTTTCTAGCATAGCAGTCGATGTTTCCACTGACTGGATACAACTTTAAGGGAATGAGTGTTTCTGCTGTGGCTTGTGGAAACTGAAACTCATACTCCTGTCTATGACAGCGCGTAACACTTATCAGTGACTGTGACATTTCTGAGTGGGGTAGAGAGGGTTTATGTCTCCACACAGTGACCTGACATAAAGAATGTAAAAAATCATTGTGGCATGAGACAAAAATATAGAACTTAATGTGAGAGTACATTTGTTTTGGTCTCTTCTGATATGATGTCTGTCTTTTGGAACAAGAACAACCAGTCTATCATTGTGGAATAAGAAACCAACTAGATGTCACTTAGTATTATATTTATTTCTCCTTTATAAGTTGCTCAACATGTTTCGGGCTACCTTGGGGAGTACGTAGCACAACGTGCTACGTACTCCCCAAGGGACACACAACCAGCCAACCGGATCTGACCGCCTACACAGCCACGGCACTACACCACACGCGGCAAAAATACCACTAAGTCGTCAGCTCCTGAGGATGGGCACAAGGTAGCCCGAAACATGTT
>Ga0123355_10002130_pt1 | contig 27962 bp, 22 predicted proteins | sample TergutEmb28metaG_3_FD_89872 | JGI IMG/M metagenome (GOLD analysis project Ga0123355, IMG submission 89872) | Embiratermes neotenicus P1 segment gut microbial communities from Petit-Saut dam, French Guiana - Emb289 P1 | ecosystem: Host-associated > Arthropoda: Insects > Digestive system > Gut ... | reverse complement strand
TATCCTACCTCCTATCCAACTCCTTACCCCACTCCTTACCCAACACCATATCCTACCTCCTATCCAACTCCTTACCCCACTCCATACCCAACATCATACCCTACCTCCTATCCAACTCCTTACCCAACACCATACCCTACCCCTTATCCAACACCATATCCAACTCCTTACCCCACTCTTTATCCAACTCCGTACCCCACTACTCAACCTACTCAATACCCTACTTCTTATCCAACTCCGTACCCCACTACTCAACCTACTCCTTACCCCACACCATACCCAGCACCGTCGCCGACGTCATTCCCACATCCATCTCCGACACCACATCCATCTCCCCCTCCTTTACCTCCAACGCCCCACCCCACACCTTCCCCAATACCATACGCCCAAACACCTTCTCCAACCCCTCACCCCTCACCCTCTCCTATACCTCCTACACTATCCCCCACACCAACCCATACACCTTCTTCATTACCAAACCCAGCACCCAACTTCCATTCATGGTTTATCCAAGGCCATCCAGATGGGACATTCAGACCCGGCGACAATGTAACAAGAGCACAAGCGGCTACAATATTGGCACGCACAATGGTTCCTGGTTTCTCTTATGGGCTTACACCACCATCCGGGATAAATTTCCCGGATGTGCCCTCAAGCGCTTGGTTCCATGACTATATAGCCTGGGTGAACGATAGCGGATTAATAACAGGCTATGAAGACGGGACATTTAGACCCAATGCCCCAATAACACGGGAAGAATTGGCTGCCCTACTGGTAAGAGCCAGGAGGTTGGATATCCAGCATGCAAATAGCTCCCACTTTGCGGATTCCCATTTAATCAGCAACTGGGCGCGTGGTTATGTAAACACTGCGGTCAGCCAAGGGTGGATACAAGGCGATGCCAACGGTATGTTAAGGCCCACACATCATATTACCAGGGCCGAAGCTGCTGCGTTATTTGCTAGAGTACTCGGGCGTGGGGGCACAAGCGCGTATAACATCCAGGGAGTTAGCAGTGACATTAGTATATTCCGTGACGTGGCGGATCCAAGAGCCTGGTATTTTTACTATATAATCGAGGCATCCCATAGCTATTGGTTTATTATGAGAGACGACACAATAATTTGGACGTCAATTGAATAGCCGCTTTTATAGCTCTTGCCGACGGGAACTGCGCAGCAGTTTCCTAGTATAGCATCAAAGGCTGTCATGTATTAAAATGCATGACAGCCTTTTTAATGAAGAAGTCTAGTAAAATTCCAGCGAGGTGTTGCTCTTAATGAAGAAACAATATTTCATCGGCATAGACGGCGGCGGTACACATTCCCGTTTAGTTGCCATAGACAAAGAAATGAATGTGTTAGGCATGCATTCCTGTGGCGCAACAAATATAACGTCGGAGCCATTTGAAAATGTCTATGCAAACATTAAGAACCTACTGCACGAGTTTAATATCCAAACCAACACCAGCCTAGAAGACTGCCAAGCCATCTGTATAGGTACTGCCGGTGCCAAAACCTCAGACAATGCCGCTATAACAGCGGATATTTTTAGAAAATTAGGTTTTACCGGCCATCTTACCGTAATGAACGATGCAGAATTGGTACTGGCAGCAGAAACCAAGGGAGAGCCGGGCGCTGCCATAATAGCCGGCACGGGCTCTGTGGGCTTTGCCTTAGATCACAACGGGGCAATCCTACGCACAGGGGGCTGGGGACACCTGATAGACGATGGTGGCAGTGGCTATCGTATTGGCATGGATGCCATTAAAGCCGCGTTAATGGACTTTGATGGACGCAAAAAAAAGACCATCCTTACAAGGATGATCGCAAGTCACTTCGAGATAGAGCAGATAGATCAGGTGCTAAGCTATATTTATAGTGAAAGTTTCAACAAATCAAAAATTGCCGAAATCGCCATGTTGGTAAGCAAAGCTTCATCAGAAGGCGATAGCATTGCCCAAGCTATCGAGCTGGACGCAGCCAACAACCTAATATCATTGGCCAAAGTCTTAATACAAAAAGCCAAGCTTAGCACTCATAAAATCGTATTAAGCGGCAGTATCATCATCCATAACCAAAAAATCCGTACAAAGTTTTGCCGGGACATACAAGCGATGTTTCCAGAAATGCAAATAGTTAACGCAAGCGCCAAGCCGGAAATGGGAGCGGCTTATCTCGCGCTAAAAAGCGCCGGAGGCTTCTAAAACCCATCCTGTACAACCCGCTTGGTATGAGGCTGCACTGCAAAGCACTCGGCTCGCTCTTTTTTTACTAGAGTGCCACGCATCTTGGACAACGCATCATAATAAGTTAAATATTTAAACCATGGGGAGTTGTTGGTTAACCACAGCTTTTGTATATGCTCGTACCACAAGTCATAGCCCTTGCTTACATCTATGAATATATAAGGTTCAAAGCCGGTTGCGTCTTCCCAATTTTCGGCGTAATAAGGCCCTTTTGCCCAGTGTGTGGGAAGGGAGTTGCCGTCCGGCCCTATACGCTCAAAGCCCCGTAACGCCGCATAAAAAATCCCGTCAAGCACAGCTTTGGCTGTAACTATATGATCCTTATGCATGCTATGTGTCCAATGGGTCATAACAACATCTGGCTTGCGTACACGTATTAGGTCGCATATTGCATAGCGTAATTCCTCATTATCTGGGGCTTCGCCGTCCGGGTATCCTAGGCAGAAAAATTCTCCTCCAAGGGCCGTGGCAAAATCCTTTGCGCACTGTATATTGTAGTCTTTAAACTCTTGTTGGTCACGACCCGGAGGCGCTCCACGCTCACCTGCGGTAACAGCTACTACGGTGATGTCGTCCCCATTTATGGCATGGGTTGCTAAGGTCTTGCCGCAAGTCAGCTCCGCATCACCAATATGTGCGCCTATGGCCATAATGTGCTTTTTCATTTAATATACCTCCTCCGTCGGTGGGTATTAAGGATGCGTGAAAATCCGCTGTGCGGATATTTCACACTACCTCCTTACTCATCATCATGTACGTGCGATATATTTTCATGCCCCACGTGCCATAGATATCCAAGTTACGTCCTCCAGTCCACAGGAACCAGGTGTAAAATATCCTGCACTTAATCATATCGGTTATAAGATTATCAAATAAAACCCCGCCGATACCTGTGCCCTGCTCCGTAGACGCCACACCAAATGGGCCAAAGCGCCCAGGCGTACCATCCATTGCACGCATAGCAAACCCCACGGCTTCGCCGTTTGGGTTCCAGGCAAGCTGGATTGTTTCTTCGCCACGGCCTTGGAGGATATTCTCCCGTACATTGGGCAGCCAGTATGGGAAATTTTTATGCAGGAAATCAAACACAGGCACGCAATCTTGCAATTTTAAAGAGCCAAATTTATACCCGGCAGCTTCCAATTTAGCCTTTTTTTCCAGGTAGCGCTCAGGTGTCTCGTACCCGCGAAGATTCATGTCCATAGATGCGCACGTACCTTTTGATGTATAGCCCCGCGAAGCTAAAAACGCCTCGCCAGACCCATAAGCGGATTGATCTACCCCCGGGAAGAAATAGTTGTTGGGATATGGCCCGACATCGATTGTTTTTGCCCCAGATGCCATTAAAGCCGCTTCCAATGCTGTAAGCAGTGCAGTACCTACCCCTTTACGCCTATGCGTTGGGTCAACCCCCATTGCTACAAGCCAAGCTTTGTCCTGCTGCATACCCGCCGCTTCGTCTGGGACGCGCCGTTTTGTGCCATAGGCAAAACCCAATAATTTTTCACCTTCTTCTGCCACAAGATACTGGTCGGGATCAAAATTGATATCACAGACTACCCGTCTGTAAAAATTGTTTTTATCCACAGTGTCAGATGTTAGGCAGCGGTTCCATAATTCGATGGCCGCAGCCTCATCTACTGCGGTATAATTACGAACAACCATAAAGCACTCCTTATTTAAAACTCGATGTGCAAATCCGGTTTTGGCCCTAATGTCGAAACCAGAAAAGTAACAATTTTCATGTTTGACCGGCAAAACTGCTTTTAATTACTTATAATGAGTATATCATGAAAGTTATGCCAACAAGAAGCACTATTGCCTCATCTATACAAACAATAGCCAATGGCTTTGACAGCACCAACTGGATATAGAAGACCCGACAAATATCCAGGCAATTGTACCAGCGAAAACGGACAGATGCATTATTCTTGGGAAACTGAGAAAAATAAAGATAACCAGCAATATGCGACAGCCACCGCAAACCGCCTTCATGACGAAAGTCAACCTGCATATCATTGATACATGCAAAAAAGCTAAAACAGATGTAAATAATGGCAAATTACAGCAAAATAATGGAAACGAAGCAGGATCGCTTTCGGCAAAAATGACAAAACCATGTAGCACATATATCTGAAAAATCCACGCTAATCCAGCATTGTTTTCAAAATAATTATTGGCATTTTGCGGCAGGCAAGACTGACTATAAGCATATTAGCAAATTACTGGATTTTCATGATAGTGAAACGATTACGCAAAACGTATTTATGCAATATATTGACACTCTGCAAGCCGACATGGTAGCATCTCACAAATGCGCACGACCTTTCACGGTGGATTATGGGGGATTTGAGGATTAATATAGCATGAAATACATCCAACTAATATATGGGTAAGGGAGCTAGATATATGGCACCAACGGCAGGAATAGCCATGAAGGATTTGAGTCTAAAACAGCAAAAACGTAAAAGGCTGTGGCAAAGGATATATAGACGCAGGTTTTTGTACCTTTTATTTCTACCTGTATTAATCTATTATATACTCTTCCGATACCTGCCAATGTGGGGTCTACTTATAGTTTTCCAGGATTTTCGTCCTTTCTTGGGTTTTGCGGGCAGCAATTGGGTGGGATTTGCTCACTTCCAAAACTTCCTAACAGACCCTAGATTTTGGAATGTAGTGGTCAACACGGTTATTTTAAGTCTCTATGGCATTATCTTTGTTTTCCCGGCGCCTATTATTTTGGCGCTTATGATTAACGAAATACGGTTTATGAAGTATAAGCGCGTTGTACAAACCATAAGCTATCTGCCGTGGTTTATATCAACAGTCGTTGTAGTCTCGTTAATTACATCTATCCTCTCGCCCACGATGGGGCCTATTGGCCAGATATTTAGAGCTATGGGCCGGGAACCGGTTAATTTCCTGGCCAGGGTTGAGTACTATAGGACTATTTTCACGTTGTCAAATATATGGTCCACAGTAGGTTTTGGCTCGATTATCTTTCTTGCTGCCATAGCCGGGGTTGACCAACAGCTTTACGAAGCGGCCATTATAGACGGGGCCGGGAAGATAAAGCAGCTGATCCATGTTACTTTGCCGTCTATCATGCCTACAATTATTATCATGCTTATTTTGCGCATGGGGGCCATTATGGACTCCGACTTCGAGCGCAACTTCCTCTTGGGTAACGAAGCTACCCGCCCCAATGCCGATGTTATTGCAACCTTCGTATTTAGGATGGGCATACATCAATCCAACTTCTCGTTTGCATCGGCGGTTGGGTTGTTTAACTCGCTTATTGCGCTGGTATTTGTATGGGGTACCAACCGGATAAGCAAAAAAACTACAGAGACTTCACTATGGTAAGCAAAATCAATGAAGAACGGCTTTGCCTGAGCCGAAAGCGCGAACGCTTCAACGCGCTTTTGGCGACAGGCAAAACCGATTCTGAATTATTTTGCTAAAGGAGGAAAGACTCAATGACATCATTAAAGCCGGCTTCCCGGGCCAAAAATAGAATAAAAGAGCCTATCTCCAGGAAAGTATTTGTAGTCTTTAACACTATATTCATGCTTTTACTAAGTGCGGTAATAATCCTCCCCTTTATGCGCATTGCGGCCATTTCCCTTAGCGGTGCAAATGCCGTAAGGCGCGGCGAAGTAGGGCTTTTGCCCGTGGATTTTAATATAGAAGCGTACCGCAGAATATGGGAAAACGGCGCTATATTTGTGGCTTATCGCAACACTTTATTTGTTGTCATAATAGGCACAATTGTTAATCTGATCCTTACATCTTTTGCGGCATATGTTATATCCAAGAATGACTTGCCAGGGGTTAAGTTTTTTACAGGTATGATAGTGCTTACATTGTGGTTTGGCGGGGGTATGATTCCCACTTTCCTGGTGGTCCAGAATCTTGGCTTGTTTGATAGCTTGTGGGCACTTATCTGGCCTACAGCCATTTCGACTTTTCATGTGATCATAATGCGGACTTTCTTCAAGCAGCTGCCAGCCGAACTGGAAGAAGCCGGGTTGATAGATGGCTGCAACGAGGCACATATTCTGTTTAAAATTATTTTACCGCTGTCAAAGCCCGTCTTGGCTACCGTGGCCCTGTGGATTGCCGTATTTCGTTGGAACGATTTTACACAGCCCATGCTATATCTTTTAAGCCGTAGCTTGTTCACATTGCAGGTAGTGCTTAGGGAGATTGTTTTAATTAATAACCCTGCCCTTTACGGGCTGGATGGTGCCGCCATAGATGACACTATGATTGACGTTATTACGTCGTCGCTACAATATGGCGTAATTATTTTTGCGACCTTACCAATTATATTTATCTATCCTTTCTTGCAGAAGCATTTTGTTAAAGGTGTTATGCTTGGGTCGGTAAAAGGGTAGATAGATTGGATATAAATAGCCGCACAAAGTGCACAAAGTGCGGTCCCGCAGCTAAGCGAGGACTCAATGCTGACGCATATTAAATGCGTAAGAGGGGCCTAAGCCCCACCAAAATAGGAGGTATGTATGAAAAAAACAATTTTATTGCTTGCTCTTTTGCTGGCTGCTGTCATGATGTTTACAGCGTGTTCAAGGGATGAAGAACCCCAGCCAGTCGAACCGGCACAACCCGAACAAGAGCAAGCCGCCGCAACTCCAGAGCCACCCCCGGTGGAAGAAGACGAACCGGAAGATGACCGTATGTTTGCGGAAACATTCCGCATCCGCTGGTTGGAAGAGGGTCGTCCCCATCTCTACGATGACAATAACATGGTAGAGCAGATGATTAACGAAATGTTGAATGTGGAAATTGAGTATATTCAAATCCCCCACGTAAATTTTGTAGAGCAACTTGGCCTGATTTTGGCCTCTCGCGATTTGCCGGATGTTATCAACTTCCTTAACCTAGCCGGCACAGCAGAGTGGGCAATGCAAGGTGCTATAATCCCACTGGATGACTTGCTGGAAAGCCATGGCCAGGATATTCTCGCAAACTGGATTGATGATGACTGGATAAGGGTACGCTCCGCAACAGACGGCCTGATTTATGGTATACCAGCCGTTACAGACGTACCGGGGGCATTCTCTGTTGTGTATCGTCAAGATATGCTGGAGTATCTTGGGCTTGAGCCCCCTAGCACCCTGGATGAATTCGTAGCTGTTTTGGAAGCGGTAAGGGACGGCTTTGATGATGTTGTCCCCTTTGCGGGCTGGCTTAGGCCCTTCCAAAATGCCTTTGGCATCCAGTCAACCGCTTGGCAGATTTACAACGACGAATACGTAACCCGCTTCACCCACCCGCACTATGTCGAGTATTTGGAATTCATGGTGCAAGCGTATGCCGACAGGCTTATCGACCCAGAATTTTTTACTCGTAATACAGTTGACGCCAATGTTGACGAGTTGTTCTTTGCAAACCGCGCTTTTATGACAGAGCGATGGGCAGCCTTTGCAGAAACCGCGACAAGGACTATTGGTGAGATTGTCCCAGAAGCGATCATGATATCAACCGACCCGATAATTGGGCCTCATGGGCATCAACAAATCATGGGTAGGAGCCGTTGGATGGCAGCAGGCGCAATAAGCTCCCAGGCAGACCGTCCAGAAGACCTTATGAGCGTACTCAACTGGTTCTTCACCTATGACGGTATAACCCTTACCAATTTTGGTGTCGAAGGCATAACATTCGAATATGTAAACGGTGAGCAAAGGCTCCTTCCGGATTACGCAAGCTTTATCGAATCAAGGAGAGTTGGTATTAATAAGGCTGTTGCCCCAATAATCATGACCAGCGAATACTTCTTCCAAGCACAGCTTATGGGCCAAACTGTTGATCAAATAAGCCCAGAGACTCGCCTTTTCTATGATGGCATGATGCGTAATATTCCGTTTATCTACTTGCCAGCGCATACCTTTACGACACCTGCATTTACAGCCAATTGGGCCAACATCTACCAAGTGCTTACCGACTCCGAAGTTCAAACCATAATCGGCGCCCAGTCTATCGAAGCCCATCTTAACAATATCGCACGCGAAAGGGCTAACGGCCTTGACGAAATTAAGCGCGAAATGAACGAAGCTTTTGATATTGTAAGATAATATTATTTGTATTGGGGCTGTCTCATGTTAATGAGCCAGCCCCTTTTTAAGTTTTTGCGTGAAGGGATTGATTACGAGATGAGTGTACGCCTGGGTATAGACTTGCTGGAGAAGTATTCAAGTATTTTCGCCGGTAAAAGGGTCGGGCTTATGACCAACAATACCGGCTACAACAGCAAATTTGAAAGCACTATAGATTTGCTGCACAAAAATTTCAACCTGGTAAAGCTTTTTGCGCCAGAGCATGGGGTACGCGGGGACTTGCAAGCAGGTATGAAACTGGATAGCTATACAGACAGTAAAACAGGGCTGCCAGTCATAAGCCTATACGGCGACAGCAGGCGCCCATCTGCGGAAGTGCTTAAAGATATTGATATATTCGCGTATGACATACAAGATGTCGGCTCCAGGTTTTATACGTATATCTACTCCATGTCCTATGTAATGCAGGCATGTGCGGAAAATAATAAGGAGTTTGTGGTTTTTGACAGGCCCAACCCTATAAATGCCGCAACTGTTGAAGGTAATATTTTGAATGAATCATGCAAGTCTTTTATTGGCCTATACCCCATGCCGCAAAGATACGGCCTAACTTCTGCCGAATGTGCAAAGCTGTTTAATGAGGAATACGGCTTAAACTGCCGGCTAACAGTTATCCCAATGGAGGGCTATAGCCGCAACATGTACTTCGAAGATACGGGGGTGCCGTGGATATTCCCTTCGGTAAACATTCCTACTATAGATACATGCTTTACGTTTAACTGCTCTTGCATATTTGAGGGGACAAACATTTCCGAAGGGCGGGGTACTACAAAGCCCTTTTCGATGATTGGCGCGGCTTGGCTTGACGGGGGTAAATTGGCGGATAAGTTAAACAGCCTGGCGCTTCCTGGGGTAATGTTTAGGCCGCAATATTTCACACCACTTGTTTATTATCCAGGCATGTCAAAGTCCGCAGGGGAGTTATGCGGCGGGGTAGAGATACATGTAACATGCAGGGATACCTTCCGCCCCGTTAAGACAGGGGTAACAATGCTGTACACTATCAAGGAACTAGGCGGCGGCAATTTTAGCTACAACCCCCCATACCGCGCAGGCGGGCGGCACATGATTGACTATAATACAGGCGACACATATATCCGCGAGGGCAAACTATCGCTGGAGGAAGTGTTGGCCCGCTATGAAAAAGAAAGCCGGCAATTTGCCAGTCTTAAAGCAAAATATCATCTTTATGAGGAAAACTAATATGGACATTAACCGTTTAACCTTAGAGCAAAAAATCGGCCAGCTATTTTTGGTTAGCTTCGAAGGCACAGAAATTTCACCCGCAACCAAGAAGCATATCCAGCAGCACTACTTTGGTAATTTTATTTATTTCGCAAAAAATCTAACAGATTATAAAAGCATCCGCCAGCTAAGCGACAGCATACAAGCCATTACCCGCGAAAACAGCGGCATCCCTGCGTTTATCTCTACAGACCAGGAGGGGGGCATGGTTGCAAGAGCCTATTCTGGCGCTACCCACTTCCCTTCTAATATGTCCGTTACGGCCTCCGGCATGGCCAGCCAAGTCGGGCTTATGGCAGAGATGGTGGGCAAGGAGCTATCCGCACTGGGCATTAATGTAAACCATGCCCCGGTTGTGGATGTTAACAACAACCCCGATAACCCTATAATAGGTGTGCGCGCTTATAGCGACGACCCTGCCGTTGTGTCCAACATGGCTGTGTCGTATATCAATGGGCTGCAAAAAAGCAAAGTTATGGCCAATGCAAAACACTTCCCAGGGCATGGGGATACCAGTATAGACACACACTTGGCATTGCCAACTATAGAGCATGATATAGGCAGGCTAAACAGCATAGAACTTGCACCCTTTAAAGCCGCAATAGCCGGTGGGGTAGATTCTATAATGACTACCCACATCATATTTAAGTCAATAGACGAGTTGCCCGCAACGCTGTCTCGCAAGATTTTAACGGGCCTGCTACGCGAAAAACTGGACTTTAAAGGCCTAATAATGACAGACAGCATGTCTATGGATGCCATACAAGATAATTTCACGATGGAAAAAGGCTGTGTCATGGCCATAAATGCCGGAGCGGACTTACTATGTATGCGCATTGCCCCCGAAATCCAGAGCCGCTGCTACAATACAGTGCTTGAGGCTGCAAAATCCGGGGAGATTGCTATAGAGACGATTAATGCCGCCATCGAGAGGATTTTGCATTACAAAAAGAAATACGGGCTTGAGTCAGCACCCCCCATGCCACAGCAAATATATCCACAGCATGAGGCCCTGGCAGATGAGATTAGCAAAAAGAGTATAACATTGGTTGAAGATAAGCTTGGGCTGTTGCCGCTTTCCGGCAATAAAATTTTTGCTATATCCCCGCCCCCATACCGGGCAAACATTGCCGATGATTCTATTGTTAAGCTTGCGGCTTTTTCGCAAACAACGGCAGAGGCTTTAGGGTGCGAGTATGCCGAAATTGCAGTAAACCCCGGCAAAGATGAAATTGAAGCGGTAATAAAAAGTATTGCTGGTTACGATACTATCCTGTACGCTTCATACAACGCCATACAATATCCCGGGCAGGTAGACTTGTTTAATGCCATCAAAGCTGCCGGTAAGCAAGTAATTTTGGTGTCCCTAAGGGTGCCGTATGATATCTTTAAAATGCCCGGCGCCGATGCCCATGTGGCAGCCTATGAATACACCAACCGCTCTGTCATGAATACCATCAAGGCGTTAGCAGGCAAATTAGAATTTATGGGTACTCTCCCGGTTAGCAACCTATGAAGCACTTGGGTTCCCTTGCTTCTAAAAATGAAAAAATTGTAATAGGGCTAATGTCGGGGACTTCCGTAGACGGCATTGATGCAGCCCTAGTGCGGATAACAGGCAATTACACAAGCACCAAGGTAGAAGAAATTGCCTTTGAAAACTACCCTTACCCGGCAGGCATAAAAGAGCGGGTTTTCCGGCTCTTCGACACCTCTACCGCCAAAGATATCTGCCATATGAATTTTGTACTTGGCGAGCTTTTTGCTAAAGCGGCTAATGATATAGCTAAAAAAGCCGGGGTAAAAGAAATCGACCTAATCGGGTCGCATGGCCAAACCATATACCACATCCCCGAGCCTATATGCACTGACTACCCCCTGCGCTCAACAATGCAAATTGGCGAAGGGGCGGTAATCGCCCATAAAACCGGGGTAGTAACTGTATCAGACTTCCGGGTTGCGGATATGGCGGCAGGCGGCATTGGTGCGCCTTTAGTACCGTATACAGAATTTTTGCTATATGGCAATTGCAGCGAAACCATTGCCCTACAAAATATTGGGGGCGTTGGCAATATTACAGTCATCCCCCATAATGCCACAGCGGATAAAGTGATAGCTTTTGACACAGGCCCCGGCAACATGATTATAGACTATATGACCCAAAAGACTATGAATATGGAGTATGACAAAAACGGTGCGATAGGGGCAATAGGCAAGGTTAACCGGTTGCTTATTGATAAGCTAATGGATGACGAATATATAACAAAACCACCCCCAAAGGCCACGGGCCGCGAATATTTTGGCCGGGGCTACTGTGAGAAGCTTTACACCACATGCAAAGACATGTCCATGCCAGACGAAGATATAATAGCAACAGTAACGGCCTTTACCGCCCAAGCAATAAGTCACGCCATTGACCGGTTTGTACCCTATAGCATTAATAAGATGATTATTGGCGGCGGCGGGGCATATAACCACACGTTGCTTAACCAAATACGGAAACGCTTACCCAAGATTAGAGTAGTAACCCATGAAGAACTACACAAAAACAGCGACGCGAAAGAGGCAATAGCCTTTGCAATCCTGGCCAATGAGACGATTAGCGGCAATACAGGCAACCTGCCATCCGTTACCGGGGCCGGGCACCACAAGATTTTAGGTAAGATAAGCTTATAAAAGGAGCATATGATGGCAAAATACTTACTCGGCGTAGACGGCGGAAATTCTAAGACAGACTACATGTTGTGCCGCGAGGACGGGACATTCATAGACATAATGCGCCGCCCCTCATGCAGCCACGAGCATATGCCAACAGGGTATGCAGGCGCACAAGATGTAATGCAATCGCACTTAAACGATTTGTTTGCAAAAAACAACATAAAAGTGACAGACATTGCTTCCGCTGCCTTTGGCTTAGCCGGTGCAGATATGCCACTGCAAGTGGATGCTCTTTCTTCATGTATAAGGCATTTGGGCTTTACAAAATTTACTGTCGCCAATGACGGTATCTTGGGGGTAAAGGCCGTAGCAGAATCAGGCGTATGCGCAATAAACGGCGCCGGTACCGTAGTGGTTGGCATAGACCTAAATGGCAATGTCTTGCAAGTAGGCGGAATAGGCCCACTAAGCGGCGACCATGCAGGAGGGTATCATATCGCCAGGAACGGTATAGCGGCTGTATATAGCCATCTAACACGCATGGGGGAATACACAGCCATAATCCCGGAAATTATGAACATATATAGCATCAACAACGCCGCCGATTTACACAATCTTATAGGCAGCAATATTAGATTAAGCGAAACTGCAACAGAAATAGTGAGGATTATAGACAATGCCGCCTTAAAGGGGGACAGGGTCGCTTCAAAAATTTTAGACAAAGTGGGTATATGTTGTGCAGAAGGCGTATGCGGCTGCATCCGCAATCTTTCATTTGAAAGGGAAGTGCTGGTAGTTAAGGCCGGGAGTATCTGGCATAAACTACAATACCCTGGCCTTGTAAAAAATTTCACAGACACCGTCCGGCAAAATACCGCCCTTGCTACCAAGTTTGTTATGCTGGACTCTCCACCCGTACTAGGGGCAATTTTTTGGGCAAAAGAGCAACTTCACGGCCCAATAGATACGAAATATCGCAATGAGATGCTAAACTTTTTTAAGGCAGAAAAATATGACGAACTTGTAAGAGGAGGCCACTAACAGTGGACATAAGAAGCCTGGACACAGAAAAACCCAACGCAAACACGAAAAATATCGACCAACTAGGGACATTAGACATTGTAAAGCTTATAAACAGCGAAGATAAAAAAGTGGCAGAAAGCGTTGAAGCGGCGTTACCCGCCATTTCTGCCGCCATAGACGGCATATACGAGAAGCTTAAAGCCGGCGGCAGGCTGGTTTATGCCGGGGCTGGCACATCCGGCAGGCTTGGTTTATTAGATGCAGTAGAATGCCCGCCAACCTTTGGTGTGGATTATGATATGGTTATCGCATTACTTGCCGGGGGCAAGGATGCCTTTATCAAGGCCAAAGAAGGTGCCGAGGATAAGGAAGCCCTGGGCGTTCAAGATTTGCAGTCTATCCAATTTACAAGCAATGACGCACTTGTAGGTATCGCCGCAAGCGGCCGCACTCCTTATGTAAAAGGGGCGATGGAGTACGCCCAAAGCATAGGGGCATTTACCGTTAGCCTAACATGCACCCAAAATGCGCAAATAGCACCTTACGCTACTGTGGATATATCCCTCCAACCGGGGGCAGAGGTTATTACCGGCTCCACCCGTATGAAAAGCGGCACGGCTCAAAAAATGGTACTAAACATGCTTTCGACTGTAGCCATGATTAAACTTGGCAAAACCTACGGCAACCTGATGGTAGACCTAAAAGCCACCAACGAGAAGCTGGTTAGCCGGGCAAAATCCATCGTATGTATGGCCACAGATGTAGACGAAAAAAGAGCCGAAGAAGTGTTGAAGTTGTGCGGCTACTCTGCCAAAAACGCTATTTTAATGATTTTGGCCAATGTCGACTACGAAACGTCCAAAGAAACCCTGGCAAAGTTCGAGGGCAGGATTTACCCCAGCCTTAAAAATTTATCTAATGACCCACAAAGGAGCTAAACCCAAAATGAAAAAACTAAAAATAGCAGTTGTAGGAGCAGGCAGCACCTATACACCAGAGCTTGTAGACGGTTTTATGCGCCGTATAAGCAGCCTCCCGGTGGGCAGCATTTATATGATGGACATAGACCAGCGCAAAAACACGATAGTATCCGGGCTGGCCAAGCGTATGATAGCCGCCAAAGGGCTAGATATAAAACTGGTAGTAACCGGCGACTTAGAAGAGGCCCTAACCGGCGCCGACTATGTTGTAGCCCAAGTGCGTGTAGGCAAGCTTCCGGCCAGGGTATTAGATGAAAAAATCCCGCTAAAATACGACCTGCTAGGCCAGGAAACCACCGGTGTAGGCGGGTTCTTTAAAGGGTTAAGGTCAATCCCGGTTATACTCAACATTGCCCGTACAATGGAGCGGGTAGCACCCAAGGCATGGCTTATCAACTTCTCCAACCCGTCTGGGATTATTGCCCAAATGCTTTCCCAGGAGACAAGTATAAAATTTGCGGGCCTCTGCAACGAACCTATTAATTTGGAAAAAAGATTTAAAGAAAAAACCAAAGCCAAGCAATTAGAATATGACTTTGTAGGGCTTAACCACTTCAATTGGGTAACAAAAATACAGGCCGATGGTCAAGATATCTTCCCATGCCCTAAAGATAAGGACCCGCTAAAGGCTTATGAAATAGGCGACGGCGCATGGCTGCACACAATAGGGGGCATACCAAGCGGTTATCTCAGGTATTACTACGACAGGGATAGCACGGTAGCTACATGCAAAGCCCAGGAAAAAAGCCGCGGCGAAATATGTATGGATATAGAAGAAGAACTACTGGCCCTTTATCAAGATGAAAGCATAATACAAAAACCGGCCCTGCTAGATAAACGCGGCGGCGCACTATACTCAGACGCGGCAGTATCGTTGATAGATGCTATCGAAAATGACTTAGGCACAACCCATGTTGTAAACGTAAACCACCGGGGCACTATCCCGTTTTTAGATGAGGGCGATATTGCGGAAGTAAAATGCCGGGTAGGCAAGGGTGGGCCAATACCTTTGCCCCTTATAGACGATAAAATCAGCCCTCATATTATAGGCATGGTAAGAGCTGTAAAGGCCTATGAAAAATTAGCCGTAAGGGCTGGCCTAACCGGCGATTATGATGCCGGGCTTGCCGCCCTTTTAACTCACCCACTTATCGGCGACCGCGAGCGCGCCCAAAAAGTCTATGACGAAATGCTAGAAGCCCACAAGGCGTATTTACCACAGTTTAATGGGAGCATAGCCAATGGAAATTAGAGAGCTACTGCTAGAAGATGAGAAGTCTATCATATGCGAGGAAATTCTGAATGCCTTACCTAACTGGTTTGGCATCCCAGAATCGATAGCAGACTACGTTATCGGGGTAAAAGACAAACCCTTCTACGGGGTATTTGATGGCGAGATAGCAATAGGATTTGTGTCTATAAAGGTGCATGGCCCTCATACAGCAGAGATTTATGTAATGGGCATACTGGAAAACTATCACCGCAAGGGTATTGGCAGGCGCATTGTACAAATATGTGAAAAATATTGTCGTACACATGGCATGGAGTTTTTGACGGTAAAGACCTTAGACGAGAAAAATCCCGATGTATATTACAAAAAGACACGGCTATTTTATGAGGTTATGGGGTTTAAGGCGCTTGAGGTTTTTCCGCTATTATGGGATGAGTGTAATCCTTGTTTATTTTTAGCAAAGCATATAGTTAAACAATAAGATTAGGGTAAAGAGATTAATAGTATGCACAGCTATGGAGATAATGATGTCCAAAAACTTAAAGCAAGTTGAGCGAGCCCAATAGACATTAAGAAGCTACATGTGGTTCAAACCCCTTTATCAATTCTATCAAATTCTTTGAGAGTTTTTATGCGTTTTACCACAATAAACCCTAACCAACTTTTTGTGGCAGATTGTGCAGCTTCTGTATCCACTCCCCAACTGAAATTTAATGGCCAATATCCATCAGGGGTCAATGTGTTCTCCCAATAATTAAGATTAATTTGCACTTCTTTCGCAAACAGATTGTGCCAATAAGAATTAGGCGATTGGATACAATCCAATGGCTGAGCCACAAACCCCGGCCATTCGTCTGGATTAACACTAATACACCTTACCACTCGTGAATTTATACATGAAATCAGCTCTGGCGTAATTAATGAAGATTCGATATCCAACAAAACATTAAATAATCTTTGCAGACTATTTGTATCAAACCAATCAAAAGACTCATCTTCAAATACAAACTTCACACATCGTTCAGCTATTTTTTTACCAAGTAAACGTTGTGAACTCGTACTCGATAATAGTGCAGAAGCTACTACTGCGTTAGGATAGGGTTTAAATTTTGCGTTAGGGTCATAACCCCACCATGGCGCATGAGGATGATCGTCCAATGATTTTGGTACACGTTCCCAAATATCAGGTGTGTCTTTAGCGGTATTCTCATACCAATTCAACATGTTTTTTGCCCATACCGCGCTTAAATCTAACCCAAAATCTTGCGACAAAATAATTGCTTCCGCTGAAGAAATTGTAGTGGATTCCGGTGTAGTGATATCGGGTTCAAAACCATTTCCAAATCCACCATCAAGGTTTTGATATTTGAGCATTTCATCAATTAAACTTTCTTTAGTGCCTTTGTTAAATATCAAATTCCATTTTGCTACCTCAAGCGGTCTGCCATTGGTGTGCAGCCATTTTTCGATTTGCTGTAATTGTATTTGCGTAATCATTTACGACCATTCCTTTCTTGCAGCAGCGAGCGATGAAACAAGCTGGTGCTATTCATGTTTAAAACTTGTTCCGTTATACACACGCTTGAGAAAAACAAACAGCATAGCAACAGCAACAAAAAACCCTGCACGGACAATAACACCAGATACAATGGCCGATATAAGGGCTCGCCTTCCCGCTATCCCCGGCAGATACACCGGGGTACTCTCACGTATCACAAATTCGAACATCATGTATTCATAATCGAAGTATCGCCCTCCGCTATCATCATTGAAACGGAAATGGCGACGGATAAACATATAACGGCCCGGGGGAAGCTCCCCATGCGCAAAATGAAACTGTATGGTATCCAGCCACCAGAAGCGGGGCAAGACTCCAATCCCGCCTGAAAGCGGTAGCCAAAAGCCATCGATTGGGACAAAGGGCACCGGCAGCCAAGCACCGTCTGCATAGTGGGCCAGTTCCCACATATCGCCGTGGGAAAAACCCCTAAATGACCTATTACGAGATGTAAAAGCAATAGCCGTGCGGCTTACTTGTACTCTGCCTGCTGGTACTATTGCACGGCTTGATGCACCTGCTGTTACGAAGGCAATATAATCTTTCCGCCACGAGGATGCATCTCCTGATAGATGGTACTGCTCCTGTTGGTCTGACAGAGTTTGTTCGCATACTACATCAAAGTCTGCGTATAGGGTTTTGTATACGGATGTTGTACGCGGGGTCAGAAAAAAATCTCTTGCAAAGCGATATTGCCCCTCCGGTAATGGAGAGCGGCCCCACTGCACTAAGTTATTTCTTATTGTGTTTGGCCTAATACGGCGGACATTCTGACCAGGCTGGGTATATGCCAGCTTCCACTCATCTGCTTCGTAACGATATATACGGAAGCCATATGTATAATATAAAGTTGTGCCATATGTATTGCGCTGTGTGAAATTCAACCCATGTCCATTATTATTGATTATATAAATATCTATCGGCCAGCCCGGTGTGACTATAGGATTGTGCCTGATCCGCCACTCAGATACTGCAATTATAATTGCGGCGATAATCAAGAAGATGGCTAACTTTTGCCTAAGCGGTTTTCTTCGGCAAACGTTAGCGCTGGTCATAATGATAGCTATCGCCTTCAAAACTTTTGAACGTGTTGTTTCTATCATATCTGCCCCATAACCGTCATAGTGTGGATGCTATTAATTCTAATTATTTTTTCAGGTTTGTAGTCTATGTTTAAAAACAGGCTTGCCAACTCATCTACTGTGCGTTGCTTACCACCTCTGCACTCTACGGATAATCTTAGCCCATGCATTATTACTTCTTTAGGTTCGAATTGGCTTGTTAGGGTATCTTCTATTATTATGAATTTTGTTTTGCTCTCCATATATCTTGTACAATTTCGCAAAATATCTAAGCATTTTGTATCGTCAAAATCATGGAGCAAGTTCATTATTATAATGTAGTCGTATATTTGGTTTGGCAACTTCAAATCAAAAACATTGCCTTCTATAAATGTGATATCTGTGTTGTTTGTTTGTTTTAATTCGCGACCTACGATACATGGTATTTTTGTGTCAACAACTGTATAGCTGCAATTTTTGTTTGTGGCAAGCAAGGCTGTCCCTAAGCCACCGCTATTTCCGCCTAGCTCTAAAACTTTGCTACTTGCCAAATTTAAATGCTTTGCCACCTCATTTCCTATGTTCGTATTTACTTCAAAATTGCACCTTGAATATATCTCGTACTCTAAATCGCTTATGCTATCAAAAAAGAATCGGGATTTATCAACCGCTTTATTATAGAATTGGGTGTAGTGGCTGATTTTTTTGCTTATTATATTGTCAAGCATATGCCGTTGTTTTTCTTGATTTTCGGCTGTTAATACATAACAATCCCCGTTGTAGCTAAGCAGATTGTTTACAACTAAGATTTTCATAATTGCGCTGTATATGCTTTCGTTTATCCCTAATCTTTTATTTTCTTCGTCGTTTAATACTAATGGCAACTTATAACCAGTGTGGCAATTAATTTTGCTAAACAAATATACTGCCTCGTAAAGCTCCATGTAATTTTCGTAATCCATGCTGTATTTCAACTCCTTTGTTGCGAGGGTGCATTATATCCTGCATGTATTATCCTTGATGCATGTTAAGAGATAACAGGGATATCCACAGTAATCATACCAACAGTCATGAGCGGTACCTGCGCAACTACTTCGCCCTCCGGGTTCATTGCCAATGTGGGGCCATAGGCAATGCGCTCTACTCCGTATTTACCAGGTGGGCGGATGCCCGTAACATCGGAAGAGATAAACCAAAAACCATTTTCTTTAACCCGCTCCAAGCGGATTGCGTTGTGTTTGTACTTCCATTTTTCGGCGTTTTCGCGTCGTATCATGTTCTGTGCCGGTAATAGCAACATTTGGGCACCTTGGTCAGCTATGGCTTTTGCCGCATCAGCAAATTGTGCATCGTAGCATATGTTTATCCCATATTTAAGCCCTTTGATTTCAAATATTGGATACTCGTTGCCTGGTGTAAAAAATAATTCGTTAGGGTCGATTAGGTGTGTTTTACGATAAACTCCAACAACTTTACCCTTATCAACAACAACAGCGGAGTTGAAGTAGTATCCTGACTTCTTTTCACCTACACCAAAAACAAGCACCGGTTTAACATGCTCAAGTTGTTTAAGAATTACGGCGAACTCCTCGGATTCGAAATCATATGCATAGTTTGCCATATATGTTTTATCCAAAATATAACCTGTCAAAAAGCATTCCGGAAACAGCAAAAGATCAACATTTTTGTCTTCTGCTTCTTTTGAAAATTGCAGTATGCATGCAAGTGCTGAAGAGGGAGCACCAATAATTTCTGGTGTTTGGCAAGCGCCAACTCTCACTATATCCTTCATATGACTGCCCCCTTGTTTAGATTAAGCCTAAACGAAAATTGCACTATAAATAACATGGCCATGCTATAATACAATTGCGACTTTGTCACGATAGCAATTCATTTCGGGAGGGAAGCATGAGATTAAAACATAAAAACTTGGAAATCCGTCTAGCAAATATAAATGACGCCGATTATCTCCTAAAATATTGGACCGAAAGCGGCTGGGATATAACTCTCAAAGAAGCACAGGAAAGGCTTACCAAGAATCGCGAACAGCATATGATAGAGGTTGATGGGCGTATTATTGGCGATATCCATTATGGTGAACTCGAGAATAATACTGCCGAAATAGGTATCTATATCCGCGATGAACGCGAAAAAGGCAAAGGATATGGCCTTTCGACGACTTGCATTTATATTGACGCTTTAATTAAATTTATGGGGTATGATAAAATCCGCATAGCTACAAGCGTAGACAATGATGCTATGCGCCATATTTCAGAGACTAAGCTTAATCTGTCCCCGACAATACATACAGATGCTTATCAAGAACAACTTGGTACACACGAGCCCTATGTGGAGTATATACTTGAAAAAGAAAACTGGCAGAATAATATTTGCTATGAATTTTTAGATAGTTAAATTAATCATCGACAATCTGCAACAAACCCCAATAGTACCCAACACGTACCCAAGCCAACCCTTCCGAGAAGTCTCGCACCTCATCAAACTCGATGGGGACAACTATATTACCCACACGGTCTACAAAGCCCCATCTGGAGTTGTCTACACGGCTCCCATCCGGGGCAGTTTCCCAGCCTCCCATTCGCACCCTTTCAAATCCCTGAGAAAAATCCCCTGCATCGCTAAACATCAGGGGGATAACTTCGTTGCCATAAATATCAATAAAGCCCCATGATGCATCTTGCCAAGGGCCAGTTGTGCGGACGGCTGCAAGTCCTTCATAAAAACGACTAATATCCCCAAACCTACCCGGTGGCACAATATAATTACCGTTTCTATCATAAACCCGGTGTTCACCTTCTATAGGTAAGGCGTAGATGGCGCCTCCCAAATATGACCAAATGGAGGCGTATTCGAACGGTAACACAATATTACCCTCAATATCTATTTTGCCAAAGCGGGTGCGAAAACCCCATTCTTCTTCATATTCAATGCCGACTGTGGCCAAGCCATTGGAGAAATCTCTGGCCTCGGTAAATTGGAATGGGATAGCCATATTGCCAGCACTATCCATAAAACCCCATCGTATAGTGTTTACCCATTCTCCATATTCGTTTGCCCCTTGCTCGCCGGTGCTTACTGCCACCAAACCATTAGAGAAACGTGGAATTATTGGAAAGCCGTGACCGTCATCAAAGGCCTGCTGGATAACAAAGGGAATCACAAGCTCACCAGAGGTATCAATAAAGCCCCAATACCCATACCGCATAACTGCTGCCAATCCTTCTGAGAAATTAGTGGCATTTTCAAATTCCAGAGGAATGACGATACTTCCGTATCTATCGATAAATCCCCATCGGGATGTATCCATCCATTCGTCATTAATCAACTCCCATCCTCCTAGTTGTACTGCCATCAATCCTTCAGAAAAAGCCCATCCTCCATGATAATAAAAAGGCACTACAAGATTACCCTCTATATCAAATACCCCAATGCCGCCGCGATTATTACACATGATTGCCACCCGCCCCTCGGTGAAAGGTGGCGCGCCAAGATAAAAATAATGAAAAGGATCATGGGTATGTTCTACCGGGATGACTATTTCACCCCTATTATTCATATATCCCAGGATATGCGTTGAATGCCAATAACCAGGCAGCTCGAAATATTCAACTCCTGCCATCCCTTCCCTAAAATTAAAAACCTGGTCGAAAGCCCATGTCGGATAAACATGCCAACGTATCGGGCCTACTGTCAGTTCTGGCAAGGTTTGTGCAGGGTCATCGTCATTGTACTCTGGGGTGTATAGATTGTCTTCGGGGTAATCTGGTTCCTGATTTTCATATGGGATGATTTCTTCGATTGCTCCGTTTTCGTATAGGGGGGACGGAGTGGGTGCAACATCATATGAGATATATAAGTTTCCACTTGGGGTTCTATCCCGGAAGTTCGTTAAAGCGAATACTCCCGCTGCTACCATAACAAGTACTATTATTATAGTCATAATATACATTTTTTCTCTGCTCATGGGTTGCCTCCCAATGTATGTATACGGTGTGACTATATTTTAAAATGAAATAAGCCCTCCGTAAAGATGGGCTGTTGAGCGAAGCGAAGCAATCCAAACTATTTACTGGATTGCTTCGCTTCGCTACTTGACTTATATCAATTTACATTTTTAAACCGCCTTAGCAGCCTCTTCAGCTCTGGCTTCTTTAGCATCCTTAATCCTAAAGCTAAGCTTCAAAAGCTCAACCACAACAACATGAGTTAAGGCCAAAGCAGCTACGATACCCCAGTGCCTAAGGCTGATATCAACAACATCAAACACAGCCTGGAAGGGCGGGAACAGTGCCACAACTAAGGAGAAGGCAATGGCGCCTACAACACTAAAGAAAACACCCTTGTTGGACAATAACCCTACCTGGAAAATAGACAGAGTTGAGCGGGTATTAAACGTATCAAGCGTAGAAGCCCAGCTTAGCACCATAAACGCCATCGTGATACCTACAGGATAGCCGGCATAATCCCGGTTGCGTAGCATTTCCCAAGTCCAGTTTCCGGCACCATATACAACTATGTCTGGCGAAACTTGCACATAAGCCCCAATAACAAACGCGGCCATAACAAGTATCGAGAAAGAAACCGCACGCACAGCAATAAACGTGCCTACTCTATTGGCAAATATACCTGCACCCTTTTTAATAGGCTTGCGCTTCATAACACCGGGCTCTGGTTGCTCGAAAGCAAGGAAAAATCCGGGGATACCGTCGTATACAACATTGATTATCAAAATCTGCATGGCCGTAATTGGCGAAATGCCAAGCAGTAGCATACCTAAAAGCAATACAAATATCTCCGCAAAATTAACCCCAAGCAAGAATTGGATAGTTTTGCGGATATTATCATAGGACGTACGGCCTTCGGATATAGCGTCTACTATTGTAGCGAAATTATCGTCTGTTATTACCATATCTGCGGCGTTTTTTGATACCTCTGTGCCGGTGATACCCATTGCCGCGCCTACGTCTGCGGCTTTTAGGGCGGGGGCGTCGTTTACGCCGTCGCCGGTCATACATATAACCTCACCATGGGAAAGCCACGCCTGCACAATTCTTATTTTATCTTCGGGACTTACCCGGGCATACACTGATACGTCTTTTACCCTGTTCTCCAGGTCTTTTTGAGACATTGTGTTAAGATCCGCACCTGTAAGAGCGCTGTCGCCTTCTTCATAAATGCCTATTTCTTTAGCTATGGCTACTGCCGTAACAATATGGTCACCTGTTATCATTACTGTGCGAATACCAGCTTCTTTGGCGCGCATAACAGCTTCGGTGCTTTCTTCCCGTGGTGGGTCTATCATGCCTATAAGACCCATAAAGGTTAAGTCTTTCTCAAGGCTTTCTTCGTTTAAATCTTCAGGTAGCTGGTCGTACATTTTATAAGCAATTGCTATTACTCTAAATGCCCTTTCTGCAAACTGGTCATGTATTTCTGTAGCTCTTTTTAACTGCTCATCTGTCCAGTTAACAGGGATGCGGTCGAAGGCACCCTTAGTTACTACGATATATTTCGAGCCTTTTCCGTAGTGGTGTACAGTGGTCATACGCTTACGGCCCGAATCAAAGGGCAACTCATGTACACGTGGGTATTCTCTTTCGGCGTCTACCCTAGTTAGGCCTTTTTCGTGAAGCAGGCGGATGATTGCTATTTCGGTAGGGTCGCCTATTACATGCTCGTCTTCGTCGCCATGCACTTCAATTGTTGCGTTGGAACATGAGGCTAAAAGCTCCAGCATATGGATTTGGTCTTCGTTAAAGTCGTTTTTATAGTGGGCAGGCTCGTAATCTACATGCCATAAACGGCGTATTTTCATTTTGTTCATCGTAAGCGTCCCAGTTTTGTCGGAACAGATTACAGATGTATTGCCCACAGTTTCTACCGCGGAAATTTTACGGATTATCGTCTTTTTAGTTACCATGTTGTACACGCCGTAGGACAGTATCATTGTCACGATAATTGGCAGTGTTTCGGGCACAGCGGCAACACCAAGCGCCACTGCCAGAAGCAACATTTCAAGCATTTCGTTGCCATGCAGCAAAAAGCCTACAAGGAACATTACTACACCGCTTGCAAGGGCTATTGCGGATATGCGCTTAGCCAGCTGTTGCAGCCTTTGTTGCAGTGGGGTTTTTTGCTTTTGGGTTGTGTTAAGCAAACGAGCGATTTTGCCCATTTCGGTTTCCATTGCTGTTTCTACAACTACGGCGCGGGCGCGCCCATTGGTTACAAGACAGCCAGAATATACCATGTTAAGCCTGTCGCCCAGTGGTACTTCTTCGGCTATTTCTATGTCAGGCTTCTTATCTACAGGTTGGCTTTCGCCTGTCAGGGCAGCCTCTTCAACTTGTAGGCTGCTGGCCTCTAGTAGCCTGGCGTCGGCGGTGATTACGTCTCCGGCGTTAAGCTCTATGATATCGCCGGGGACCAGTTGGTTTGCGTCAATTATTTGTTTGTTACCGTCTCTTATTACTGTGGTTTTAAAACTGTTCATTTTCTTGAGCGCGTCCAGGGCTTTGGCGGCTTTACCTTCTTGGTAGACGCCAAGCACAACGTTTATAACCACAATGCTTAGTATTACTCCAACTTTAGCCCAGTCGCTGGCAGAGCCTGTGCCTTCGTTCATATTAAGGATAGCCGCTATTGTTGCGATTATCGAGGCGGCAATTAACACAAGCGACGGTATCTCCATCAGGTGATGGAGGATTTTTTGCAGCATTGTTTCTTTCTTTTCTTCCTCAAACTCGTTTAGGCCATACTTTTGTTGACGGGCTGTTACTTCTTGCTGGTTTAGGCCAGTGGCTGCGTTTGTGTTTAGCTTTTGCAAGACATCGTTGATGGCATCTTTTACCCAGAGCAATGGTCATACCTCCTTATTGATATTAAGGCCGTGGGGCGGATTTATTTACATTATGAATTTAGGATTTTTGGGTGGGGCGGAGTCTAGTTCCGCTTTCTTGGCCTCGTAGCCAGGGCGGCCGAATAGGGCGTATGTTGCGTTTTTGCCTTCTTCTACGCCGGGCTGGTCGAAGGCGTTGATATTTAGTAATTCGCCTGCGAAAGCCGTGGCTACCTCAAAGAAGTACAGTAGTTGGCCTACGGTTTGCTGTGTTACTTTTGGCAGGGTAATCGTCATATTCATGCGGCCGGCCTTGGTTAGGGCGTATTCTGTTGCGGATTGCATGGTTTTTATCAGCTGGTTATGAGTCACGCCGCCAAGGAAGCCTAGGCTTGGCATGTCTGTGTAGGTACTTGGGATGGTAATCGTCTCACGGTATTCATCCACCCCTATCATTACTACTATTTTGTCATATGGCCCTTCGGCGTATAACTGCACTTGGGAATGCTGATCCGTTGCGCCAAGTGCCCTAACAGGGGTTTGGCCAGTGTGTACTGTTTTGCCGTCAAGGTCGTACTTTTTGCCCAAGGATTCGGCCCATAACTGGGCGTACCAGTCGGCGATTAATTTTAACGAGTCGACATACGGCATCAGCACCGATATATTTTTACCCTGTGCCATGCCTAGGCAGTGCAGCGCCGCAAACATATGCGCCGGATTTTTGCTGATATCGTCTTCTTGACACATAGTGTCCATTTGCGCCGCGCCTTCAAGTAAGCCTTCTATGTCTATGCCGCAAAATGCCGCCGGAAGCAAGCCAACCGGGGTTAACTCAGAAAAACGGCCACCTACGGCACTTGGGATATAGAAGGTTTTATAGCCTTCTTGTTTGGCAATTGCTATTAGATTCCCACTTTCGGGGTCGGTTGTGCATACTATGTGCTTGCGGGCAGCCTCTTTGCCAAGCTTTCCTTCAAGCATGGCTTGGATTATCATAAATTGGCTCATTGTCTCGGATGTGCTACCAGATTTTGAGATTACGTTAAACAGACAGCGGGTGGGGTCTATGGTTTGAAACAAGTACACCAAGCGCTCCGGGTCTACATTGTCTACTACATATAATTTGGGATTGCCGCCACACTTCTCTCGTGGGAGCTCGTTGTAAAACGGATGGTTAAGTGCCTGCTGTACGGCCAGCGGCCCCAGAGCCGAGCCGCCTATGCCCAGTACAACAAAGGCGTCTATTAGCGGCTTCATTTCTTCGGCGTACTTTTTTATGTCATTAACTGTTTCAGCTTGGTTGTATGGCAGGTCGCGCCAGGCCATTAGCCGGCGCTTTTGCTTCATAGCCTGTGTAGCCTTTTCAATTTGCGGCGCAAGCGCGGCAAGAGCAGCAAGTGGTATACCTTCAGGGCCTATGCGCTCGGCCAGCATGTTGTTATAGTCCATTCTCATTGTGGTATTTATCCTTTCTATAGCCTATATTGCCCTATCTATAAAATAAAACACCCACGAATGTCAGCATATTAAGCGCCAACTTACGCGGGTATGTACAAGATAACCAGCGGCCCCAAGAACCCCCGGCATTATTTATATAAGCGGCAAAATTGTGCAAAGTCTTGGACAAAGCAATCTTCCCCCTTCTACTATATTTATAGCATATTATGCAAATATGGTAAATGGAAATTTTATTCGGGAATGGCTGGAGCGCATTGTTATTGAGCTGCAATTTAAAAACCGCCAGGGTTACTACCCCAGCGGCTTCTTTATATAACTGATTATCAATAATCCCGCATTCTTTTCCATACATCCAAAATCATCTTATATCGCCTAACCGGCATACCCAAAAACGGCACATTACTTGTGCAAAAAATATATCCGCCACCCGGTTTGCCATGGTTTATAGCGTATTCGGCACTGGCTATGACTTCTTCGTCTGTACCTGTTTGGAGTGCCGCACAGTGTACATTTCCGCATAGGCATACTTTGTGGCCAACCAAGGCCTTAACCTCTTTTATGTCCACACCAGCCATTGGGTCAATGGAGTGTAGCCCATGGGGTTCGCATTCAATTAACTGGTCTAATATTGGCATTATATTGCCGTCTGTGTGCTTAATCATGTAAAGCCCGCATTTTTTGCCTTCCTGTATAATCTTGGCTAAGTAGGGCTGCACAAACTCACTAAACATGTTTGGCGATGTAAAAGGGCCAGAGTTATAGCAATAATCGCTGCACAAGAGCCCCACCTCCAACCCCGCGTCGGCCAAGACTTTGTTGCGCGCTATCGCCCTGTCTGCCATATGTTTTGCTTGAGCGTGCACACCTGCCGGGTCATCCGCTATCCTATACGCGAACTCTGTCATACCGGCGGCATCGGTAATAGAAAATGTCCCGTCTGCATGGTAGCCTAGCATCCGGGTTCCTTTTGTTAGTTCCAGTATTTTTTTGAATAAGAACTTAAGCTCTGGGGATATTGCTGTGCTGTCTCCACTGTTAATACCATAGGGGCCCGGCATAATAGAATAATCCAATTGCTCATATACATAAGCGAAGTCTTCGGCCAGTTGATTTAGCTTTGCATCCCGCTCTCGGGCAGAGAGCTTGCCGATATTGTTTGGGCGCAAGGCCTCAGGAGAAATGTCTCTACCGAACATTTCCCGCGACAGCTGGAACTCCAGTTCAAAGGTAGGTACTTTGTCCGGGGTTTTTAAGTTTAAAGCAGCTATTGCCCTGTCTTTTGGTGTCATGAGCGCCTCCTTGACTTGTTTTCATACCTCACTGTTAGCGCTATAATATCACATAAATCATTTTAGAAGCTGTATTCAACTTCGACAATGACGCATTTGCGCGGCGATTACTCGCAGATTGAGGAGGTGTTTTCGCCGCTTGCCAATAAGGCAAGCAAGAAAACGCCGACGAAAAGCTGCGGGAAATCGACCGCAAAGGCGGCGTTGGC
>Ga0123355_10002129_pt1 | contig 27966 bp, 20 predicted proteins | sample TergutEmb28metaG_3_FD_89872 | JGI IMG/M metagenome (GOLD analysis project Ga0123355, IMG submission 89872) | Embiratermes neotenicus P1 segment gut microbial communities from Petit-Saut dam, French Guiana - Emb289 P1 | ecosystem: Host-associated > Arthropoda: Insects > Digestive system > Gut ... | reverse complement strand
TTACAAGTCATGCTAATGCATAATACCCGCCTCCATCAAGCAATATGTCCTGGATTTTTCGCTAGAACGGGTCTCATCGCCCTACATACGCGAAAAATCCATGACATACCGCTTGATTACGGCTAGCCTGTGACTTGTAACGCTTCCAAGTTACAAGTCATACTAATACATAATACCCGCCCCACAAAGCAATATGTCCCGAATTTTTTTGCTAGAATGAGTCTCATCGCGTTTCATCACTCACTCATATACTCTCTTTCCAAAAATTCAGCAAAGACATCGACTAAGTGTGAGTGTGATATGTTCCTTTTTCGTACATAGTATATTTTTCTCATCGGAAATTTCTCTTTAACTTTAATTGCCATAACTAATCCTCGATTAATTACATCTCTGGCAGCAACTGCAGATACAACCGCAACCCCTAGTCCATTAACCACAGCATTGATTATGCTTTGCGTGTTGTCAAAACTGGTTACTGTATTTATCTCATCGATATTTATGTTTTGCTCAATAAAAAAGTTTTCATACCATATTCTTGTCCCAGAACCTTGCTCTCTGGCAATATAGTGATGTTCATATAATAATTTTTCCAATGGATATGATATGTCGTCTGAAAACTCCTTATCGTAAGGTGCGATAAAGACCATTTCTTCTGTCATGAATTCTTTAAATTCACATTTTCCATCTTCAATAATCCCACCGGTGAATCCAATTTCAGCTTCTCCAATGGCAATGCCACGAGAGGCGACGAGTGTATCAGCTGATTTTACATTAAACTTAATTTCAGGATATATGGCATGGAAGCGGGCAAGAACTTCCGGCAGAATGTATTGCGCCGGAACAGATGAAGCTAAAATGTTGATTTCACCACTATAATTCCCCAGTAAATGCTTTACTTGCTCGACAGTATTTGCTTTTAACATAAGTAGTTCCTTTGCGTTCTCATAGAAGAGCTTACCGGCAAGTGTTGGTATTACCTCTTTTGTTGAACGGTTTATCAAAGTTGTCCCAAGCTCTTTTTCAAGTACATTTATATATGCACTTACTGATGGTTGAGATAAATATATTGCCTCTGCCGCTTTAGAGAAACTCGCAAATTCAATTACTTTTACATATGCTTCGATTTGTCTAAAATTCATCTTTCTACTCCTGCCATTTTTATTCCTGATACAATTCATTATATATACTGATGACTTGCGGCGCAAGTGTGACAGAAAAAGATGTGCTCTTTCTTCAGAAACAGGACTATTAACACTATGCAGTTATGGCTTTATTGATCGCTTCAAGAGTATATTTTCAATGACAGAACTGGCGGATTCAAGTTGTGTACACAATAATTTGCGTTTACTAACTCATAATTCAATGGTGATTCTATATAAAATATCATGGCATTTTAGCTGATTATGAAATAACATTCACATTTGTTGCTTTTTTGTTGCATTATTATGCAAAAATGAGTTGACGTGTTTGGTCAAGTATGATTTAATCTTCAAAAGTGTTAATTTTTGTGTATACTTTAATAACATATTAGAAGGGAGGGGGCTTTTGCGGTTACTATTTGTCGCTTGGTTGTCATTTGTGAGAGAAATCAACCAGTGCATCTATGGCGAGAGTGGTCTTTCCGCACGTATGGTCTTCGACTTAATTTGAAGGCTGACACTAATATCACTTTTGATTCCACAACCAAAATTTTGAGGAGGTACTTAGCATAGTGAAATCTATATCTAAAAGACGTTTAGGGTTCAGAGTATTGGCTATCCTATTGGCACTTGTCTTTCTTGTGCCAGCAACAACAGGTTTAGCAACTTATGAAGAAGAGGTGTATGAAGAATTACCTGTACAACAACCTACAGGGATAGTTATTCCGGTTACACCAGCAGGTGCCAGAGCAGACGTAGGTATAACACCTGACGAGCTTGATGCCATGGCACTCGATCCACAATCATGGCTATTGGCGGAGCATATGTCTTATGACGTGTTTACTCCAAATGCTGTTGCTGATTGGGAGGGTGCCTTTGGCGGTGCTGTTCCGGAGCGCGGCGAGGATGTAACCGAGTTTAGAGCAGCAATAGTCATTCTTGAGTTTCCTGACAGACCTTTTTATCAAGGACAACCTGTCGGCTCAGGAGTAGCAGGCAATCCGGGCTTTGGTCAAACAGCACCAAACTGGAATAACCCACATGACGAGGCTAGAATTGAACATGTAAGAAGTTGGGTAGACTCTTGGCTCACTATTCCGGGCAGCCCCTTTAGCCCGACGGATGCTTCTACTATCGAAGGCAACCGAGGTCTGACTCTTACAGGATATTGGGCAGAAACAAGTCTTGGCGCCATATCAATGACTGCAGATACATTTGGTCCATTTATGGCACCGGTACTAGAATCTCAATTAGAAGCGTTTTTCTCATTCGGCAACCATTGGCATGGTCAGGCATGGCATGCCAATCGCGGCTACTTCTTCGGCGCCGGTTGGACATTGCGCAACTGGTTCCCGGCATACAGTGTCGCATTGGGAGCACCTGATGTCACTGCACTAGGTCCGTATACTGGTGGTGCTAGTGTAAGAGGCGTGGCAAAGAGACTAGCGATGGAAAGCGGTGTTGACTTTGTTGATGAAGCTGGAAATGCGCTTTATGATGTAATACTCATCGCTCTCGCTGGTTACTGTCAATCACCGACATGGCAAGAATTTGGTTCGATGATATTTGGTGGTCCTGACACAGTAGCTGCTCAGGAAACCGTTCCTCATCCAAACATCCCAGGTGAAGTTTTCATGAATCCAGCTACCAATGAACCACGCACAGGTATGGACTTCACAGGTTGGGGAAGACTCGACAGAATTAGAGAAACGATAACAGCTGAAGATTTCGATATCATCAGAGACTGGCCGACATTCTATATGTCAGATATCGACCTGAACTGGAGAAGACATCTTTCCGAAGGATATCATCAAGGTGCATTCCTTCTTGCAAGAGAGATAGCTGAAGAAGGTCTACAAGATGCATTTGATGATTTCATGGATGAATTTCCTGCTGCAGGATTTACTCTAGCTCAGTTCAGAGATCGCATATTCAGACCGGGCTTTATCAGAGGATATGCCGCCAGAATGGAATTCGCTAATCCTGCATGCCTCGACGAGACAACCGTGAACATGGTAGTGGGTACTGCGAATTCAATAGCTGGATTGACTCCACATAATGTGCCGGTAACAATAGGTGCAACAGCAACAGCAGCTGCAGCTAACACGGCAAGAACTAATGCTGTAAATGCTGCAATCGGCAACGCAGGTTTTGGACCATTTCGCATGATGGCGACCGCAATGGGTGTACGCAACGCAGAAGATAATGCAACAACATCACCTGTTGTCGTTGAAAGAGCCGGAGTCAATGTAAACACATTCCCGAACTGGTCAATTCCATTTGCACGCGGCACAGTAGGAAGATCAGCAAACTTCCCTGTTGTTGTCGCAGAAGCTGATATAGATCGTGTAGCTGCTGCAATCAACATTATAGACGCAGCGTATCCGTTCTCTCATACAATCGACCTTGCTGGAACTGATGCTGCAAGAGCAACGGCAATTACAAATTATATCAGAAATCTTCCAGAATTCCCTGCAGGTATAACAGTAAATGTTCATGGATATATTTCAGGTGCCGCTGTATCAGTACTAGCTGCTCGCGCAGCACTTGCTGTTACTGTCGAGAGTGGATTTGCAAGTGGCAGAACATCAATGGTCAGAGTGGCATTACCACCAACATCACCGTCTCTTGCATTAGCTGCCGATGCTGCTTTTGAACTTGAAGAATATGATTTCAATGAGTTCTTATATGGCGAACAAGATTATATCGAAGACTTTATTACTCATCCTGCACTTGTAGCGTCCGTGACTGATGCGGTAGCACCACGTTTCGTTCCATTCTCAGCTACTCCTTCAGAAGAACGTGCAGTGTTCATGGAAACTCAAGGTAACTCCGAGTGGGTAAGAGATCAACTACTTGCACTTGTTGAAGATGCAATGTATTTTGCAGAAAATTGTGAAATCAACCCATACTTCCAATCAGCTCCATCACGTTATGTGCCATGGACTTCATGGTATGGCGCAGTGAGCTTCTGGTCAAATGCACAAATGAACGCAACGATGCAAGGCAGATGGGGACATAGCCCGATTATCCCATCCGCAGTTCAAAGTGAGAGTGCCGGTATGGCAGTTTACGCACATGAAGTTGGTCACTTAATCCTTCTCCCCGACCAAGACAACTTCCCATATCAAGATGCCAACAACAACTGGACACAACGTGGTATCATCGGACCTTGGTGTACAATGGCTCGCGGATCTTTCTTAGGTCCTTATGGAGCGCATACAAGATGGCAGATTCCTGCTAGACACGGTGCTGCAGTTGGTTCAGGTCTAATTGCAAGACACAGAATTGCAGGCGGACTAACAGATCTAACAGTACCACGCAGAGCAAACCACTGGAGTGAAAATCCAGGTGCAATTTTGGATCCATGGAATCAAGTAGTACGTGATGATCCGGAAAATTCTCTAGATGTTTTGTATGTTCCGTACACAGACTTTAGAGCCGGACCTCCGATAGTGTCAGAAGTTTTCGCAAGAAATATCCCTGTCAACAGAGGATTTGAATTCGGAGAAAATGATCCGCGCGGACTAGAAGGCGAAATCTTAGGGCGCAACGCAATTGTTATTCAAGGTGCGGAATTTAGAAACCAAATCCCACACAGAGCGTCAGCCACAACAGGTAATGCGGCTTCGCGTTGGCAAGGTCTACTTTATGAAGATGGCAGACGTGACCTGAATGGATTCCGCAGATTAGAAACAGCCCGATGGAACTATGGCATTGGAGGCGCTGCGGCAGGCAACATTACTGAAGCTATGCTAGGAGTGCCCGGAGCCGTAGGTCATCAACAAGGATTCAGTATAGAAGTTGTTCAAAGATCTGGCTATGACTCATTTGTACCTGATGACGGCGTAATCATAAGCAGAATCGCACATCTAAACTCACGCGCAGGTACTGGTGCAAGACAACTGTCAGCTGGTGGAATGAGCAATCCTGGTACTTTCACTATTGATGCAAACCCAGGTTCAAACGGATTGGTTTCATTCTGGAATGCTGATGGGTCACCATGGGTATTCAGTGATTGTAACTTCATGCAAATGGCTGCCTCTCCGTTCGGAGCAGGCGTGCACAACAACCCATATTTCTACAGAACAGAGCATCCACGACTCAGCACTGACAGATGGGGCGAAGATATTGAAGCTGCTCTTGAGAGTAAATGGTTAGATGACGATGCAAGACCTGGCGTTTGGGGTGCAACTGTAAATGAATGGGTGGATATACATAACAACTTCCATTTCTACATTCTACAAAGACACAACAACGCAGGTGCATATGGTACATTCTTATCATATGACGTAGCTATCAGAAACACTGCACCGGGTGCATATGTTGTCGGTGGTGAACTTGAACTTGCCAGAGTTGGTGAACCAAGTGCAGCATCACCTGGAAACTTCGCAGTACAAAGATTCGCACTTACAGCATGTGATGAAGCAACGACTACAGATATCGTAAGAGTACTTCTTGAAGGCGAACTTGCGGAGTTAGTTATGAATACAACAGCTGGTGGATATGACTATGTCGCTCACACAAGAGATCAAAATGTTGTTATCCTTAACAATCTCTACGCAATCGAGCCAGGTCAAACAATCGAGTTTGACGTGTTTATCAGAGTTCCTGCAGGTCACACTGGTGGCGAGTTTGATACTAGCGGACGCTTAGAGGTAGCTGTGGAGTCAGAAACAAATCCTGATAAATATGCTCGCGAAGACGGACCGGTTGTACCACCAACATCAGCCGTGTTTACTGAAACAAGACCTAACCTCCTATTAGAATGGTTTGGTAGATACACCGAAATAGAGCTTGCTACTCGTGGAAATCTTGGCATATTTGAGCAGCATAGTGTGTTTGTAGTTCCATATGGAGTTACATTGAGAGTCACAACTGCATTTAACGCACAACGTAACGCTGAAATCCGCGTAGAGGGAACCCTGATTATAGAAGAGGGCGCAAGACTCAATGGTCAGGCTGGCGGTACAATAAGAATTGCAGAAGGTGGCACACTAATTATTAACGGTGTCGCAGAAAATATGGCTGGCTCAACATTTATCAATGCCGGTGAGATTACTATTACAGATACCGGTAGGTTAAATATACGTGCAGATGCATACTACTGCTTTGAAGATGGAGAGTTCATAGGAGAAGGAGCTGCTGATATTAGACGTGGAGCAATCAATCTTTCACCCGAAGACCCACCCGAGGATCTACCCGAGGACTAATATCACTGTTACGTAAAGGCAACATTCACTAAAATGTGAAATACTCCTCCCAAAAGAAAGTTTCGACTGACTTTTGGGAGGAGTGTTGTTTTTCCAAAAGAAAATGATACGGTTGTTACTGTCATACGTAATAATACAAAACTACTGGATTTTTATACGGAAATAAGTTGACTGGATTAGTTAAGTATGATTTAATCATTAAAAGTGTTAAATTGTGTCTGTTTATGTGAGAGAGAAGGGGGGGCTTATCAGGCTGCTGCTCGTAGCTTAGTCATCATTCACAATAGGCAAACAGTGAACATGTCCGGACAGGCGTGGTCTTGTCGTATGTATGGTCTTTGATTTACGAGCATTTCTAAAAGACTGGCACTGATATCACTTCATTATTGACAACATTTAAATTTAAGAGGAGGTAAGCACTATAGTGAAATCCACATTTAAAAGAAGTTTAGGCTTCAGAGTACTAGCGATCCTGCTGGCTCTTGTTTTTCTAGTACCAACAACATCAGGGTTAGCTTTAGCTGAACAAGAGTTGTATGAACTAGATGCTGCCGGCATAGTAGTTCCGGTTGTACATGAGGGCGCAAGAAGTGCGGCAGGTATAACTCCGGAGCAGCTCGATGCAATGGCACTAGACCCACAGTCTTGGCGTCTGCCCGAACACCAAACCTGGGATGACTTTACACCTCATCCTGTAGTTGATTGGGATGGCTATCGTTCTGATAGACCTGACCTCAGTGATTCAAGGGATTTTAGAGGAGCGCTTATCTTAATCGAATTCCCCGATCGCCCGCTCATGACAAGAGGTCCTGCAGGCGCGGGTTTAATGGGTAATCCTCAACGCGCAGTAAACGTAGCGGATTGTCCGGTAGAAGATAACGGTTGCTGTGTGGTAACAGAAGTAGGTTGTGATTTCTGCGTAGCTTTATTATGGAACAATTTCTTTAACGAGCCGATAACAGATCTAAATAACAGCATAACAATCGGCGGATACTGGTTGGAAAATTCATTTGGCAATTGGAATATCGAACTGGACATTTACGGACCATTCATGATGCCTATGTTTGAATTCCAGTTTCCATCTAACGGCAGTTTCTGGAACAGAAATCCGGTTCCTACCGGAGGAATATTCGGAGGGCGTTATGACTTCGGTGCAAACTTCCACTTTGGTAACCAGTTTCCAATGTGGGGCCGGGGAACAGGTAACTTGGGAGATGTTAACACCGCAAGCGCATTTTCTTTGACAGGTACCGGAGATATGCTTGTGTCGAATAATTCAATAACCGCTACCGCTGTGAGAGCCGCATTAGAGCAAGACCCTGCCTTTATTGAAAACTTCCTCGATGACGATGGAAATCTGTTGTATGAATTCATATTTATTACCGGCGCTGGATACGCCCAGACTGCTACATGGCAGGAGATGGGTAGTATGATGTTTGATATTAGCCCTGATGGCGAAATGGATTTTGGTCAGATAGCGCAAACGGTTGAAATAATGCATCCGACAACGAGAGAAGTTATGCCGGATATGACAGGCATGGACTTCACAGGTTATGCTAGAGTCAGAAGCATTTATGAAACTGTAACTGCACCGGGCTTTAACATAGTCGAAGCTTGGCCTAATTTCTACATGCTCGATTATGAAGCAATGTGGAGAGCTCGTGTGACTACAAACCCAACACCTGTCGCAACAGGTGAGAGAACTTTGACGGCAGCATTTATTGCTGCCAGAACCGCATATGAGAATCAAAATTTAGCAGGTGCGTTTGCTGCATTTAATGCTGAATTTCCAAGTTCTAATCTTACTCAAGCGCAGTTTAGAGACAATATATTCCGTCCGCAGTTTATTGTGGATTATGCCAATTTGAGCAAGCTAGTTCAAGCCGAAGATATAATGGAACTGAGCTTTGAAGGTGTTATAGAGTTTGCCGAAGTTATAGAGATGGATGAAAATCCCGATTATGTGATAGGCTGGGAACTTTCGCTTGAAGATGGAGGAACCATTTATGAGTTTGAGACATCCTTTTACATTCCGGCTCAATATCTTGTGCCATTTGAAGAAGTATGGGGAGAAGAATCTCCTTTCGAGTTGCTAAACGATAACAACGAACCTGAGTACTCACAAGAGTGGCTTGATTTTTATGAAAATTGGGGCAATCCTGACTGGGTATTAGCAGAACTAATTAGTCTGCTTCAGGATGCTATGGATGATGCGAGAACAAGCACAGTTAACCCATATTTTGGAGCCGTGCCTTCACGCTATGTGCCGTGGTCGTCGTGGTACGGTACTGCCGGTACTTGGTCTCATGCAAATACTGGCTTTAATGTCGTCGGTCCTGATGGCGTAATTAGGGGACTGCCGGTTTCCGTTCAGAGCGAAAGCACAGGTATGTCGACTTATTCCCATGAGCTTGGTCACCTGGTTGGATTGCCGGATAATGACAACTCTCCTTACGCCGCCATTCCGAGACGTAGCTTGCAAGGTGCTTGGGATATAATGGCTCGTGGTACTTTTGTAGGTCCAGGTGGAGGTCATACCAGATGGATGGTTCCTGCAACTATGGGCGCATCTGTAGGGGCACATCAGAATCTCAGAGGGAAAATTGCAAACGGATTTACCGACTTGACAATTGAAGGCAGAGACAATGTTTCTGGAATTCAAGGCGCGATAACGAGCCCGGTAGGTCGTCTTGTTAACTGGGTGAGACCTGATCATTATAATTCACGCGATATCTTGTATGTACCATATACACAGTTTAGAGCGGGGCCGCCCGTTGTCGGAGAAGTTTTTGGACGCAACATTCCAGTCAATCAAGGCTTCCTAGATTATTACGGCGAAGAAATTGAAGGATTCGTTGGAATCATTATTCAGGGGGCAGAGTTTAATAATCGAACTCCCGAAGTAGCTGCCAACTGGGCGACAAACCTTTTGCCAGGCGGTGCCACTCTCTGGGATGGGCGTACACTTGATGCAAATGGTTACGACCCGCGCACAGGTTTTAGGAGAATAGACCCGGCAAGGTGGAACTATATGCTTACCAGTACAATCAACAACATCGGCATTGGTTTAACAAATATAGGCCCAGAAACTTTGCTTACGGTTGGTGGAGAAACACGAGTCTTCGGCTCGCCGGACGGAATCCCGCTTACCGGACGTCAACATGGTTTCTCTGTTGAAGTTGTTGATAGAACCGGATACGATTCATTTATGCATGACCATGGTGTGTTTATAAACAGAATAACGCATACGAATGCACCGCGTGCAGGTGGTATGGAAAATCCGGCATCCTTCATAGTTGATGCTAATCCAGGTCCGCTGGATATAGTCCAGTTTATTGAAGCAGACAGCAGCTACTATATGAAGGCCGATTGTCACTACGTTAACATGGCTGCCGCGACATTCCACGCTGGTGTACACAACGACCCTAACTTCTTGCGAGAAGAATTTCCGGATAAATTCCGTGCAGATGACCCAAGACCGGGCGTTGCAGGGCACACTGTAAATGAATGGGTAGATGAGCACAACAATTTCCATTTCTACATCCTTCAAAAACATAACAATGCAGGTGCATATGGCACATTCTTGTCATATGATGTAGCTATCAGAAACACTGCACCGGGCGCTTATGTTGTTGGTGGTGAACTAGAGCTAGTAAGAGTTGGCGATCCAACTCCAGCAGCTCCAGGCAACTTCTCAGTACAAAGCTTTGCACTTACAGCATGTGACGTAGCAACAACTACAGACATCATCAGAATTCTTCTCGAAGGCGAACTTGCAGACCTAGTTATGAACACAACTGCAGGTGGCGTAGAGTACGTAGCTCACACAAGAGATCAAAATGTTGTTATCCTTAACAATCTCTACGCAATCGAGCCAGGTCAAACAATCGAGTTTGACGTGTTTATCAGAGTTCCTGCAGATCACACTGGTTCAGAGTTTGATACAAGCGGACGCTTAGGCGTAGTCGTGGAATCAGAAACAAATTCTGATAAATACGCTCGCGAAGACGGACCCGTTGTACCACCAACATCAGCCGTGTTTACAGAAACAAGACCTAACCTCCTATTAGAATGGTTTGGTAGATACACCGAAATAGAGCTTGCTACTCGCGGAAATCTTGGCATATTTGAACAGCATAGTGTGTTTGTAGTTCCAGAAGGAGTTACATTGACAGTCGCAACTGCATTTAATGCACAACGTAACGCTGAAATCCGTGTAGAGGGAACCCTGATTATAGCTGACGGCGGAAGACTCAATGGTCAGGCTGGCGGTACAATAAGAATTGCAGAAGGTGGCACACTAATTATTAACGGTGTCGCAGAAAATATGGCTGGCTCAACATTTATCAACGCCGGTGAGATCACTGTTACAGATACCGGTAGACTAAATATACGTGCAGATGCATATTACTGCTTAGTAGATGGAGAGTTCATAGGTGATGGAGCTGCTGATATTAGACGTGGAGCAATCAATCTTTCACCCGAAGACCCACCCGATGATCTACTTGAGGACTAATATCACTATTACGTAAAGGCAACATTCACTAAAATGTGAAATACTCCTCCCAAAAGAAAGTTTCGACTGACTTTTGGGAGGAGCTGCTTTTATTCTGGTAGATCGTAGCGCAAGGCAGCTGTTATTACTTTTTCTGATTAATTACATCGCCTTTATCAATATTTTGTATTTCATAAATCCATATATCTAAAGTATAATCATTTTGGTGTTTTGTGAATACGTTAAATATAAAATAGGAGGAATGAAATTGAAAAGAGAAATCAGTATTGACAAAGTAAGAACTGATGCTGAAAATGCCTACAAGTCAAGTGAGTTCCTGTGTGCAGAAGCGGTTGTGTACTCGATACGTGAGAATCTTGATCCGACTATGCCAAAAGAATTAATTTCTGCAGCAACAGGCTTTTCAGTCGGCGTCGGCAGTTCCCAATGTATGTGCAGCACAGTTTCAGCTGCTGTTATTTGTTTGGGGCATTTCTTCGGCAGAACATTTCCCACAACAATAACTGATCCCGAAAGTCAAAAAACAATAGCCCTCGCCTATGAACTACAGGACAGTTTTAAAACCAAGAACAAAGTCTTATGTTGTCATGTTCATCTTAAAGGCAAAGAAATGGAAAGTTCTGAGCAAGTAAATCAATGTACAGGCTTTGTTGGTGATATGGCAGTGAAGACTGCTGAAATTGTTGCTAGAGAGCTTGGTCTGAAAGTCACTGATGGGAGGACCGCATAATGAAAAAAGAAGTTAACATCAAGCAAGTTAGATATGATGCAGAAGAAGTCTTTCGTATTGGTGGCTTTTATTGTTCTGAAGCCATTGTATCTTCCATTAGAATGAACTTCGACCCGAGTATGCCAAAAGAACTAATAAAGTCTGCCTCTGGATTCCCTATCGGCGTTGGTCGCTCGAAATGCATGTGCGGTGCAATCTCCGGCGCAATTATTGCATTAGGATACTTCTTTGGAAGGGGTGCACAATCTGCAGACGCTGATGATACGAAAGGCAATAAATGCATGGAGCTGTCATATGAGCTTCAAGACAGCTTTAGAAAAAACCATCAGGGTACACTTTGTTGTCACATTCATGTAGAAGGCATGGACCTGTTAAATGCTGAACATAAAAAGCAATGTGTTGCTTTTACAGGCGAGATGGCTGTTAAGACTGCTGAAATAATAGCGAGAGAACTCAATATGAAACTGCTTTATGATGATGTGGAGGTGCGCTAGGTGAAAAAGTTTGTTAAAAGCATACCCATAGCAACATGTGGACTCTCTCTTGCACTCGCTGCGCTCGGAAATCTATTGCGTCCTTTGCCACATGGAGATACAATACGATATATTTGTGGCGCACTAGCATTTGCCATACTCATTATTTTTGCAATGAAAATTATTTTTGACTTCCCTCATGCAAGGGAAGAATTTAAAACTCCTGTACCTCTAAGTGTTTTGCCAACTGCAACAATGGCAACAATGCTTTTAAGTACATACATCAGACCATACATAGGATATATTGCTCTTAGTATTTGGTACGCTGCAGTTGCTTTGCATGTTTTCATAATATTGGTGTTCATCAAGCGATTTGTATTTGGCTTTAAGTTAGGGTCAGTCTTCCCAAGTTGGTTCATTGTTGGAGTTGGCATAGTAACTGCAAGTGTTACTGCGCCTGCTATGGGGGCTTTCTTAATAGGTCAAATAGCATTTTATTTCGGCTTTGTTCTCTACTTTGTAGTGCTGACTCTTGTTGTATTGCGAATGTATAAGGTCAGAGTTTTTCCCGAGCCTGCGCGCAAAACAGTTGCTATTTTCACCGCTCCTATGGGTCTGTTGGTTGTTGGCTACTTTAGCTCATTTGTTGGTCCGGAACATGTTCAGACCAATCCCACACTCATATATATCATGCTCGCAATTGCAGCAATAAGTTATATTTATGTATCGGTAATGATGTTCTCTCTTTTGAAAATTAAGTTTTATCCAACATATGCGGCATTTACATTCCCCTATGTCATCAGTGCAACCGCATTTAGATTAGGTGCTAATTTCATTGCAACTAATCATCATGGCTTTGACTTCTTGCGCATTATTGCAGATATAACAATGTGGATAGCAGTTGCTGTTGTATTGTTTGTGCTACAACATTATGTCAGATACTTCCGCTTCTGGCTCAAATATTAAATTGTATAAGGAGTTCAACACGTAATGGAACCAAATAAATTACATATTTTATGGACAAATGATAATCTGCACACTTCTCAATTTATGGTAATGTTCTATGCAACACAAAGCAAAGTACATCACCATTGGGATGATGTTACAGTTATTCTCTGGGGCGCTCCTGTAAAGTTCATTACTGAGAATAAGATAATTCAAGAAGAATTAAAAATTGCAAAACATGCAGGAGTAAAATTCTCTGCATGTACAAGCTGTGCTATTAAGTTCAATGTCGTGGACAAATTGGGAGAACTCGGTATAGAAGTTGCTCCTTGGACTGAACCTTTTACAAATCTGCTGAAAAATGGTGAAACTATAGTGTATGCGTAGCAGTATAACATAATGTTTATATTGTTTGCTTCTCCCACTCAGTTACAATATTAGCTATTTCATCTGTAAAAGCATTTTCACCAAAAGTGTTAATTTTGAAAAACACAGCTTGACTTCCACCAGAGGCAATGACTGATACATATAAATCTTCGCCTGTACCCAACAATGTAATATTCGCCGCTAAACGATTACCACCAATCATACTGTAGCGCTCATATACTCGCACAGCACATCGTACATTTCCTATTGAAATGTCACTTCCATCTTGAAAGGACGCAGAAATACTTCCGCGTAATATCTCTCGGTCTAATGTCTGTAGCAAGGAATTAAAATCACCGCGTAAATTACGTTCATATTTTGCCATTTTGTAGCTCCTCCAATACTCTAAAGTGATGTAATTACTATTTTCTCTGCTCTCTCGTCTCCAGAACCTCGATTTTACAACTATTTTCGAGGGAATTTGCTCCTCTTTTGTCTCACTCAACTATTGCCAATCTTGCTTCAACTGCAAGCTCGTCACAGCGGTTGTTGTATTCGTTGTCTGCGTGACCTTTGACCCATTCAAAGGTCACTTTGTGTTTTTCAAGTAGTGGCACGAGCCTCACCCAAAGGTCAGGGTTTTTTACTTCGCCGCCTTTACGTTTCCAACCCTTTTTTTGCCAGGATTCTAGCCAACCTAGGTTAATTGCGTTAACAACATATTGCGAATCTGAGTAGAGCATAACATTGCACGGTTCTTTTAATGCTTCCAGAGCTGTTATTACTGATATAAGCTCCATGCGATTATTTGTTGTGCTGGGTTCAGCGCCGCTGAGTTCTTTTTTGTTTTCTCCATACATTAATATGGCACCCCAGCCACCTGGACCGGGGTTACCACTACATGCACCATCTGTGTATATTGTTACTTTTTTCAATGCTTACCTCGCTGAACGGATTTTGTAATCTAACTCTTTGCTCATTTGTAGGAGCGTCGACCCATTGTTTAGTTGTTGCTGTATCGCGGGCGATCGAGGACGATCGCCCCTACAATTAGAAATTATTTTTCATCGCTCTCTGTATTGCTTGATTCTTCGACAGCACTTTCGCTCTCGCGTGCACTCTCGTTGCTACCACTCGCACTTGCGTCACTATTCACATTTTCGTTTGTGACTGCGCTCTCGCTGGTATTTTCATTTTCATCTTCGAACTCGTCTTCTTCTTCTTTTTCTGTGCGAGCTATTGAAATTACTTTGGCTTCAACACCTGTACGCATTAGCCGTACACCTTGTGTTGCGCGTCCGATTATACTTATATCGGATGCTGCCATACGGATGATTGTGCCGTCATCAGAGATAATCATGATATCATCATTCTCATCTACCACCTTGATGTCTGCGACTTTACCTGTTTTATCAGTTACAGTTTGATTTTTCTTACCATAACCGCCGCGATTTTGAGCTTCGCCCTCTTCGCCGCCGCGTAAGTATTCGCTTATTTCTGTGCGCTTACCATAACCCTTTTCCGTTACAGTCAGCAATGCACCGCCTTCTCTGGCTCGTGCTGCACCAACACAGTGGTCTCCCTTGCGAAGTCTTATTCCACGTACACCAGCTGCAGCTCTACCAGTTGGACGTATATCAGATTCATTAAAGCAAATCGCAATTCCGTTATATGTTGCAATCAGTAGCATTTGCTTGCCGTCTGTGTCGCGCACTGATATCAGCTCATCATCTTCACTAAGGGTTATTGCTCTGATACCAACATTCTTGATGTTTTTCAGCTCCATCGTCCTCATACGCTTAACGGTACCTTTTCTTGTAACCATCATCAGATACTCATCATGAGAAAATTCACGCATGCGAATCATAGCAGAAACTTTTTCACCAGCTTGCATTGGCAGAATATTAACAATGTTTGTTCCGCGTGCTTGTCGGCCGGACTCCGGAATCATGTAGCCTTTCTTACGATAGACTTTTCCATGATTTGTGAAGAATAGAATAAAGTCATGTGTTGAAGCTGTAAATAATGTTTCAACATAGTCCTCTTCTTTTGTGGTCATAGCTGTGATTCCACGTCCTCCTCGACGCTGTGCTCTATATGTATTTGCAGGAAGTCTCTTGATATATCCTGAATGAGTCAATGTATAAACACATTCTTCCTCATCGATCAAATCTTCAATGTCTATTTCATCTTCGACAATAGCAATTTCTGTACGTCGCTCATCACCGAACTTATCACGAATTTCTATTAATTCTTCTTTTAATACTTCGTCAAGTTTCTCTTGACTACCAAGTAGCATTAGGTAATATTCAATTTTCTTCTGAAGCTCTGCATATTCATTTTCGATTTTTTCAATTTCAAGACCTTGCAAACTTCTCAGGCGCATTTCAAGAATCGCTTGTGCTTGTACATCGCTGAGTTCAAACCTTTCCATCAAGCGCTCTTTTGCATTGTCATAACTTGTACGAATGATTTTTATAACTTCATCTATGTTATTACATGCAATACGCAGTCCCTCAAGAATATGTGCACGCTCACGAGCTTTTCTCAAATCATATTCTGTGCGACGACGAACTATTTCTCGTTGGAATGTTATGTACTCATCAAGCATTTGTTTAAGTGACAAAATACGAGGCTGACTTTGGTCATCCACAAGTGCCAACATAACTATTGCAAATGTTGTTTGCATTTGGGTTTGTGTATATAGTCGATTTAGCACAACTTGAGCATTTGCATCACGCTTTAGTTCTATTACTATGCGCATTCCGTCTCTGTCAGACTCATCTCGCATTGCAGACAGACCTTCAATACGCTTGTTCTTTACATTTTCTGCAATAGATTCTAGTAGTCGTGCCTTGTTAACTTGATAAGGAAGTTCTGTGACAATGATTCGTGTTCTTCCTTGTCCAAACTCTTCCATTTCAGTTCTTGCACGGACACGAATGCGTCCACGACCTGTGGCATACGCAGCTCTCATGCCGGCTCTACCCATGATAATACCTCTGGTTGGGAAGTCAGGACCGGAAATATATTCCATGATGTCATCCAGATCAGCTTCGGGGTTATCCATCACATGTACAACTGCATTTATTACTTCTGTGAGATTATGAGGAGGAATATTCGTTGTCATACCAACAGCAATTCCGGTTGAACCATTGACTAATAGATTTGGAAATCTACTTGGTAGTACACGAGGTTGCTTACGTGTTTCATCGTAGTTTGGATCCCAATTTACTGTATCTTTGCCTATTTCACGGAGCATTTCATCAGAAATCTTCGAAAGTCTCGCTTCTGTATAACGCATTGCTGCTGGAGGGTCACCATCTATTGAGCCAAAGTTACCATGACCCGATACAAGCAAATAACGAGTCGAAAAGTCTTGAGCCATACGAACAAGTGCATCATAAATAGACTGATCCCCATGTGGGTGATATCTGCCCATGATATCGCCGACTGCAGTTGCAGCTTTTCTAAATGGCTTGTCACTAGTCAAATTACTCTCGTGCATTGTATAAAGTATGCGACGGTGAATAGGTTTCAGCCCATCACGCACATCAGGTAATGCTCTGTCTATAATTACTGACATGGCGTATGTCAAAAACGAAGTCTCCATTTCTGACTCAAGGGGTGCAGTTATTATTTTTTGTTCAGGAAAACTAATGTCTCCCGTTTTTTCTTTTTTTGGCATTATGTTCTCCTACATATCTAAGTTAATCGCATACTTTGCGTATTTCTCAATGTATTCCTTACGTGGTTCAACTTTTTCTCCCATAAGTACTGTAAACACTTCGTCTGCTTCAATTGCATCAGTTAACTCAATGCGTTTTAGGGTACGCGTTTCCGGATTCATTGTCGTATCCCAAAGCTCATGAGCGTCCATTTCACCCAAACCTTTATTGCGTGAAATATCTACCTTGCCTTTCCCATCTTCGCCACGCATTTCAACGAGAGCGGTTTCAAGCTCACTGTCATCGAGAACCCAACGAACATTCCGTCCTCGTGTTAGTTTGAATAGTGGTGGTTGTGCAGCATAGACATATCCACCCTCAATCAATGGTCGCATGAAGCGGAAGAAGAATGTTAGTAGCAGTGTTCTGATATGGCTACCATCGACATCAGCATCAGCCATGATTATAATTTTATGATAACGTAACTTTGACTCATCAAACTCCTCACCAATTCCTGCTCCTAGTGCTGTTATGACAGGGGTTAGTTTTTCATTACCATAAACCTTATCAACACGAGCTTTTTCAACATTGAGCATCTTACCCCAAAGTGGCAAAATTGCTTGGAATCTACTGTCTCGTCCACCTTTGGCACTACCTCCGGCACTGTCTCCCTCGACGATGTATAGTTCTGTTAGCTCTGCATTCGACTCATTACAGTCGGCAAGCTTTCCAGGTAATGACATGCCTTCAAGTGCGTTTTTACGTCTAATATTTTCTCTCGCTTTACGCGCAGCTTCTCTTGCTCTGGATGCCGTAATAGCTTTATCAAGAATTGAACGTGCTACAGCAGGGTTTTCTTCAAAGAATGTTGATAATTTTTCAGAAATAAGACTATCAACAAATGATCTCATCTCCGAGTTACCTAGCTTTGATTTTGTTTGACCCTCAAACTGTGCGTCCATAAGTCTGACAGATATGACAGCGGTAATACCCTCGCGGCAGTCCTCACCGGAAAGTTTGTCTTCATTTTTAAGCATGTTTAATTTTTTACCATAATCATTCAAAACTCTCGTAAGTGCAGCTTTGAATCCGGTTTCATGCATACCTCCGTCAGGAGTGTTGATATTGTTTGCAAAACTCAAAATAAAATCATTATATACATCACCACAGTATTGAAGAGCCACTTCTGCAGTTGAGTCTGAACGCTCATCTGACAAATAAATGACATTTTCATGTAAAGGTGTTTTATTGCGATTTATATAATTGACGAACTCAATTATCCCGCCTTCATAATACATAATATCTTCAGTTTCGTGACCTTCTCGCTCGTCACGTATTGTTATTTTCAGACCACCATTGAGAAATGCTTGTTCTCGCATGCGTGTTTTCAATGTGTCATAGTTGAAAATACAATCATCAAATATTTCATCATCCGGCTTAAATGTTACTTCTGTTCCGGTTATTGATGTATCCCCAACAACTTTAATTTTTTGTGTCATATCACCACGGGAGAATTTCATCTCGTGAATTTTACCATCTTTGTGTACGCGAACGACAAGCCATTCAGACAATGCATTAACAACGGATGCACCAACACCGTGCAATCCGCCTGATACTTTATATCCGCCACCGCCAAATTTACCACCAGCATGAAGAACGGTAAATACAACCTCAAGTGCACTCGTTCCTGTTTGCTCTTGAACATCGATTGGAATACCACGCCCGTTGTCGGTTATTGTAATTGTTCCGTCACCTTTAATAATAACAGATACTTCATCGCAAAATCCGGCCAATGCTTCGTCAATTGCATTATCAACAATTTCGTAAACTAAATGATGAAGTCCTGATGTTGATGTTGAGCCAATGTACATGCCCGGTCTCTTACGAACAGCTTCAAGTCCTTCAAGTACCTGAATATGCGAAGCATCATATTCTTCGTTTGCTGCGGCGATGTTGCTGATTTCTTCGTTTAGGTTATTTGTATTTTCTTCTGACATTAATGTTTCCCCTTATTCAAATCGCATGGTCTCAGAACGTCTTAATAATGTCTGAGGTGATAATTGCGATAAATATACTTTTACTTCTTCATCCTTGCCGGTAACTATGAATGATCTTGGCAACTCGTCTGACACATTTACAACTTGTCCAACTGATTCAGAATCACTTAAAAATTTCCGGGTTATTTGTGATTGCGTAGTATTATCTAAGTCGAATATTCCAATAATGTTAGCTTCAGGAACAACGACATTTTGACCTAAGTGTAAATACATCTTTTATATTAATTCCCCATTCTCAACTCTTAGTGTTTTGCCACTTGTAAGTGATGTTACTACAGTATCATCACAACATGTTATAAACACTTGTCCATTTCTTATCTTACTGAGTATGAAGCTTTGTCGCTTTGAATCAAGCTCTGATAACACATCATCCAATAACAATACCGGATACTCGTTTTTGCTGTTATAGTGTATATCTCGCTCAGCCATTTTTATTGACACAGATGCTGTTCGTGTTTGCCCTTGAGAAGCATACTTTCTAGCAGCCATGCCATTAATATCAATTTCTAAATCATCCTTATGGGCACCTGATAGGCATAATCCTGATCTTAGTTCTGCAGTTCGATGTTCCTGTTGATGTTCAAGCAGTAATGGCAGTAGTTCAGAGGGCTTCTTTCCACTTGGATCCATGCGTCCTACTGTCTTATATTTTATATCTAGAATTTCTGTGTTATCAGAAAATTCTTCATGTATAGCTGCCGCTTTTTTTGAAAGCGCTTCTGCAAATGCTGCTCTATAATATATTAATCTTGCACTCTGCTCTGCTAAACGTAGATTAAAATCATCTAACAAATCTAATAACGCAGGTTTATCATGATAATCTTTTAAAATACGCGTTTTATTTTCATATAATTTATTAAACTCTGTTAGTGCCGCAAGATAACCCGGTCTAAGTTGTGAAAGACAATTGTCCATCATTTTACGTCTTACAGCAGCTCCGTCTTTAATGAGTGTTAAGTCATCCGGACAAAATAATACTGCAGTAAGTCGTCCTGCCAGTTCAGTTGCCTTCTTTAATTTAGCTCCATTTGCATATAATTCACGTCTGCGCCCACGATAAAGTCGCGCCTCAAGCATTTGTTCTCTCTCATTAGAAACGATGCTTGCACGAATATTTGCACCATCTTTATCTAATGTAATAAGTTCTTTATCACTCCCTGAACGAAAGGAACGTCCTGTTGCCAGATAATATATTGATTCGATAAGGTTAGTTTTGCCTTGTGCGTTGCGTCCTGTTATTACGTTTACATCATCACTAAATTTTATGGATACACCATTATAATTTCTAAACCCATCCAGAAAAACTTCTTTAACAATCATTTTACTTAGAACTTTCGCTATTTTGTTTTATTAAAAAAACATCATTACCATAACGAACTACACTTCCGGGTTTAATTTTTTTCCCTCTTTGTGTGCAAACTTCTTTATCCACAAAAACTTCACCATTTTGTATAAGATACTTTGCTTCTCCACCTGTAGAAGCAACTGATGCAAATTTAAGTAGCGAATCAAGCTTTATATATTCACCGATGATTCTTATAGTACTAACATCATTAATTTTAACCTTCATATGCCTTCAATCTCACAGGTAGTATCATATAGAGGAAATTATTTGAATCATCAGCAGGTTTTATTATACACGGAGTAACTCCTGAATTTAGCTCCAATAGGACATCATCGGCAGGAGCAGCTTTTAGAGCTTCAAGCATATATTTATCATTAAACCCAATTTCAAGATTTTCACCATCACCGCTTATTATACACTCATCATTGGCTTTACCAAGTGCGGATACCGAATGTAGTTTAACAAGCCCATCTCCAAATACACATCTAACAGGACTTTTTAACTTATCGCTAATAATCAATGAAACACGTTCAACTGCAGCTATTAACTCATCTTTTTCCACACTGAGTTTAAAATTAGCTTGTTGAGGTAATGAGTTTTTGTAGTTTAAAAAGTCACCTTCTAATCTACGAGAAATTAGAATTGTTTCATCAATTCTAAAAATAATGTGCTTTGAACCGAGGGTAATTGTTACACTTCCATCTCCATCTGAAATTATTCTTTCAACTTCAGAAAGTGCTGAACCTGGAACAACAAAACTCAAAGTTGATACATTATCATTTTCTAAAGGCTCTCGCCTTAATGCAAGCCTATAGCCATCGACTGCAACAATAACAAGCTCACCATCAATTGTTTCAAATAAAGCACCTGTGTGTATCGGACGAGATTCATTATCACTAACTGCGAAATTTGTTTGCGAAATCATTTTTTTAAGGGTTGATTCAGATATTTCAATTTTATCTTGCTCATCAACTGCTGGTAATTCCGGATAATCAGATGTTGGAGAACCAAGTATTTCAAAGTCACTCATTTCACTACTTATCTGTGCTGCATAGCCTGAGTTTACTTCTATAGTTACATGTTGACCCGGCATTTTTCTTATTATTTCACAAAATAGCCGTGCATGTAAAACTATTCCACCATCTATATCTACTTCAGCAGGTACATTTGTTACAATGCCGGTTTTTAAATCATATCCGGTAACTCTCAAATTTCCATGTTCTGCTTCGATAAGTAGTCCTTCAAGCAAGGGAATTGGACTTTTTGTAACTGCAGCTCGTGATGCAGTTAATATTGCTGAAAGAAGTAAAGGCTTTTCACATGTAAATTTCATAGTGATAATGGTCCTTTCTTTATATAAATAAATATTATTATTTTAGTAATAGTTGTAGTAGAAGGAAAATATGTGGATAAGTCTAAAATGGCTTGAAATTACTGGAATTATTTTTTACTTAACAATGTGAGAAACTCTGTGTAATTTTAGAGGGAATGTGTCATACTATATTTACTAACATTAGTTAACAAAAAATAACTGTGAATATGTGGATAAGTAAAATGTTAAACCTTTGCATTAATATTTGATGTTATGTCTTTTATTATATTAGAAAAACCAGCATCTTCTCGTATTTTTTTATCTATTTTATTAACAGCGTTTATAACAGCTGTATGATCTTTTCCGGAGGGGTTATTACCTTCAAAAAGACTACCGATATCCTTGAGAGATAGATTTGTAAGTTTGCGAATAAGGTACATTGAAATATGTCTTGCAAGTACAGTATTAGAAACTCTGCTTTTACCCTTAACCTCTTCGGGAGTTTGTGTGTAATATTTTGCTGTTTCATCAATTATAGTATCTGTTGTAGGAATCAAATCTCTTTCGCCTTTGAACATATCTTTAAGACGGGTTTTCACAGTTTCAACAGTAATATCATCATTCATAATGTCGCGGTAAGCAATAATCATTTTCACTGCGCCTTCAAGTTGACGAACATTTGAATCTAAATTTTCTGCAATATAAAAAGTTACATCATCAGGTAATATGACACCGAGCTGTTCTGCTTTATTTCGAATTATTGCAACGCGAAGAACTTCGTCAGGAGGTTGAATATCAGCCAAAAGACCTTGTTCAAAGCGTGTTCTGAGCCTATCTTCCAGTTTATATAGCTCTCCTGGTGGTCTATCTGATGTCAATACAATTTGCTTTCCTAGCTCGAAAAGGGTGTTATATGTATTAAAATATTCTTCTTGCGTACCCTCTCTGCCTGCAATAAATTGAATATCATCCATTAAAAAGAAATCTGCTCCGCGATATTTATCACGAAACTCAACATTTTTACCTTGCTTTATTGCTGAAATTAGATCATTTGTAAAATCCTCGCCCTTAACATAAACAACATTATAATGAGGGTATTTAGATTCGACAGCATTTCTAATTGCATAAAGTAGATGAGTTTTCCCAAGCCCTGATTCACCATAGATAAATAGTGGGTTATAGCCTTGGATATTTCCACCATTGGCAACTGCCAATGCCGCTGCATGAGCAAACTTATTTGAACTACCCACAACAAAGTGTTCAAATGTGTATTCATCTATGCCTAGGTAATCCGGAACTTTATCAGCATCATTCATTGCTTTGAGTTCATCATCGTTAAGTATGACTACATCAAAATCATTAGAAGAAAATAAATCATTTAATGCGCCTCTTATTGTTCCAATAAAACGTCCCTCAATAACTTCTTTTTTGTATGTAGAGGGAGTGTGGATAAATAAACGATTGCTTGAAAGCTCGACAGCACTACAATCATCAAACCAAGTTGATATTGCAGTTTCTGTTAAATCCGTTCTGAGAATTTCGAGAACCTTATTCCATACATCAATTGCGGAATTCATATGCAAATGATCATTCCTTTCTTACTATTCAAGACACACCGTGAATTAGTAATTTCATCCATTAATAACATGACTAAAATCATAGCTAAAATGTAAGTGTGGTGTTTATAAAATATCTGTACATTTTCAGAATGTGACACACTAAACATACGCCATTCATTCTATCAATTTTATGCTCTAAAAGCAAGGAAAAAGAGCAAAAAAGTCGCACCACAACCTAAATAGATGTGGTGCGAACAAGAACATATTTGTGCACAATCACGTTGCATTTACATTGCAACGGAATTAAGGGTATTTTTATAATTATTTAACTCACATTGCGTTGAGTTTGCGAGTCATTGCACTTTTTCTGCGAGCTGCATTATTCTTGTGAATAAGGTTCTTCGTTGCTGCACGGTCAACAGTTTTAACTGCAACTGTGTATGCACTTTCAGCTGCTGCTTTATCATTACTTTCAACTGCTGCTTCAAACTTCTTTGTGTTAGTTCTCATGAGAGATCTTGCAGCTCTGTTTTTTGCTGTTGCCTTTTCAATTAATAATGCTCTTTTTGCAGATGATTTAATATTAGCCATTTTCCCGAGTTTCTCCTCTCGATATTAACACACCACAGAGTTCTGCAGTGAGCCTGATTGTTTAGTCACGAAGAACATAATACCATTTGATATTACTAAATGCAAGCTTTTTTTGTGGTAAATTGGAAAAATTTGAGGTGAATTTTGGATTGCTTCAATCTATATGAATATTTGTATAGGGTTTGAGTTTAAATATTAGCCTCCCAGAAGCTGTTGATCGTATTCAAACAGCACATTGTTAATCTCAAAAATGTCATATCGATTATGCAAAATAAAGTATTCAATAATAACATCAAACATTATACTTTTTGAAGCTTATCTGCACCCGCTGTATTAAAAATTGCGCCACATACGCCACCACCGCTTGGAGATTTATATTAGCGGCATTGACGATAACATCAACGCTCATTTTTGTAATATCGTTTCGAATGACGGTTAGTGGCGTATGAAGTCCTCCCTGCTAAATCGCTTGCAGATGCAGTGTTTGTGGACATTTAGTGTGTATTTAAAACTATTAATATATTTTTTATAAAACTTTGTTAAAAGCAATTGACAGACAACATTTACAACTATATAATGTGCGCCTGGTGCTACCTAACGGTAGGCGGTTCGCCAAATCCTCCGAGCGAAATTGTAAAGGAGGTGAGGCCATTACTTTGTTTGAAATACTTTCATTAGTTTTCTCGCTTATATCTGTAATATGCATGGTTTGGGCGGCATATATAACATGGAAGTCACACAAGGATAATAGAAAATAACCGCCCCTAGTCCAATAGTGTGCGGTTATTCTCACATCTACTCGGCTAACCGTTTACCGGTAGCACCGTTGTGTTCATTATAACCCGCAATATTAATAAATGTCAACAAAAATAGTTTTGGAAATACGAGTTGTAAATACGAGTAAATGCTAGTCAGAAATACAATTAAACTCGGTTAAAATCACTTGCATTTTTTTGTAACATGGAATTAAACCCACCGATGGTGTCGCTTTCGAGACCGCCCATTGATCCGCTGCGATCGAGGATAAAGACTAATTCTGTAAGACTTGTTTTCATTTGACTATACTCCATTCATTTAGTTTATGAATTGAGTATAGCAATGAATACGTTAGGGTTGGTCGCTTTGGGAGCGACAAATTGCCAGGTTGTATGTTATGGGATGGAATAAGACTACCCATTACTTCCGACATCGCTGTGCCCTCCAAGCCTAATACCGGAGAAATTGCGTCCATTGTCATGCGTGTCATAGAAAGTGCAGTTCCTGACAATCGAGGCAAAAAACGCAACAATAAAAATCAGAAACTTTCGTTTAGTTGGTTCAGATTTCTGTCGGTATGTGCTTGAGCGTATATTTTGCTTTGCACCACAATTACCGCAAAATGCGGACTTTTCTTGGAGTTTGTTTCCACAACTCATGCAAAACATATGTAATCCTCCGTGACATTCAAATATCAAGACTGATATCGAAAATCAAAAAGTTCGCATTTTACGGTAGTACACCATTTGCGAACTAACTCATAGTTACTTTCTATTCCTTTTCCAGAATGCAAGAACAAAGAAAACGACACATAAAATAAAAAGTGCAATGCCAATTTGAATGTAGTGTCCACCGCCATTCCAACCATAGCGTTGAACTAAAGTATTACTGGGAAAATGATTGACAATACTTGTCATCTGGCGCACATGCTGTCCATAAAAATATACAGGCACACTGGCAATTAGCGATATGAAACCAAATATTACCAGACCTGCAACGCTTGGTTTTTTTGGAGAAGCACACGAGACTGGTGCGGGGTGCTGATATGCGTTGATGTTTACACCACAATTTAAGCAAAATTGCGCTCCCTGTGCAACTGGGTTACCGCAACTAAAACAAAACAAGGGTGTGTAGTTATCTGCTTGAATATTGGGAGATAGTGGTTGTGTTTCTTCCTGTGGTTTATCTTTTCGATGGATAATGTGAATGACCAAGCTAACAAACAGTATTGCAGAACTAGCAACTGTTATGATTATTCGGTTACCCAATCCAGAGATAAAGCCCGCATAGCTTCCAAACAGCATTATTATAAGAATGATAGCTGAAATCATAGCAACTATGGCACTTCTAGACCTTGCTTTGTTTCCATCAGACAAGGGCGCATTAATTTGCAGAGTTTGATTTGATGGCACTGGGTTTAATGGAGATTTTACAATAATCTGTGAATTAGTCACAGTTCCACATGAACCGCAGAATTTCCCGTTATTTTCAATTTTTGCACCACATTTTATACAAAACACAATATTTTACCTCCAGTTTGTTTGTATATGCCTTATTGGACGACCAGTAGCCAAACATTTTTGCGCAAACGTAAGCGAAGCTCTTTCACCCTCTCATTAAGTCACTTACCGAAAGTTGTTAGTCGAAATCCACCTGCTATAGTATGAGATATAGGTCGCTGATTGTGACATTACCATTTACATTAGCACTATCACTTATAATACCGCCCTTGAAATAAACAAGAGCATGAAATATAATAAGTCCACGGTGTAGCAATGCTATTGCGTATGTGGTGTCTTCACATATGCAGGTCGGGGAGTGGTTCCAACACTTCCCCAGCTGCTGTCGCATTATTGCTTCCGCACAGTATTATATACTAGCAATTTGTAATGTGCAATAGTGTTTTTAATCCGTAGTATCGCTGTTTTTCATTCTGAAATATATAGTATGTTATGATTTCATTTTTCGTTTACATAAAACGAAAGTAGAGTCGTTTTATGTAGAGAACCATCTTTAAATGAAATTATTCCATTAATAAATAAAAAATAGTTAGGGGGACGTATTATGTCAGTATTAAAAGTAATAAACGAAAGAACAAGTTATCGGGGAGGCTATGAAAATACTCCTGTTCCAAAAGAAGATTTGATAAAAATCATGGAAGCTGGATTGGCTGCACCATCGGGTTGTAACACTCAAACTACAAGCCTGATTGCAGTTGATGATCCTGAAGTGCTTGACAAACTACGAAAAGTTATTGAGTCAGAATTTGTTATTTCAGCACCGGCTGTTATCTGTGTGTTAACACAAGCTATACCCGGATATGCGGATGTTTATTTCAACGTGCAAGATTATTCTGCAGCGATTCAAAACATGCTTCTCGCTATAGTTGAATTGGGATATGAGAGTTGCTGGGTCGAAGGGCAAGTTACCGATGTCCATAAAATTGGAAAACAAATGGCAAATATCTTGGGTGTGCCTGATAATTATGAGTTAGTATGCTTCCTACCTGTCGGAGTTGCCTATAGCCCAACAAGACATCCAAAGAAAAAGCCCTTTAATGAAAGAGCTTGGTTTAATGGGTTTGGATTGTAATATCCACATTAATTTACAAAAAGGCTTGAAAGATGAACAATTTGTCTTTCGAGCCTTTTCTCTGTTTGTGGAATGCACAATATTAAATTCAATTATCTTCGCGTGCGTCTTCGCGAATTCGTTTTTCTGCTCTCAATACACTGGCACTCTTGACAATATCTCGACCATACCTGAGTTGTAATTTCATCATGACATCACTTAACTTATCTTCTTCTGGATTTTTAGCTGTGTCAAACATAGATAGTTGAAGATTTGGGGTTTCTGTTAGATTGCTTAGAGATATACCAACAAGCCGAATAGGACGCTTATCTATTTTATCAAGTAGTTCAGCGACGGTTTCATATATAATATCTGTCTTGTCAGTTGGCTCTCTGCTTTTGGAGCGAGTTATAGAAGTCATATCAAAATATGTTATCTTCAAAGTTATAGTACCAGCGTATAGTTTTTTAAGTCGAATATCAAAACTTAGCCTGAATTATTCACGCATCCAAAGCGAGAGTCAAACGATCCTCATATTTAGATCACACCTGTCGCTTTTCAACAGCAAACTTCTCAAACTTGGCTAAAGTAATGTCACGTAACCCGAAAAGGGCAAACTAAACACAGGTACACCGATTTATCTTTTTAATTATTCGATCATCCTAGCCCGGTTTCGTCTGTAACTGTCGAATGTTTTCCAAAGTTTGGTAAAAGTAGTTCTTGTA
>Ga0123355_10002128_pt1 | contig 27978 bp, 20 predicted proteins | sample TergutEmb28metaG_3_FD_89872 | JGI IMG/M metagenome (GOLD analysis project Ga0123355, IMG submission 89872) | Embiratermes neotenicus P1 segment gut microbial communities from Petit-Saut dam, French Guiana - Emb289 P1 | ecosystem: Host-associated > Arthropoda: Insects > Digestive system > Gut ... | reverse complement strand
TGATGTTACTTGCTTTATTATTTCATTATTTAATGCTCAACATGTTTCGGATGTTAATACATCCATCCTCAGGAGCTTGCGACTTATTTGTTGAGTTATTTCATGGGTTGTATTGCTCTGGTTTATTGTGTGTTGGTGTTACGTTGTGGTTTGGCTGTGGTGGTGTGGTATCCGTATGCAGGCTGAGGCACTAGTGCTTCCCCAGCAAAACCCTGTATATATTTCTTCTCATCTCTTCCAAACATGCCATTTGCTACACTCACCACATCACTTTTGATTTGATATCCTAATCAGGGGCAGATTTACTGTGAAGCTAATTAAGCTTAAGCTTCAGAACCCCTTTCAAGGCCCTGGAAGGAGCCTTAAATAACTACTCACTTTCATACCTAATTTTGTATTTGTAATTTTGTATTATTTTTCTTAAAGATGATCAAAAAATCGTATAACGTCAGGCCCTACTAAACCTGGATCTGCCCTGGATCCTGGTAATGTTTGGTGAAGACAGTAAATCATGCAGCTCCTCAGTATGAAATTTTCTCCAGCCTCTTGTTTCTTCCTCCCTCTTAGGCCCTAATAAACTCTTAAATTCCACGTTCTCAAACACTGTCAGCCCATGACATTTACTTAAAGTGAGAGACCAAATTCACAGCCATATTGAACAACAGACATAATTATGCTTCGGTATATTTGGCAGTTTTAATACGTTCAGATAGCACATAGAGAGAAAAAAGATTACAGGCCAAATGGTAGCAGGTATTCAACAGATTTAAGTTGGTCTTAATTTCTTCATGCTGGAAATTTCGACTTAAACTTTGCCACATTTTCACTTCTAGGACTACCTGACCTTTGAAGATGAATACATTATGACCACTAATTCAAGGAGCGGCACATTCCAGAAAATACAAAATCTCACCTGCATCACTGTTGGAATCTCAAATCATGCTGTACCAGCTATCTTTATATTGTGATTTTGTCCTGCATTCTTATCATGAGATATTACCACATACTTAATTTCTCTACATCTGTTTGTGACTACTAGTGACTAATAAAGTTTCTGTATTTATCTGTATAGTGTTTAGTTTTTTGTCCAATCATTTATCATTATCAACACAGATGATATATTTATTTGACAAAACTTATATTCTTCCTTTAAGTAAATTTTATTGATAGCTCTTCCATCTATGTGTTAACTATATGTTGTTTATATTGACTATTTCCACATCCACATGAAATTGTATTTTGATTGGATTTATGGAAAATAAAGCTAACTAACTAACTAACTAACTCATGGGTATGTAAACCAGTGTTATGTACTGAGCAAGTTGGCTCAAGAGGTAACACTTCTGACCAGTATGTGGGAGACTCTCAGTTCGAATCTTGGCCAAAACTAAGGTTTATAGAGGTCTTTCTCAGCCCCACTTGGAAAATTTCCGAGTAGCACCTCAAATTGGACCATAATTATTTCCTCCTATATCATTTTCAATGCATTATTTCCTACCAGCCAATCATTTAGCACAGTAAAATCTAGGATATTGACAGCGTTGTTAAATAAACAAAAAAATAAATAAACTAACAAATAAATGGACATAAGTGCTAGGCCTATGCATTTCAGTGTATTGTGCCTTTTCATTTCTGTTTAACCTCTGTTTTATTTTAAATTTATTTCATGCGAGTATTCTATAAGTATCATATTTATTATTTGAGGGTGATCAAAGTAAAGGATGTAAAGTCACAACTACATTCCAGCCAGCTGCACTACGCGGTGATTATTGATCACCTGTATTCAAATATTACAGTCAGTATAATGACTATAAGGAGAGAATTTGAAATCACATCACAAAACTTATTTCTTTAACTCCCTCACTCCTGCAATCAGAGCTGATCACTGAAGATGCCTTTACCCACGCCCAGCTGCTCCTGTCAAGAAGCTGCGCGCATGCCAGGTAATGGTGTACGGCGTGTTTGTAAAAAGAAGATGACAGTATAACGTTTGTTTCCTATTCTGAACATACGTGCTCTATTTATTCTCACTTTTGAATTTCAGCAGCGATGGAATGCAGTCTCTGATACGAACCTTTTTCTCCTACATGCCTTTCCATACGTCTACACACACTGCGATCCGCTGCGTGTGGAGAGTGACTGCACCTCACGCTGCGCATGTCATGAATTGGCGTTCAATTGGAGCGCCATTAAATTGGACACGAGTAACAAGCTAGTTAACCTTCGAGGTGAGACATCCCGCTGTGTATTGTCAGACTTAAGGCAAAGTATATAATTAGTCAAAACACAACTAAAGTTTATTAGCTAATGATTGTAATCAAGTTTAGCTAGAATTGATTACCATCATTAGCTAACAAAATTTAGTTTGTTTTGACTAATTATCTAACTTACCTTCAGTTAACCTTTGTACTATCTTACCCTACAGATAGCAGCACTTATAAATAACAGCTGGTCCTTACGTAATCCGTGGCTGCGACCGGGAGTGGTGTAAGTATTATTGTTTGTAGTTTTTAATTCCTTTTTCTGTATATTAAGTACTATGCTGCATGAATGTAAATGTCATGAATATCCGTTTGTTCCGAGGCTCTTTTGCTTGAATAGTTTATTGATTACTGGTGCCGAACACGTGCGTTTGGCCTTCTAAAACTGAGGTACGATATAGATCACAAAATCTGATCATCGTGGGCACTACTCACGTAATGGTTAATGTGTCTTCATATGAACGTGTGTGAATATCATGCATCGTATAACGAAAAGTTCGCGTTTACGCTTATACGATACGAAAAGCCCGATGATCCGAAAAGAGGTGATGGTTAAAGACAGAACTGAGTTACTGCTTGCGGTTAATCGATTGACGTTGGTCTGTTAAGAGTAAACCTGTTGAAGGTAGGTGCGACAGGAACGCATGGAAGTTGTTTTGGGATCTCCACCTGCATCCTTACCGTATCCCTGGCAAACATATTTAATATTTACGAAGTTCGGTACATATTTCCGCAGAATTTAATATGATTTATTGGACGACGGTACATTCTGTGCACGTCGTGTTGCAAGCTTGCATTCCGGTATCAAAACACTAAGAGTCCAGTTACTACCCTTCATTAAGGATAAAGTGTAGTTTAAATGGGAACACATGCCATCTGTGTGCCTCCTTTGTATTTTGTAAGCACATGGCCGAGTTTTCACAAAGTTTTTGTATTCAGAAACACCACTTTCGGTAGAAAAGGCAGACCAGTATATAAGTAAATAATTAAGTACTCATTATTTAGTTTCATTGGTTCTCTTTTGTTTCATTTGTGTTTATAACAAGAATATGGCATTTTGACATCAGTGTTATGGTAAATGTGCCATAATTTTAGCATAGTTGTAGATTGCACAGACTGTTATGGGATTATTTGGAAATGTAATTACCATTTATGGAATATTGTCCTTGGGAAATCAAGTTCCAAAACACAAGACCTGGGTACAACCTTTTGCAATGCATTGAATGAGCACTTTATAAACATGACTATGAACAATGCAATGGGAAGTTGATTGTGGACTATTTTGTTACACCGATTGGGTGGGAGGAATGGAAGGAACCGAAAACTTTCTTAAGGTGTTTTAATGTCATTACTGTGTTTGCTGAATGATATATGTGATCGTATTAATGAATTTATAAGATTTTTCCTTGTATTTAGAAACGTTTTAGTACATCTCCCATCTGTTATACGTTAGATGAAGTTAATACATTTTATTTTAGAAAGTATGAATGAACAATGAGATCTACAATTTGGAAGTAACACAATGTTGATACATGCTGTGTAGGCTTAGGTACATGGTTACAGCACTTTACATTTTTGCAGTTTCAAGATGAGCCATAGTAGCATCAGTCACATTAATAAACTGATAATATTGTAATTTAATATGATACATAACATGCTGACCCTGTGCCGTTGAAATAGGAAGACACAACTTTGAAAGAGTTGATAGCTTTACGTATCTTGGTTCATTGGTGACTGGCGACAACAATGTCTCAGAAGAAATTAAAAACCACCTTATAGCTGCTAATAGATCATATTTTAGACTAAAAAGTCAGTGTGAGTCACAGCTAATTTCCAGGAAGACAAAAATTCTTATATATAAAACACTTGTGAGGCCAATACTTACACCTTAGAAACCTGGACTACGACAAAAAATTATGAAAGAAGACTGAGTATCTTCGTTAGGAAAATCCTTCACAGAATATATGGTCCAATATGTGAGGGAGCGCAGTGACAGAAAGATACAATAGAGAATTATAAGAGCTTTACAATGAACCAAATATAGTTAACGTAATAAATTCCAGTAGACTGAGGTGGGCAGGCCATGTTGTGCGAATGGATGAAAATGAATTACCTAAATGGATATTGTGGACAAACCCTGGAGGTCAAAGAGGACGTGGCTGACCAAAATCAAGATGGATTGAGGTGGTAGAGTAAGATGCAAGGAAACTGGGTTGTGGAAATTGGCGGGCAGATCCCCAGGATAGAGGTCACTGGCGACATTTGCTTGAGGAGGTCAAGGCCCACACAGGGCTGTAGAGCCGATGATGATGATGATGACATAGTATGCTGAGCACATTCAACATAAATATGGAGCTGCCCTTGAAGCTGCAGGATATCTGGGTAATGTGATACATGGTAATAAATCACATAAAGATAGCAGAACATGAAACTTGAAGTATCGTGCACATTAGTCATTGTTAAGTTTTTGTGGTGAAAGTCAATAATAACCATTATAGTGAATTTGTGTATTACAGGAGAAGTCACATAATCATTGTAGAACTACAAGCTGGAAAAGGAAGAGAGACAATTTAAAAATCTAAAAGTTACAAACTTAACACATGACAGTACAAGACCAGTCCTAGCAAATCACAGTTTCAAACCTCTGCATGTACACTTAACAGAGATGTTGAGTACAGAGTAAAAACCATGAAGTGAGCTTCAGCATTGTAGTTCAGCTGGACTTCACAAAAAGATGTCTCTTCAGATACACCAACCAAATGCCCAGAGGCATCTAATATATGAAAATGTACGGAATGGAAAACTTCAAAATTCACAAAAAGTGTGTCTGGCTCTTCTGAGCAAATCTGTTCGCAAAAAGAACTGACCATGCTGTATACAGTAAACTGCATGAAGTGTAATTGCATCATAAACAAGTCAGTCACCACATTAAACCTTCAGGAGTCTTCATGTGACCATGTCAGAATGTAAACTGGATTGATGAGGTCTGGGTAGGGAGTAGAAGTGGTTTCCCATCTGTATGCTGTGGTCTCTGGTTGGGTGGAACTGAGTTATTGCAGAGGGTCTGCAAATCCGTATGTGCAACAAGCACAATCTGGTTGTGGTGTCATTTCTTTAACTAGACTTCCATTGCCTGACACTTGCAAAACTCCATCAGTCATCTCATTAAATGAATATCAGCAGTATTTACAAGAACTTTTTCCATTATCTTGTAAATGCTGCTGATATTACTCAGTATAACCATTATCAAAAACCTGTATGTTGCAATAACAAATCAGCAAACATACCTTCTGTAGACTGAATAAATTACACTGGACAACAAAATTTAACTTTTTTTTTGGCCAACATACTTGAGGTCCACTTGCCTTGGTATCACTTTTCCATAGCCAAAATGTCTTGGTGAAAGCTTTCACCGTGTTCGTCACTGACTTAGCCGAGATTTTCTGGAAAAAAATCCAAGTGGGACTCCAAAAAGTGGATTTTCAGACTCATATTGCATCCCATAGCTTTGTACAAAGTCAACAGGTCCTGCACAACATCTTGATAGTTCGCTGCTTTATGATTTCCTAAGAAGTCCTTGCAAATCCTCTTAAAAGACAACCATGCATTTCTTTCAGTCTTATTCATGTCTTCATCGAACTGTTTGTCTTGTATCAGTTCCCTGATCTGGGGGTCCTATAAATATACCTTCCCTGATTTTTGCGTCACTCACATTTGGGAACTTATTCCTCAAATATTCGAATCCACAGCCCGTTTTATCCATACCTTTCACAAAGTTTTTCATGAGGCCCAGCTTTATGTGCAAAGGGGGCAGAAAAATTTTCTCTGGAAGAACAAGAGGAGGATTGATGACATTTTTCTCCCCTGGCATCAGTGATGTTTGTTTAGGCCACAGTTTATTTACATAGTGATTCTTCTTGTCCCGGCTGCCCCACTCACACAGGAAACAGCAGTATTTTTTGTACCTGAGTTGCATTCCAAGTAACAGTGCCACAACCTTGAGATCACCACATAACTTCCACTTAAATTCGTCATACTTAATCTTTCCCAACAGTAGCTTCATGCTTTCGTAATTTGCCTTCATGTTGGCTGCATGAGCCAAAGGAATGGAGAGGAATTTATTACCATTGTGGAGTAGAACCACCTTCAAGCTCACTTTTGACGAATCAATGAATAAGTGCCACTGATCTGGGTTAAATTCATGGCCAAGAACTTCCATAATGGAACAAACATCATCGCAAAACACTATACCATCTTCCTGGGTGAAGAAATCCTTGAATTCTTAATGGCGCCCACGGTAAAAACACACCTTAGTGTCCTGGCACAGAAGATTCCAGCCCTTTAACCTGGAGTGAAAGATATGGGTGATGGAGAAATTCTGGAAACATATTTGAATTTGAGCGTCCAAAAATACATCAGAAACAGACATTTTTCCTTATAGGCCAAAATCTTTGTTGACCAGTGTTATTTGTCATACACATATTTATGGTAGTGGTTTTCAAATGTATGTAAATGCTGAAGTGATTAATAAAATACAAATTAATTTAGAAGTGTTATTGAATATGTACTATCTGTTTTTCATTATCACACACACACACACACACACATGTATGTGTGTATATATATATATATATATATATATGGATCACATATAATGGTACCTACAACTGCATCCTCTGTGGAACCACAAAATTTGTTGATGTCAGAAAGGGTCCCTCACACCCAAAAGGTTGGAAACTCGTGGTCTAGTTAATTGTGTTTTGGAATCTCCAACTTCTTGACATTTAGTAGTTTTCTGAAATTCAGATATTAATATGATAAAAGACTAGAGAATTGATCTGCAATAATATGCAGCAGCTTGGCCAATAAGATACAGAAAGGAAAATATCCAAACCTTGTGATTGATAATCTTGTGAGTTGCTGCTATTCCTGCCATATTACTAAAAGGTCTGAGGGTCCTATCATGGACTACTACATAAAGTGAAGGAAGAGAAGGTTCCACAATAGAACAAACAACAGATGACTGACAGACAGAACTTTTATTTGTTTTTTGTGCCTGTGAGAATTTTGAAATAAGCTGAAAACAGTAGTCGCAAATTTAAGGTGTTAGGCCAGTCTTCAGGCATACGAAGTAGTGATGTATACCTTTATGTTCACAGTACCTGATCATCAGCACATTTGTCTAAGTAATTTGCCAAATTTCAGAGTAACATGTTAAGTTTTCTTGAAATTTGCTGTCATCTGTGTTGTGGCACTATGTAGTCTGATACTATTATGTCAAACGAACCTGCTGCCATGATCTTCAGGGTAAAAGAATAAACCATAAAAGGAAAAAATTGTTCAGCATATAAGAAAAGGGGAGGACAACCAGTTTTGAGTGTGTGAACCAGTAGTAAAGGGTGGTGGTATGGGCCATTGGTGCTGGCAGAGCATGGGTTGAAATTCAAGAAAAGATTAGAAGGAGATTTTTAAATGCACATAAGAGAAGGATTGTTAGGATCCATCAGGATTAATCTTCTGTGTGGCTTAATGTTCTACCCTGAACATGGAGTTATTAGATATATCAGATCCATCGAATATAGTGGCAGAGTTCTACCAGAGTGTGTGGTGCCATACCACAGAAGATGTAACTGTCATAATCACTCTCAAAAGAACCTTAAATCTCACATTCACTGTACTCATCTGTACTTTCAATGAGGCCACAGGCCAATGTTTTCTGTAATAATATGGTGTCAGTTCACATTATAAATGTAAGCTAGCGATAAGATCAACGGCCTCGGAAGTATACAGTGGAAGGAGAGAAACCTTAACAGTATCTGATAGCGAAACTGTGTTCTGTGTGTTGAGAGCATTATGAAATGGCACTGGAAACATGCCAACCATGAGAGCAAATACTTACTCTTCACTTTTGGTATTAACATGGTTTATATAATAGGCATGCATGATTCTGTAAACAGTGTATGGTCTAAGTCTGTGTTATATCTGTGAAAGGCTGACTTCAGAGCTTGTGCTGGGCAAACACTGACATTTTGCAACTGAGAAGGGTATTAGATCTGTTCAGAGTGCAGAGGTAAGAAACATGATCGTGCTGTTGTTGATAGTGGTGTATTTTTGTGTAGATAGTATGTAGTTGTGATTTGTTCAGAAAGGTTTACTTGAAAATAATGCACAACATTTACTCATCTTCCCGTTGTGTGTGTGTAGGTAATTTTGCTGTACACATATGTTTTCAATGAATGGCTATTAAAGTGGTAGTGAGATGGTAACATCAAGCAATAAAATCAAGTATGAACTAATGAATGATGCACTGTGGATGAACCAAGCAAGCTGGCATAGCAGCAACACTGTAGACTTAGAATCAGGAAATGCTTAGTTTAAATATAGTCTGGGACACCATCTATTATCCTGATGATTTTGTGGTTCTTGTCAGTCCCTCCATGCAGATGCTGGGGAAATACTTCAGTTAGGCCATGACCACTTCCAAATACTATTCCATTCATTGTTAACCAGTAGTCCTTCCATTGACACTGTAGACCACGATACCGACAGTGCCATAATATAAGCCACAATATAACTGTAAGGGAATAGCTAAAATACAAGTAAGTCATACTTCTTCTTCATGCTGTATTTGGTCACAAACTTCATTTCCCTCCCATCTGCAAATAAACGTGAAGTTAAAAACATTAAAATCACCAAAATGTAGTAGGCTTCCAATACTAAAAAAAATCATTCCTTAACAAAAACTTCGAACAGTTTGATTCATCAGATGGTTGGCTCTAATGGATTAATTGAATATTAAAAGCAGACATTTACCTGCCCATGTACAAGAGAGTATAATACTGGATGTACTTTATTGAAATAAAGGTTTTGTAATTTAATGTAAATCTGACTTACCAGATTTTGTTAGTTGAACCATATCATAATTGGCTATCTCCTTGGGTATCCATCTGATTGCTGTACAGGTTCCCCCACCAAATTGTTTATGTATTCCAAGGCTACAAGTCCATGTCATTGCAAGCTCCTTGTTTTCACTGTTCCAGCTGTACAAAATGACCTGTAGAGATGATGAAGTTACTCAGTGAGGGTATTTGCCACTTCTTGTATTCTGGGTAAAAAATACTTACTTGTGGAAATATTAAAAGCATTGTACTGGTTTCAAACTGACATATTAGGATACTGGGGAGCAGTTTATGTTTACAGCAGTGTCTGTGACAGAGGCTTGTGAAGCATGTTAGACACTAATTACTGCACATCTGATATGGAGATAGTGTAGAAGTTATTGTGGAGATATGACAGGCGACTATGGGAAGAACTGCTTTACTTCTACCTGTTCTGTACCCCTGTGCTATGACAACTCATTTGTGTTATGTCTTCAAGCTGTTGTGTGGCGCCTCAGTAAAGTATCTGCAACTTATACAAATTCCCATATATACAACTTTATGTGCAGGTGAGCATTTATGACAGTGCTGTATGACATTTTTAATGTAGAAAATTGTGATAATGTACATATTTTTATAGTTCATCACTATTCAGTATCTTTGGATTACATTTCTTTTTCAAGTTGAATAACAGCACAACCTTCCAACATTGTGACCAAATAAGTGGTTTGTAGGAGGATTTATTGTTTTAAAATGTAACTGAGCTTGATACCCCAAAGTGGTCTTGTTTGTTGGCTCTGGTTCTTCTTTTTGGCAGTGGGTCTGTGTTAGTAAAGTGAATGCTATTTCAGCATAGGATTTTATGTTTTGTTGGCAGGAGGTGTGACGGTACAGTACCTGGCTGAGGAAACTGGCGATGCATTTTACACGAGCTACTACATATGCAGTGAGATTTTCTATGACACAGGTACACAGTTCTCATAACAGTGGTTCCAAGAACATGCTGAGCTGAGCCTAAAGGGCTTTCTGAAGGGTTTCCAGTGGATGTGGGAATACCTTCACTAGTGACAAATTTTAATCTTAGAACACAACTAAATAAGTAATATCATACTGCTGGGTAAAATTGAAGTTTCTTTAATTGTGCATTGCATTGATGTGGGTCTGCTGCTGGTATTTCAAAATCCCCTGGAGAGTATTCAGACTTAACTAAGTATATGGAGCAGAGTCCTTCTTGAGAAGCTAACAAGTCTTCAGCTAGTTAAAAAATTCCCCACATTTCATGGTGGATCCTGGGGGTTCATTATTGCATTCACAACAGTCTTCTGCACTCCCCAATTACCTCATTCCTTTTATGCCCAAATATCTTCCTCAGCACCCTATTGTTGAACACCTTCAGCCTATATTCCTCCCTCATTGTGAGAGACCAGGTTTCACACCCATACAAAACTGTACGAAAGGTTCAGCCAAAGTCTGAGGTATTCATGAAAGTTTCATAACATAGAAACTTCTTGTGGTGAATTGTTAGCACTGTGCCCAACCCCCAAGCTGGAGGACCACCCCCTTTTGACTGCTGACTGATTATTCAGTATATTCACAGTTGTACTCCACAATGGTGAACGTTCCTCCATCTGCAACCTGAGGACATGCCATGCCATGCCATGATAACAGAGACCCACTTACCACAGGTTTTTGGACTAGAGAACCAAAATAAATTACTAGTGTTACAATTACAGTTCACAGATCAAACAAGGCATACTGAACTTCACTTCAAGCAAAGAATTAATTTCCCTCATACTGTGCTTTGGTTGGCTTTTATGTTGATTTTAGATTACGAGTATAATAAGCATGTTGTATGGCATTTCATTTTTTAATATGTATCTGGAGATCCATCAAGCATTTGGAAACCTGTTGGGTTCAACAGCACTTATACACATGACAACTGTTCTATGCAGATTTGAAGCATTTCCTGCATGGATTGTATTTGTCAAAGAGGCACAGAACTTTGTCAAATAAACACATCATGTGATAGCACCTCTGTCACTGTTATGTAAGAAAAGGTTTATATATGCATACAAGCACTTACTGAAATTCAGAAGAAAACTGAAGAAGCATTGCCATGGATTAGATAGTGTTTGCAGAAACAGGTCACTTGTTTTTGGAGCTTATTGTGTACTGCGTAGCAGTTCTTGGTAGTTTGCCAAATAGCTTGACCTTAAGAGCATGTTTTGTAGATTGCAGTCCCAAGTACGTAACTGGCAATATAAATGAAGTGTGTGGAGTCTAAGAGTTTTGGATTGGATTGACATTCACACATGTTTATCTTATCCATTCAGTTCTGATTAACTGCAAAATGTCTCCATTCTGCACTACAGTACTACTAATACCACTACAACATTGGCACTTAATTAACACACAAATTTAAATGTGTACATGAATGAATCCTGTAATGAAAGTAGTGTGACATAATTTCTCAGACCATCTGTAGTAATGTTAAAGGAATTTGACACATTTAATTTTATTTAGAAGCCCGAAATTTTAGTAAGAAATTCTGAAGGGATGAGACCACTTGGAAGAGGAGGATATAGTAATATGGAGCTTAAAGAAAACGGGAAAGGATGATGTGGACTGGATTCATTTGGCACAAGACAGGGAATGACGACTTGTTGTGAACGCGGTAATGAGTCGTGTTTCCATAAAAAGTCAGGAATTTCTTTTCCATCTGAGGATTTTGTTCCATGTAGTTAGTAAACAAAAAGTGTGGCATGTCTGGTCTGCAATTGGAAGAACCAGCACAAAGTGATTTAACTTGCCATTAAACCATGTAGTTCAGGCGATGTAATTGACCACCATATGTCACATGAACAGCAACAGTCGCTCTACGCACAGTCAGTCCGTAAAGTTTCCGAACTTCTGAATTATCGCGCCAACACGAAGGTGGAGCAAGGTCCCGCCGGTTGCACTGTGTAACAGACGGTTTCCTTGGGCGAATTCAACAAATCGGATCGTTCTAGCTTGCTTACTCATTTTGTCTATTAGAGGGAATGCGTGTCTTGCTTGCTCGGCGGATTTTTTAAGCAATTAAGAATGGGTGATTTTCATTAGCAACGTGTTTTGCGTAAAATATTGTATCAAATTAGGGAAAGTGTTTTCGGAGACTTTCGAAATGTTAAAACAGACGTTTGGGGACGCAGCCATGAGTAGAACAAAATCCCATGAGAGGTACATACGTTTTAAAGAGAGTCGAACTTCAGTTGAGGACAATGACCGTGCAGGACAACCTTCAACATCAAAAAATGAAAGAGACATCCGAAAAGTTCAGAAAGTAATTCATTCCAATCGTCATTTGACCGTTCGTGAAGTAGAAGATTGAATTTAAAAAGCCACGTATCGTAAGCTTCTCACTGAAAATTTGGGCATGCGTCATGTTGATGTCAGTAAAGAGCTTGTAGACCGTGCAAATGCTGATGAAAACTTTTTTAAAGAACATTGTCACAGGTGATTAAACTTGGGTTTACGGCTATGATGTCGAAACAAAAGCCCACTCTTTGCAGTGGGGCTCAGAAATGTCACCCATACCTAAAAAGCACGGCAAGTTCGGTCCAATGTGACAGTAGTGCTGTTTTTGTATTGTTAGGGCGTCATTCACCATGAATTTCTACCTCGTGGCCAGACAGTGAACATGAAATATCTGAAGGTGACGAAAAGGCCGAGAGAGGCAGGGAGGAGAAAAAGGCCTGATTTGTGGAGGGGAATAAAATGGATGCTCCATCTTGACAATGCTCCGGCGCTTTCCTCCCTTCTGATTCGAGATTTTCTCATAAAACATGAGACGACGTTCCTCCCACAGCCCCCGTACTTGTTAGACTTGGCACCAGCGGACTTGTGTCTCATCACCAAGCTGAAATATGTACTGAAAGGACGACGAATGGAGTCTGTTGAGGAGATTTAAGAAAAGTTGGCAGAGATGCACATTGTTCCACAAGAGGCATTCCAGGAATGCTTCCAAAATTGGAAGAAATGCTGGGAGCGATGTATAAAGATTGTAGGAGAAAAGGGACCAAGCCCAATTTCTCCAAAATAAGTAAGCAAACGGTTTATTTAAATTTTTCGGGACCTTTACGGACAGACTCAGAGGCTAGCTGTCCCAACGTTTTTGTGGTTTTCTTTAGTCCATCCAGTACCTGAAATTAGGTGATGACCACTTCTCTCCACAGTCCTTCTGATATGTGTGCTGCCTGACTTAAATGGGATGCGTTCTGAGCACCTTGTCATATAATTGAAAAGGCGAAATGAGGTAAATATATAACCTCTGGCAGGTCGAAGGGGATTCAAATAAGTAGTCTTCCCATTGTACCAACAACGGGCATTGTGATAATTGAGTTTGTGCATACAGTTTGAAATGTAGTTCAAAATAAAATTTTAATGGCATTTTTATAATAGTTTGAATTGGAATTTTCCTAAGGAGTATTTGGTCATAAGTTGGGGACTGAATGTACATTATTCTGTAATCATCTTTCCGTTTTGTACTACATAATAGGAGTTACGGGCATGGTTATTGGTGAATGACAAAAAAAAAAAAAAAAATCTATATATTGTTTATAAATACCTATCATATGCTAGAATTTTGAAGCCAGAGTTACAGATACTAATGAAATAAATGTTTTGCATGTAATATTTTTATTATACAACATAAAATTTCCTAACGTTTTATATCAATAAAACTGGATTAATGAGCACATTTAACAGTATTGACAATAAACAGATGAACAATGGATACTGAATATAGAACACAGGGTGAAAATTGGACTACACATTACTTAAGTAAAATAACAAAGTAACGAGATTATCACTGTAAAAATGGATATTTAAAATTAGATCTGCTCTCAGGTAAAAATTTTAAATTTGTATTTATTGATGGAACATCATATAACTGTTGATAAACAATGTTTAAGTGTGCCGTACATATGTAAATAAAAGTATGTTGTAGAGGTGTGTGGGATGGTTTTCTTAGCTGACATTTCAAGAGATCTTACTCCATGACAGTACATTTTAAAATGACTGCTTTGTCTATTTGAAAGACACTTTGGGTCAAGGAAAAAAAAAACTTTGTTGTTTGGTCATGGATTTATGATTCCTTTGAATTATGTTTAAAGATTCAGGTCTGACCACAGTCTTGACTGTAAAAATCAGTCAATTTATGCTGCACAGGGATATAACTGCTGTTTGTTCTCAGTTCCATATAAAACACACAAATACATTTTGTGTGCAGAATGTAGAATTGTTAATTGTTAAAACTGGTTGTTTATTAACCTTTATCATACTGGGGTGGGTATTTAAATTTTTAGCACATGGTTTATGAAAACGTATTATTTAAACATAAAGGTAACAGTATGAATTGAAAGGCATTTTGTGGAAAATAAACAAATAATGCAGCATGTCTTAAAAATGCAGAAAATTTCCTTGTTGCCTAAGTATATAAAATGATTTTGGAGGAGTGTTTCCATATTTGCGTTCACACACACGAACACAGGCCTTTAAAAGGTTAATTAACCACTGGGCCTTAAACAGTGAAGTGAGCACATGTACAAAGTCATTTGTCTTGCAGGCTGGGTCTGCAGTTAGTCGGCAACCAGCTGACCGTCTGGTGCTACCGTCTGCATTCTTGCTAGCAGGTGTTGGACTAGGGCTCTCAATATTCAGTGTAAAGCAGTTGTTGGCCACAGCAAGACCTAGATTCTGAGATAAGAAGCAATTGTCACTATGGCATGCCACGGAATAAGTTTTTGATGCTCATCAATGCAGTACTTTCTTGTACAGAAAGTTTTGACCGATCAAAATGCATCCATTAACGTTCCATCAACACACTGAACTTCATGTAAGGATTAGCAGCACCTTATAGAGGTATAGAATGTAAAAAGTTATACCATTTTTTGCAAGCAAGGTTCTGATATGTCTTGATATAATATCCAGTACATTCAGTCACTTTTGTATTTTGTGCTTTTAATTTCTACTTATGTATAAATGCTGTTTGGTTGTGAATTACATTGTTAAAAAAGAGACAGAACTCTATGTAATTTTTCTGATGTGGACATTTCTGTGGAGTTTATTTTTTCCCATTCAGAACTTGTAAAGTGTACTGAGAGATAAGTGTGTCATTAAAAGTTGATTGCTTGTAGATTACATTTTCTCAACCTTGCAAAACCGTTCTTGGAAATTGTACATTATAAATGCTCATAAATGGTAATTTTTCAGTGCCATATTTTTTACCCTGTTGTGTGGGAAATATTCATAGTTGTGGATGCTAATAGACTTGCTGCACTTCGAACATGGGAGTCCCATAGGTCACGTGTGATAGTTTTTTCTGTATTATTTTCTTATCAAGATAGGACTTTACATTATATTCATTCACAATACGCCAGCTTTCAGGCTGAAAAAGTTAACCAAACAGGACTTGTAATCTCATAGAACTGTGTTACTTGTCAAAAGTTAGAAATTTGTCACCTTTGTTAAAACCATGTAGAAAATACAAGCAAGGAGTTGGTTTTTGTTTACTTGATCTTCTTTTTCCTAACCCCTGTCTCTTCCTCTGTGTGCTTGTATTATGGACTCATCACCTTCAGACCTATACAGATTTGTACTCCATAACTTCCTGGTACTCAATCCCATTCATGTGGCTTGTCAACCCACAGGTTTATGTATTGACATACATTTCCTACAGTTGAATGCCAGCATATCTTAAAATAGGTCATGGCCAATCTTTCTCTCCTATTTAATCTTCCTGAATACCTGTAGCACCCATAGTCAATATGTTTTCCACAGTTCAGTTTACCATCTTCAAGATTAATGATATAAATGCAAGAATATGACCCATAATGAAGTATATAACATGGTGTTTTTACGTCAATTACTGTATCGGTGCCCACAACTAAAATTTACTTATTATTATTTATTTAAAAGCTGGAAAAATTCTGCATCTTTTAAAACATCCATCACATTTAACACAATTTGTGGAGCATTCCATACACATTACTTTTGTAACAGTGATAGGTCTTGTGGCTCTGTGTGCATCAGGCAAGTTACATAACAACAATTTGCCTAAATAAAGGATGAGAATTCTGTCCTACTTCATACCTGAAAAATGTGGATCACTTTATTATTAAACATGGTCTGTGAGTATGACAGATGCATTTGTTTCTGTCACAGCTAGGTGAATAAAGAAAATTACACAACTGCGACAAGAATTGCACACATTATTCTGTGCTTCTGATACCGTGATTGATATGCTGACACCTAACTGCAAGTCAGATTATTGAAGTGAGAAGTTGTAAGCATATACTGTAAAACAAATTGTGAATAATCGTGTTAAAATGAAAGGCACTAAAACATCTAAAATACCAACATTTTTTGGAGTTCAAATGCTAATTTTCAAGTACTTAAACATGCAGAAGAAACAAACACTTATGCCATGTCATGAAAATCCTGTCACAGAAAAAAAAGCACGCAGTTTGAAGAAAAATAAATCTTATTAAGGGGAGCAATTGTCACCTCAAGAGCATTTTATAGGTCAAGCATTTTCAGTTGCCAGAGAGACAATACTAATGAAAGCATTGGAATTCAACACATCCCTGAAGATTCTGTACCAATATTTCAAAGTCAGTAATGTTTATGCAAATTAAGCTCCTAGCTCTTCCAGAGAAATATACGTTGACCAACAGTACAACTGATGCCAAAGGATAAATATCAGTACTTTTCAAAATAACAGCACATTAAAAACTGAGCCTTCAGTTCTCAGTGACGGGAGGGAAACTTCCATCATGTGTTATTATTCTGAGGAGAAATGATCTTCTAAAAGAAAAACTTCCTAGTGGAATTATATTTAAATGTAATTACAGTTGATGACAGAAGAAATATGGCTGAAAGGCTGAAAAAGTGTCTGACAGAAGACCAGATACTCTTTCAAAGAACTAAGGATTGCTGGTCTTAGATGTTTTCAAGAATCACACAACATGGAAGGCATGACCTCAAAGTTACACATTCTTGATGTGGTAGTAAAGAAACCATTCAGTTATGTTCACCGTTAATGTGACCACATGTACAGCAGTGTTGCAGATGGCTGGGAGATAGGCAGAGGAAGATGGAGTACACCAACTGAATCCCTTCTGTTGACAAAACATCCATCAGTGATATATGCAACTACATATTTCCTCACCAACTCCCTCTCTTCCATTAGTTGCTCTCTATCATCAAACACTGCAGGTCTGCACACTATTACAGGTCCCTGTTAGGCTGTATGGGAACAGCAAGATCCTAAACAGCTTCACAGCCATTCTACATCCACAGGAACCTATACAATTCACACAAAAAAAAAAGTGACGAAACAACCCACTGGCAACAGCTGTATTATCCAAAGCATCGATACTAAATCTGAGTTATTAAAATAAGTGTGCATAAAAACTATATTTCAAATAATTCTTCAAATTCAGCACTCGCTCCCGCCACAGTGTGAAAACAAAAAACATACTGAAGAGGTCACATACAGTGGATATAACAGCCTCCAAGTACTTGCAATTCATGGGCTCTTTACTGTTCAGTTTTGCATTCACAAGTACAATATACAGCACTGATTAAGGAAAAAACAGCTGCATGTCATGGTTCATGCAAATTTCTTGCTGCATGGGACCACATGCCAGACCACCCTGGCACATCCACTTTCAGGATGCATCCCTGAGGGTTTGGAGGGCAGTCTAACTTCATCATTATGGAAAGGGATAGGTGTTACTACATCAGTGACAAGAAACCTAGAAGAGATAGGGTAAGATGGGAAGGCCATACCGAAAAAGTGGAAGAACAATTATTGAAACGTACTGCACTGGCCCCCGCCTGGAAGAAGTGGGAGACAATGCTATGTAGAAAACTGATATTAAGTCTATTGTGGAGAATGCAGATGATAAACCCATGAAGGAATAATGCCAAGAAGAGGCCATTATTGAAAGAATTTAAACCGATAAGCTGTACAATACAACACAGCCTTACCTAACAAGACTTCTCCTCTCTAGGCTGCACAAAATGCCTGACTTCAGTTTTGAATAAGTGATGAATGAGTATCAAGTGTGTTCTAAAACTAGTAAATATGGAATTGAAACATGCCAGTTATGAACAGGTTAAGAGGACAGTTGGCAGCTTTATTTACACAAATAATGAATATGAGAATCGGTATTGGTTTGTCGTATTTCTGATTCAGAGTTGGTAACCAATGGTATAAGGGATGAGTGAGTGTTCACTGAAAAGTGGTATAAGGGATAAAGTTGTCTTTTCATCTTCCAAGTTCACAAATGTTTTACCCAAAATTAATAAAACAAGTGATTTACACAATTACATTTTTATAAAAAGGAAAAACAATCACACTTCAGTGAATCACACATGTAAAGAAACACACAAACTAAACCAAAAACACAAAAATAAAAACAATATCAGGAACGCAAGTCTGCAAGGAGGGAACACATACCACTGGTTCTTCACATATATTACTGTTCTGATGTTTATGGCACTTGCACTATTTCAACAGTTACGTATCTGCTTGTCTCTTATGACGGGTTTATTGTTACAATCACATCATTCAAATTAAAATTATCAGAGTATGGGCATTTGTTTAACACGCTGTATGTCTACAGTTGATCAAGCAACCTCAATGAGAACTGTATGTCACCTATAATGTAAATGTGGCACACTCCACATGACCTTAACAGTCTAAGTGCTTAAAAAATTCACTCAATTGTTCAGTTAAACCACTAGCTTCATATGTACATATATCATGCAATTAACAGCAGCTATGATAAAGTTAACTTGATGTTATATGTATTAACATTGCTACAGGAAAGAACATGCGGAAACAGCATAACTTCAAACTGTTGACACTATACTAGTTCAAAGACTGACTTACTATCTTTCTATAGCTTCAACTTAGATCTGTGTGAACATGAAACACTGTGTAACAAATGCTGGTGAACAAGCACCTGCAGACACATTGCATTAATGACAGTATATATATATATATATATATATATATATACACATATAGTCATTAATGTCATTAATATATAAATATATGTATGAATGGATTATGATAACTTGAAAGAACATTACAGTTATACTGGAATATATTCAATCTGTTCAAGACATCAGCCCATTTGGTTATACAATTTTCTACCATAAGTCACTGGTAACATAATAACACAGTGGCAACTGATTACAGTGCTCAAGGAAGTGGCTGTGAATACAATACAAATATTCCCTGCACCATACCCAATCATTATTACTGGCCCTGGATAGACATTATAATGACACTGTACTGTATCAAATGATGATGCAAATACTGACAAAATACCAGCAGACTTCTCCTTCCAGAAATGTACTGCCAAAAGAGAAGACAAACGTATATGTCTGTGTCCCGTAATGGCTGTACTGTATATATCAAATGGGAGCAGCACCTTGCTTTTGTGTATCATTTTAACTCAAACACCTGAAAATTCTAAATCTTAAAATATTTAAGAATGCCAAAATATTGACTATGTGGGCTGGAATAGCAGTCACTGTAGGGTCTGGTTACAGGCCGGAAGAATGGTGTTTGATTCCTGGTGGCAGTGACAAAGACTTCTCTATACCACTGCATCCAAGCTAGCAATGAGGCTGTTCCTTCCTCTGTCCATATTAGACTGGGGCCTCTTAATACTGATTGTGTGTGTGGAATTCCACTGCCACTATGACATACATATGGTGTGGTATTAAGGAACAACTTATGGCTCTTACCACAAAACCTGAGCTCTTCTTGCCCTTTCCCTAGCTGGCAGCATAAACATTTCAGCCTTCTTCCAATAATACAATTGCTATAATTTTAGAAGACAAAGATAACTGATTGCAGAAGAAAGTACTGAAAATACACAATGGAAATTCAATATTTTAAACAGGAAAAGAGTATCTAGGAAGAATAGCTAGCTAACCCTTACATGATCAACACCAAATAAACTTCATGAACTTTAGTGGTGGTGACGAATATTCAAGCCTGCTGGCATATCACACCAAGAGACATAAGATCCCAGAAGACGTAAATCTTCAGCAAGTACACCTGTCTGTTCTGTGTGTCTGCTGGGCCAACCTCAAATATAGTCTCCAGCCTGTTCCATTTTCTCTCTCCAGCACTGTTACTCAGCCTACATACTGTTTCAACATTTTAATTTCCACATCTCTTCACAGAATTAAAGCCGAAGCAGTATTATACCTTTCCTTAAGGTAAAACCAAGAGAATAACAGACGACGACAAAAATAAAGGTACAACCTGAAGTAGTGACAAAAAGAATCTGGTATAGAGGGCACGTCATTGCTTGAAAAATGTGGAGGTGAAGGTGTTAAAAAGCTTTAACCCTTATTAATTACTGCACATGCCTAATTCCAGCAAAAATCTCTGAGAGTGGCAACACAGTCCACTTCTGCATGTTGCCTTCATTCATTAAATTAACAATTAAAGCTGTTGTAATATTCTGGAAATTGGGAAGCCAGATTCAAGAAACAGACCACCTCTTATATTTCCTTGGTGAATGAATGTACTTTGGAAGACATAAATTTATACGTACTGCATGGAAAGGTTTTGCCGTCTTAATTCTGTAAATAAATCATAACAGTCACATTCCAGCAGAGATATACAATTTAATTCAAGGACACTTTTCAAAAGCATACCCATCTAACATAATTATGGCCATCTAGTAAGATATTCTCTGTCTTCTGAAACCCAATGCATAACAACTACAATGAAACAACCTGTTACACAAGGTTCACAGCACCAAGGGAAACCAAAAATTTCTAGTCCTTTCAATGATTACCGCCATTTCCTCCCTCTAATGTGTTGTCTAAGTCTCAGCATAATTACATAATTCATAATCAACTTCTGACATTTGAGCAATTCAAGTGAAGGGTGAAATCTGCATGCTGACTGGTTAGTAATTATATTTCATGACTCTTGACATGATAGGGCATATTCTGTGATTCATTTATATTTACAAGTCTTGGTTGCATCCAGAACTACTCAATTTCATAATGTGATTAAAGTAAAAACTCTTCCAGATGTGGTCAGCTATGTGGTCTAAATGTTTCTGACAACTGTGTGTTACAATACTGGGATATTATCCATATCTTATGCTTTTTCACACAACACTTTGGACACAGATCCAGTTTCTGAAATCAAAATCAACAATTTGAAAGAGACAACTTAGCAAAATGTTTTCAATCCCCACAGGAACTTTTTAATCACCCGACAGAATTTCATCATTTAGCTTGACATATCCTCTCAAAGAGAGAGAGAGCACATTGAACCTATTTCACCTGAAGGACTGTTACGTCATACGTGTACATGTTCAGTCACCTTATATTCAAAAACAATTAGATCTGTATGGATTAATTTATTTTAATGACTATAAGAAATGGTTTAATGAACAGAGAATTACAACTTTATTACATACAAGTTATGTCTGGAAATTTTTGATCCAGTTAACATTTACTGAAATATATGTAAAAATTTTGTTCATCACTTCACCTTATATGGCAGTCCATTCATCTAGAGATGTGTGACATGTGCAGGCAACGGAATTTTTTTGTGTGTGAGACACAGAGAGAGAAAGAATGGTATTTTATATATCAACTCTGTCAAATGCTAGGATTATACAGTGTCAATGGTAGATGAGAAAACATTGGTGGAATAATAATGCAAGGGTACACCAAAGTAAAGAAAACCCCATCCCAGTGCCACTTTGTCCACCATAAATTCTACATGAACTGGTCTGGGACTAAATCTGGACCTCCATGTGCTAAATGGCTGGCAACTAACCACCTGAGATATGGTTCAGTCTGACAGGGGATGGCATTACTGCTAAAATAATATGGGAAATTTCTCCATTGGGAGAGCAATATTGATTCATAAAAGTGAGGTATTAAAATATTAAGTTACTATAAGGCAATGTGTTCCAAGTGGACATCTCACAATAGGTTGTGCAGTCTTAACACTGCATGTTCCACTTCTTCCCGCAATATATGACAGTCATGAGTGCAACGCACTAAATGCCTTGACGAAGTGTGTTACCAATCAAAATTAAACAAACTGTAACTGTTACCACTATGACATACAAAACATTCTGAATCTCATACTTTGGACTTAAAAATATTTTACCTTAAAATCCGGAATATAAATTAGCATTATGAACCGCACGTTAGGGACAGCAAGCCCCCCTGCATGAAGTTTCTGCACTACACAGCGATGTAACAGACATTTCTGTGAATGGATTTGAAAGTGGGCCACAATGATTAGACAACTGATAAGTTATGTGTGCTTTATGCCAAATGCACGTTACTCTGCTGAAAGTTCTGAAGAGATAAAATAACCTACTGCTGCGCGATCACATTACAAAAGGCAAAAACAAGTGCAGTAACTGTGCTATGTTAATTCTCTTCACATCCAGAAGTCAACATGCCTTTTTATGAAAAAGATTAGCATATTTATACAGTACCTGCAAATATTTACAGAGCAACACAAGTTCAAAATAGTTACAAACACTGTACCTGGTTGATAACAAAAAAATGTGTATTTCGGCTTGGTCCAACTAAGCTCCTGTACCAAACTTAAACTTCACACATTTCACATAGTACCTACATAATAATTCAATCTATATAACAGTGCATGTTTGTATTAATTTGTAATTTTGTAAAACAAAACATTTCCATGAGGCCACAACTGGTCATGCAGGTGCAGGGAGGCCTGTGCAAACTACAGATCCAGCAATGCTGGTTCAAACCTGTCAGCACCCAGCCTTGCCCAGAAGAATATTTGTAACCATACACAAAACACAATTATATGATGATTGGTAAGCATAAAATGTCCATCTGACGTTTAACCTTCATTTATTAACACTATTACATTGCTATCATGAATTCTGGTGCCATGTGTGGGAGCAGGAACAATATACCCTGAATGGTGGTCCTTGTCAATATGCACTGTGAATACTAAATAATACTGCAGCATCCTCATAATGGAACTTCATGTGTGCTAATCTTTAGTGTTCAGTATATTTAAAGCATGTCCTCACCTCCAAAAGCAATTTTTTTTTTTTTTTGGGTACATATGTAGCTGCAAGGATTTGGCAAAGAAAAACTAAAATTTATTTTTAAAATTTGGGTGCCACTTTCTGTATAAACTGACCAGTATTTCTTTCCAATTTGGAAATCATATTCAGTGCTACTGGTTTCACAGCACATTTATTTTTGACTTCACAGACCTACTGACACTTCTAACCTTCAATTTATGTACACATTTTTACATGAACAAGTATTTCTATCAAGAACTACACTTATATACAGAAACAAAAATACCAGTATTATATCCCACATGAAAAAGTATCACATTCATGAACAGTGGGTCCTTGTTTAACGTTGGGTTACATTCCTGAAAATTCCAACAGTGCAGAACACAGCAAGGAACGTTTTCTATCATAACCATTAAAATACAAGTTCTGTTCACTGAAGTCCTTGCCAGCAAAAGCATTGACATTGGGCAACATTCACTGAAACTATAATCCTAAGAAGTCAACCTTAAACCAAAACTGTTTTGGGCAATGTTAAACAAGGACTCCCTGTACCTACAGTCACGTTACTTACTTCCCAAATTCTTTTTGCTCTTTGCACAGTTATTAAGGGTACTTATTTAAAGATTTAAAAAGGACTTACTATTTACAAAGGGTCCACTACACTCTCACTTTTAAAGTAATTCTCTACAGCAGTCCTTTCCAAAAACGGTTGGAATTTCCATCAGCGTAAATTCAAACATCAACATCATCAACAGAAGTCATTTGATTCTTACAATAAGTAAGAGGACAGACATTAATGGAACCTAAAACTCCATATTCAATTGATGATTAAATGTTCCACAAATATAAAACAGCATCACAATACAGTACTTACCTATCCAAAAAGAGGGACTTACTTCAAGCACCATATCCCACAGTATTACTATCCTATTCAATGCCCCAGTCTCAGCACTTTACATGTCTAGAGAACAGATGGTCTACAAGGCCTGTTAGTTCCATGCAGCAAACACATACACACACATATTTGTGTGCATACATAAGAATTTCCTTTCAGAGATGTAAAGAAAAGTTTCACATGATCAAATTTTTTTCTTAAGTATAAATCTGTAACAGCTGTAAATTTCCATACACTGTAATGCTATTCATAATTCGCTATATGTGAGGGCCAAGTATCAAAAAAGAGTCCACCTAGTTATGATGATATTTATCTCTACCGCACCTTGTCACATTTGTTCAACCACAGCACTGCTGTACTGGATGGCCACTTCAGTGTTCTTAACATGTATTTTTATGAGAAATAGTGCAACATGAAACTGGACTGGCTTTTCAAATTGATAAGGATAAACAAGAGAGGCAATGTATGCCTCCTCAGCTATCCTAACAGCGTAATATAATTTCCCCAGCACTCTAATGGCAATTTTGTCATTAAAAAAATCCATACTTAGGTCTTCATATGAATTGCCTGATTTTTTGTCCAATTTTAACCAAATTTTGGATTTTCTCAGCAGATTTTCACAATGTTCCCAATATCAAATTTAATGAAAATCCATTGGGAAATGCACCAATACATGCAGAAAGACATAAAGAAGCTAACAGGCACTTTTTGCAACTTATGCAAACATACCCAAAAATAATAAAGTTATCATCAGAGAATACCTGACTTGTAGCAATTTATGATACAAGCATACAATAAATGCTGTATCTCAACTATTTAAAAAAAACTTCCCTGCATTTTACAGAACATGAAGGCTTATTTACTCAGTTTGCAAGGGCCTGCGACTGGTCCACATCCTGAGCTATTTGATTCCTCAGGTAACCATAAATTAAAACTTGCTCTTACTGGATAAACCAAAACAACTCATGTCTTCAAAAATATAGCTCCAACAACAATTCTGGTTGTTACAATAGCCACAAGAAGTGTATGGAAGAGAAAATTTTTAAGTTTCTTTTTAATGAATTCATCCCTCCAGTATAAAGTTCTTTAACATGAAAGAACATGCAAAGAAATAAATTATATTCATTAATAATGAACCTTCTCTCATCCTAATGAAGAGCACTTTGTCCACCACCAAATGTCGCATTGCTGTGTCAACCTATGGACCAAAAGGTTACTGAAATTTTAACACAAATATCAGCATAGGCAGTCACTTATGTTGGTTACTTTGAAGGAGGGGAAATGGAATATGTAAAGCAAATAATGTTACCACAATAATGTTTATCAGACAGCTGAAGCTTAAGCAGCGCAGGAAAAACAATGGCACAGTCATGTAGAAAGTTAGTTGCATAGAAAGAAAAACTACAAATAAAATGACAGAGAAAACAGCACAAGATTAATGGCGCAAAAATACTGTTCCTACATTAAAATGTGTACCATGTTCTTCAGGTGTGAAGGACAACCTACAGGAACTGATGACGACAAAGAACAGCTGACTGACATAGTACTGCAGGTGATCCCAGATGATGATAGTGGAGGAGCACCAGAAATTGACAGAATGAGTCATAGTTGGGGGCTGAGGCCTATTGAAATCACACTTGCTTATGTTTAAACAACGGCACCCAACTGCTACACACTACAGCTCAGGCACAGGTGTGACCTTGATTCTAAAAGGGAGACTCAGAGAAGCAAGTCCCCATTACTCTTTCAAAAGATAAACCCTTATAAACAAAGCTGCATTACATTAAATACTATGTTTGTCCATGAGATAATACAATGGATGCCTTGTTTTATTTTCTATGCACATAAATAATAAATTGAATTGTACACTGAGCTCATGTTTTTCATTAGTCTTCTGTAGTATCCGTCATTTCTGATTATACTGCCACCCTGAGTCGTGTTTAAGTTGGATACTCAGGACTCCATCACACTGGCAAGAATGTGTGAATGGACATTACATGCTCAACAACTGTCATGCAAAGACAGGAAACTAAAGCTGATACAGATATGACAGAAATCTGAAAATATATCTCTACTTCGCAGCAAGTAATAGGAATGTTTAATTCTGACATTTAATGACAATGGTGTTTGTATGGTTATGATATTTAAACTGGACATTATCATGTGTGATTACAAAACAACATCTTAAACTACTACATTTTGGAGACTGGCTGTCTCTCTGCCATAATGGATCTTCTCTATTAAGCCCATCTGATAAAGCTACCTTCAACAGCTGGTAACAGTCACCTCAGGATGTTGTATGCGAATCACACAACAGATGAAGCACAGATGCACTGCCGCAGTAACAATAATGGAAATGTGACCCAAAACTCTGAAATTTTGACACATTTTAAAAGTGTGTTAAGTTCATCCATCAACTCTGTACACACTGTTTACTGACCTCCACTTTGAGACATTCCAACAAATAACAATCACACGTATCAGGTACTGATCACTTAAATTCATAATAAATCATGGTCCTACCTCCTACATGTTTTAATTTTCTTTCCTTTGTAATTGATAAGATTTGAGAGCTCCTAAATAGTTGACTGGTTGTTTATTACTTTACAAACTGTGCAGATAAATGGACCAACAATTACTGATATTTCTCTCTATAAATGTCATCCAATATACAACATATGAGAAAAAACATATTTCAGGATCAGCATGTTTAACTCTATTAACTAATCTTAGTAACTAACCAACTTAATGCACAAATTCTTGTTTTATAATAAGTTTATTATATGCCTCTACATGTTTCGAGCACTATGTGCTTAAAACATGTTCGGGTATATAATAAACTTATTATAAAACAAGAACTTGTGCATTAAGTTGGTTAATTACTAAGATTATACTGAGATGCACGGTCAGCAAAACATCCTATTCACTACTCACAGCACAGAAATACAGGCTAAAAAATTTACAAATACACTGCTTGATTATACCAGAAATTTCTCCTCAATTTGAGCACAAGTAGCTCACAGGATCAGACAATGATAATCAACGATGTCTGCTCTACAACTCTGCAATGGCTTACAGCAATCAAAAGTTACAACTACAAACAAGCAAAATAAATAGACACAAGGATTCATTTCAACATGTTTAAAACAACTCAAACAGAAAATGACTAGAACTATAAGAGGAGAAACAGTGTTTCAAAATTCAACATTTCGATAAGTTACGTACTAAAAAAAACAGAACTCAGCTTGCTTCTGCTTCCTTTGAGGTTGATGTTTGTAATTTACATTTAAATTTCAAATGTCATTAAGGAAGGAAATTTTATTGCTGTGAAAATACCATCATAATAGAAAATGTTTCCATCAAACTGAACATGAGTATTAATCACAATTTTCATATTTATGCTTTTTGTTATCACTCACAATCAGCCTTCACAGGCACTAAACTTACCTGCTCGATTCAATTAAGTAGCACGTTTAACCAGATACGCCATGTTATTGCTAGGAAAAAAAAATCTAAAAAGTCTCATTACTTTAGAAAGGAGTTACGTGTAGAGTACGCGCAGTCAAACACAACAATTATCACCTCTGTTATTAATATAATTGGTATCAACAACAACTACATGTTTCGGCCCTACATGTGGGCCATCATCAGGTTGTAATCTTAGACCAGGGGAAGTTATATCATGGTGCATGGGTATATTAATGGGTCATGGGGGGGGGGGGTACCATGGTCCCTTGCATATAAGAGGGGTTTATCCTTAGTATTACGTCTCTATAATCTAAAGTACTATTTTACGTGCTGTCATAATTATAGTGACCCCC
>Ga0123355_10002126_pt1 | contig 27984 bp, 19 predicted proteins | sample TergutEmb28metaG_3_FD_89872 | JGI IMG/M metagenome (GOLD analysis project Ga0123355, IMG submission 89872) | Embiratermes neotenicus P1 segment gut microbial communities from Petit-Saut dam, French Guiana - Emb289 P1 | ecosystem: Host-associated > Arthropoda: Insects > Digestive system > Gut ... | reverse complement strand
TTATATTATATTATATTATATTATATTATATTATATTATATTATATTATATTATATTATATTATATTATATTATATTATATTATATTATATTATATTATATTATATCTTCTGTTATTTTCTTTCACGTGGACGTGGAAGTTAAATTTTTTTAAGTATTACGAATTATTTATCGACTGTGTGGTGGGGGATGCGGCAACGGAGAAGGCCTACAGATGTTTCATGTCATGAAACTTGAAGTTTGTGTAATAAATGTATGTTTAGGTGATCCGCGGTAGCTGTTCCAGAGTGTTGTGAGACCAAGGGAAGAAGTGTCAACAGCGTCAAGCTACAGAAACTGAGGTTAGGTACTGTAGCAGCTGTTGACATTTCTTACGGTTTAATACCTAGGTAGATCATCCGCATAGACTACAAAAACTGCAGCCCACTCCGTGGGTAGTATGACGGTACAATGTGTTGGTAAAGGAGCAAGCAGTGGTGCAGTTGGTTGAGGCATTGGGCTACAAGCCGGAAGTTCGCGGGTTCCATACCCGATGGTGTCATTGACGTAGTCCTTCAGCACTATGGTCGTGCGTTCGACACAGCCTCTAACAGAAATGAGTACCAGGACTATTTCCTGGGGGTAAAGAAAGCCAGTGCATAAGACTTGCCACCTCTATATGCCGATTATCCTGAAATTTGTGAGCCTCAAACTTCGGAGACTCTCAGAGCTTGTACAGGGATTCCTTTACCTTATTTTCTGGTACTTGTGAGCACATAAAACCGATACATTTGAACACAGTGTAAGTTGATACCATCATCCATAACATATGCACGGAATACATACAGTATAGCGATATTTTATATTATTCTGATTATAAAAATACGTTATGTTTGCGTTATTCCGTTTTTGTTTGTTGTATTATAGCAACTGCGGGGACCGCGGTAGCACAGTGGTTAAGGTGCTGTACTACAAATCGGAAGGTCGCTGGTTCTATTCCAGATGGTGTCATTGGAATTTTTGATTGACATAATCCTTCCAGTCGCACTATGGCCCTGGGGTCGACTCAGCCTCTAACAGAAATGAGTACCAGGAGTATTTCCTGGGGGTAAAAGCGGCCGGTGCCTAAGGCTGACAAACTTACCAACGTCCTGGGCCATTGTCACGTAATCTAGGAACCTTAACTTCCTGGAGCCCTCTGGACACATAGGGCCTGTAATGGGACTGATTATAGCAACTTGATGTCACTTAAGATAGGCGTGTTCTGAATATCACGGGGCATTTACCTAGAAACAAACAATTTTAGACGCCTTTGAATCAGACAATTGAGGAAAAGCGCCAATTTCCTTCTTCAGCTTATCTCAGTCCACGTAAAAAACTCGGCTTTGGATTGTTATGTAAATTTGTGTATAGCTTATCAAATCTAATAAAAATCGGTGACCTGTAAGTTACGATTCTTTGCCTCGTTCTTGTATTCATTTTAAATATCTCCTGTTCATCATATTTTCTTTAAACTTATCGTTATGTATATTCTGTTCTGTGCATTCTGTTTCATTGTGTTGTTCTGTGTACTGTTTGTATGTAAATGTGTACTGTACTACTGCCACCTGGTGTCAACTCAATTGCAGTCAAAAATTATATCACGTAAATATCATATGGATATGTGATCTAGAAAATGGCACTGTTAAATGAATTGAACACCGTGAATGCATCCGTATTGTATCGCTGCCTATACTTTTCTCTACAACAGAATTTCAATTTTGTATCTGTATGCAAGAGAATATCACAGGACATGGGCGAATATCTTAGGAACATAGACTGAACTGAATAATGTAATAAATGTTAATAGCACACAGAAAGGTGTGCTTCTATAAATTCACACCAAAACTCACGGAGATCATAGTAACTGACTTTTCTGTATGTTTTACGTAATGCATCGTGATTTTCCGAGCTATGTTCCCTAGTTATAGGAAATGTTACACGTCTTTTGAGATATCAAGTTATTTGTAAATGTAAATTAATAGTACATAAATTTTCAAGGTCTACATATGTCCACTTACGAAAAGAAGGGGTGCACTGCAGTTTAAAATCAGAAGTTTAGACCTTTCGTACAACCCAAATATCGAGGTATTACGTATCTCCGATATGTTGGCATCTCTATACCATTATACAAGACAGTACCAACAAAATGCACAGTAATATTATATATAATTTAGAGTTAAAATTTTGCAGCTCAGACATATGGATCGAAACATGCTAGAGTTGTAATATTTTAATTGTAAATTATGTATAATAATATTATGTATTTTGTTGGTGTTGTATTGTGTAATTATCAACTAATACACGAACATGAATAACGTAAATCCATATACCAGTATAAGAGTCGACATCCTCAGAAGAATTGAATCTAGTAAATTCTTGGTTTAAAGAGTTATTCGCTAGCAGTCTGTTCGCCAGAAACAGGTCAGCACCAATGAATTGTCTGTTACAAAGCGATGTGCTGCACCTCACATTGCAGCATGGAACGGACAAACTGCTGCACTCATTTGCAGCTTGGTGGGAAGCGAAAAAGATCTCTGTAATGGCGCGCATAGCGCGGTGCTTTACCATGCAGCTACAGCTGCACAATAAACATATTTTCTGTATTGTTGGCCTGTGTTTTGACTTGTTTCGACGGCTGTACTGAAGTTTTATGTATGCACAGATCAAGTTAACGTATTTGGACATTTGGTGATTCTGCTCCAATCACTTGTGGCAAAAGAATGACCCCTCCCACCCCCACCCTTCCAGCATACGTCACTCTCTGAGGTCATAAATTGAAACTGATGTCATTTAGTGCAACATTTCATTCATCTCTGCGCCTCGTTTTGAAGGGAAAAACAAAATGAAAGAATGTGAGAAAAGATTTGATTGTTAACTGACACTGGAGAATTAAAAAATTGCGTATTTTGTTATTGTAGTCCACAGCGTTGACTCTGTTGTGACGTGTCAAGACTTATAGTATGAATTTTTAATAACGGAGGAAAATGATGCGAGCACTGATCGGTGTCTTGAAGTTTGGGCTATTTAATAGCTACTTAGTATAAATATGACATAATGTAAAGGTAAAGCTCACCCTATAACAAGCCGTGAAGGCCCAGACGGGACGTGGAGGTATAGCTCTGCTCTTTCTTTAACCTGAGCGTTATATGTGGGTGGGTGGTAAACACCACGCTCCGGCCCCTTTTCCTCCAGGAAGGAGGCTCAGCACCCATTTTACTGGAGGCTGGGCGGGCCCCAGGGCCAGTCTGGACAGGCGCAGAAAATCTGGCCTCCACCGGGATTCGATCCCCGGACCGTCCAGCCCGTAGCGAGTCGCAATAACGACTGTGCTATTCCGGTCCAAATATGGCAAACTTTAGAACGAATAGTACCGAACTGTAACATTAAACACGGTCTTCATATATATATATCTGTAAGGAACAAATTGTATAGAAAGAATGGTAAAACAGAATGACAGAGAAGAGTTTATCAAAAACCGTTTTCACTTCTCTTTTATGAGGAGAGAGAGAATTTGGGTGAGCTCATACTATCAACCGAAAAGTTATATTTGTTTTTTAAGGACTTACCTCAGTACCTGGAAATTGCTTTTACAGGCCTATTAACGTTCTTATATTTTCCTCCTGTGGCGCTTCGACCCATTTCCAGATCATGGCCTTCCCTCACGTGGCTTCACAATCACATTCATTGAACATGCCACACTCGGTAGTACTTCTCTGCATGAGCGATCAGCCAGGCGCAGACAGTCTTATTTACTGCTTGTGAAAATACGTGTAGCATGCCTTTGTCATTGCAGAAATGTAGGTGCTGAGTCTGCAGTCATAGATTTTATTAATTCACTGTTTTTCCTTAAATATTTGTAATTGTTCCAAAAATATTCTTGTCCTTAAGAAGTGCCTCTGCGTATGGGCAATTTCTGAGTATATTCTGTCTCTTTCAGGCAAGAAGTTCTTCCCTATTACTTTCATTGGGAGCATCGTGTGGATAGCTGCTTATTCATACTTGATGGTTTGGTGGGCTAATGTATCAGGTGACACTATACGGATACCACCTGAGGTCAGTATGAGTTGTAAATGCAGCACAGTTACTTCTACCTTATTGATATCACGTGTTTGGTTCGCAGGTTTTAAACAGTTGTACTGTAGCAGTTGTTGAAGTGAAGATGTGGAGTTAACAGATATGCAGTTGCAAATTAATGAATATTATACAATGAAGTTCTTGTTTATGTTAACTCTTGTCATATGATTATGTTACTTAAATCAAGGAGAGGCATTAGACGGTATGAAGGTAACACGAAATACGTATAAAATTGTACTTTGAAATACTCAAACGAAAAGACAAGCTTTAGAGCCTAGACCTAAGTAGGTTAGTGATACTAGAAGGGATTGTAAAGGAAATAGGTCATGGAATGTGAAATTAGCTTAAATGAATCAGGATGTGCTAAAAAGTTGGGCTATGGTAAAAAAAAAAAACGCTAAAATTTAGGTTTTGTGGAATAAATAAAATTTCTATCTTGGGTGACAAAACCTAGGCCTCATTTTTGAGAATTTTTAAGAAACAAATATGGACTTTTGAGCATGAAAAGAATCTGAATTTGTGTACAGTGCAAGATTTTGTGCAGCATTGTAACAACATGTACTGTCGTTAATTTTGAAATAAAATTCTAATTCACTACATCCTGAACAAGTTGCGTGCGCTGCTGTGAAAAATGATACCAGCTACTTGAGATCTCTCTCACACCAGTGCCATAAAACTTAATTTTCCTGGTGCCATGGCTGACATTGATATGCGGCTGCTGATTCCACACAGAATGTGTGAGTTTGCACCGGTATATGGGCTGTGGACTGCTGTGCTTGACACAAGCAGAATCACATATGTCATACCTGCATCACTGAACACTGAGAACAGAAGTGATTCACACTGATATAGCCGTTGCAACTGCTAGATGTCCAGTAAACTACCATATTGTCTCCCCCGCACTCCAAGCTGGGTTCTCTTGTTAAACTTAAATGGCTTTTTGTGTTAATATTTCCACACAAACCCCTAATTTTCCTACTGGGAAAAAAACAGGACCTGCAATAAGTGGTTTATTTCAGGGATGGTTTCAACCCTTAAGGACACTATAAGTAAACAAAGTGAGTGTTCGCTTTAACTATACCAACTAATGCAGTTACATAAAATTTCACATTAAAACACTTAAAATCGCTCCAACATGATTCGATCCCAAGATCATCTTCAGGGAACCATGTTGTTCCTTGCTAAAGTCACATATTAAAAACACTCACTAATTAATTTCTTTACTTTAACAGGGTGCTGTTATTGTAAAGAAATTAATTAGTGAGTGTTTTTAATATGTGACTTTAGCAAGGAACAACATGGCTCCCTGAAGATGGTCTTAGGATCGAAATATGTTGGAGCGATTTTAAGTGTTATAATGTGAAATTTTATGTAACTGCATTAGTTGGTATAGTTAAAGTGACTCTACAAAATTCACGGTGCAACAATAAAGAAAGTGAGTGCTGTTAGATGAGATATCTTTTGCATGATGTGTGTAATGTACACAGTGTGGATGTGAGATCATAAGTCAGGTGCCCCCCCCCTTTTTTTTAAAAAAGATTTGTCTTATTTGTATTTAGGAGGCACTCAAGTCACATTCCTGTTTGAGTCATCTGCCTTTGTTTTGACATTTCTTTTAGTCCTTCCAGATTTCATCTTAAAAAACAAATGATCAGGGGACAAATTTTTAACTTTAATTATTCAAAGAAATTGCGTAAGTTTGCGATTGTGGTGGTTTTAAAGATATTGTTCTTGAACAAGTACAGTTGTAGTAGGTATTTCTGCAACTTAGGGGATGAGCATTTTGATCTCTCACTTGTAATTTTAATTGTAGTTTGGGATTTAAAAAATTAAACTTGTGTCAAATATAATGAAACAGTATCCTTAAAATTTTATACAGTTTTATTCAGTAGATCGAGATTGGACTGGAAATAAGTGCGGATAAAACTAAGTACATTGTTATGTCTCGAGATCAGAATGCAGAAAAAAACCACAGTGTGAGGATTAATAATAGTACCTTCGAGAGGCTGGAAGAGTTTAAATATTTGGGAACAACTTTAATGCATCAAAATTCTATTCTGGAAGAAATTAAGAGCAGATTGAGGTCAGGAAATTCTTGCTATCATTCGGTGCAGAATCTTTTGTATTCCAGGTTGCTATCCAAAAATTTAAAGATTAAGATATATAGAACTATAATTTTGCCTGTTGTTTTGTATGGGTGTGAAACTTGGTCGCTGACATTGAGGGAGGAAAGGAAGCTGCGGGTGTTTGAGAACATGGTGCTGAGGAGAAATTTGAACCTAGGAGGGACGGGGTAAAGGGGGAATGGAGGAGATTGCATAACGAGAAGCTAAATGATCTGTATTCCTCACCCAATATTTTACGGGTGATAAAATCTAGAAGAATGAGATGGGCTGGGGATGTGGCGTGTATGGGTGAGTAGAGGGTGTGTATAGGGTCTTGGTGGGGAAACCGGAGGGAAGGAGACCACTAGGGAGACCTAGGCATAGATGGGTGGATAATATTAGGCTGGATCTCCAGGAGGTGGGATTTGGGTATATGGACTGGATTGGGCTGGCCCAGGATAGGGACAGGTGGCATAGGCTTGTGAGTGCGGTAATGAACCTTCAGGTTCCATAAAATGCGGGGAATTTCTTGACTAGCTGTGAACCAGTTAGCTTCTCAAGAAGGACTCTGCACCATGGAGTAAGTAAGTAAGATCGAGAGAAATGCCAGTTTTACTAGCATAATGTTTTGGAAACTTGTTTGTATTTTAATTTAAATTCTAACATTTGTGACATAACTTTTCCTAAGAACAACCTTTAAAATGGTATCTCATCTCATATGCTTTTCAAATGGCATTATTCTTTATATGTTAGAGGCTTACTGTAAGAACAAAAACACATTTTTTCACAACACTCCATCTGCCCTTCCCATAATTTGACATTTTTATTTTTCCCCCAAGCCAAACCCAGAACCTTCTGAGTATGAAACTTAGGCAATCAGTGTGATCCATATTGCATTTGATTCTATGTGACCTCAAGAGTTGATTAACAATCATTAAACAAATATCTGTGATTAATATACTTGATAATCACGTGTCACTATTGTATAAATAGTTAATGTATATCACTGTAAATCAGTGACAGCCAAAACTGACACAATCAGTGGACCAGTGGAGCACATACCCAGAGGACTCATTTGTACAGTTTGCAATGTGCAATAGGATAATTTTCCATAATATTCATTTGTTGCTGTAATTTGTGATGAGGAGTAACATTATCAGCTTTGGTCACTTCATTAATTGTAATTAATGTGTGTCTGGAAGTATGCAGTGGTGCATTTGGTTGAGGCATTGCACCAAAAACTGGAAGGTCATGGGTTTGATTCCTGATTTTTCATTGACATAATCCTTCCAACCACACAATAGCCCTAGGGTCGGCAGAGCCTCTAACAGAAATGAGTACCAGAAGTATCTCCTGACAGTAAAATTAGCTGATTGTCTCAAAATCTGGGAGCCTCAACCCACTGGAACCCTCGGGTCTGTATGTGGGTTGTGTTACCTTTTATTTGTGTTTGAGTGTATGATTTCTGAAGGTTGAAACATTATTATTGTAATTCATTTACTTTGAGGGAATTGTGACTGAAAAGGAATGTATAGTGCTGCCAGCTGTCTGACATTTTAAGCCCCCAAATTTTTATGTTAAATGCTATTTCTGACTTTTCAAATTATGAAGCTAATGACATTTTTGTTTATATTCTGAGTGAAAGAATTGCTTCTTGTTTTTGACACATACTATATAAAAATGTTCGTAGAGGCTATTTCATAAAATATTTTAAGTTTTTATTACAATTTGATGATAGAGTTGATCCTCTTTCCTGGTGATGGTACCTTCTAGTAGTAGACTTCTGTTGCTATCATTCTGGAGATCCATACTAACTCCACATTGAAGGTAAGACTAAGGCCAGCAGGAAAACATAAGAATCTAAAAAAGTGCAGCAATACATCCTCCATGGTCTCACCACCCACTTGCAGGATACATATTGAACCATTTTATTAATGATATTTGACTCTGTATAAGTCATTTCTTTTTCCAGTGCTCAGAACTTGCTTCTTCCATAGTTAGCATGAATGAATGTAGCAACAACGATTATATTGCAGGTGATGGGGTTAACATTCCTGGCAGCAGGCACTTCCATACCTGACCTCATCACAAGCGTGATAGTCGCAAGAAAAGGCTTTGGTGACATGGCTGTGTCGTCCTCAGTTGGAAGCAACATCTTTGATGTCACTGTTGGGTGCGTAATTTATGTTCCTTGGTACATGATGCTGAAAAAGTTCATGAGTTTTGAGTTAGAGTTTTCTATCTCCTGCATTAAATATAAAAAAGTGTATAACACTTTCAAAAATAAGTTAAACATACAATATAAAACTGTATAAAAACCATGCCCAAGATAATTTAACAGTTCTTCCCCAGGGAAAGGCAGATTTCTTGATGTGGAAGCCACAGATTATGTCCATGTCCACAGAAAAAAGAGGATGGTCAAGTGAACCAAATATTGTATTTGTTAAAACTGGACACAAGTAGAAAACTCAGGCTGGTGAAGGATGCCTGTTTATTGTATTCAACAACAAGATGTGCCAAATGGAACATTTTCCCTAATATGAATACAACAGACACATGAGAGGTTATTGGGTAACTGAATGTAACAGACAGCCAAGTACTGTACTTAACTGTGTCAATTTTTGTTCTGTTTTGGACATTTTTATAATTGCATGGTTGACTAACCAAAACTAGGAAGACAGCTGAGTTGTACAGTACAACAGTAACACAGACAAAACATATTTTGTTTGTGTAAAAGTATCTACTTACATTACTGGAAACTTTGAATGGACAAATAGACAGATCTGGGTAAATTGTGTGTCCACACTGAAATGAAACTCATTTGTGGTATCATGTACATAGTGCATAGACCACATGCCTGAGTAACGTCTCTTGATCTGTCCACATTGTAAGTGTCCCTTGAGAACTGAAGTAACTTACAAATTTGAAATATGAGAATAAAAAAATCATGTTTTGATTGACAATCAAAGCTCCATCGTAGTGCAGAAGTTAAGATTGAATGGAGCTGTTCATCTTCTCCACCTATATGCCTTCATGATACGCATGGAGGCAACTTTACCTGTGCCATCATGAGGAAATGTGATACAAAAAATGCATCTGTGTGACCCTTGGGAACCATTCATAAACCACACATTTCTACAGGGCACAGTGTAAAATGTATCACTGATAGTATTTCTGCATTGTATGTAATATCAGTGTTGTCACTTATCTTCTCTTGTCAACTCTGCAGCCACCTGAAAAATTCTTCTGACTTGTTATTCATATTTTGAAATGGTATGGGCTTATTAAATGTAGTCTGTGCTAAGCACCAGCATCCTAATTGCTGTTTAGTTCTGTAATTAATCTGTAAGATAACATGAAACATAAAGCTTACATGATCACATTCAGATATGTGATTAATATTTAAAATTGTTTTTTTTCTATATTTAGGTTACCAGTGCCTTGGTTACTCTTTGGGATCATCTATGGCAAGCCTGTTGAAGTAAACAGTGTTGGGATGGTGTGCTCCATAGCCATCCTTTTCATGATGCTATTATTTGTGACCGTTTCCATCGCCTGTTTTCACTGGAAGATGAACAGGGGGTTGGGATTCACCATGTTCTTGCTATACTTTGTCTTCGTGGCTGTCTCGCTCATGTTTGAGTACAATGTAATTGTGTGTCCCTTTTAGTGTCAAAAGACGACCAAGATATTTTTTTACACCCAGAGTGGTACTATTTGTTTGGGGATTGGGAGGGCAAGGTGGTCTGGGGCCGGTCCCGGGGACCCTGTTGATTGCTCGAAAAAGATAGAAAATGTTACTTCTATTCATCGTTACATGCTGTTTTAAATCATAGATAGATGCATTTATACAAGTACATCCATTACATACAGTTAGTTTGTCTGTAAGGTATCTGGAGTACTGTACATACCAAAAGACATTGACAGATATTAGGCTATTTTGTTAGATATCAAAATGAATACATCATTTCATATGTATGAATATCATTCAACATATATAAAATATTATACATGCCCTAATATATTGAATATATACATATATATTTTGTGAACGTTGGTTATTGTTGTAGAAACACATAGTAATTTTCTTGGTTGTTTTGCAGTGTGTTAACTTGTTTTTCAAATGTTTTGAACCATTTTTTTTTAGAACTGGGAAAATTGTAAACCCAAGTTGAATTGGTAATAGTAAGGTTGCATAATTAAAAGAAATCTATACACCAATATAACAAATGTGAAACAAAAGTTTCTATACCTTACAATGACACAATATCAAGCAGTTTCTATTGAAACGAAGAAACTTCTTATATACCATTTACATTTACATTACACAGAAAAGATGTTAACTTGTAGATTACAAACAAGCTATTTTAGGCCTAATTATATTCTGAAGTTGAGAAGCTCTGAACATAAAATCACATCTTTTAATATTAACTGATGGAAAATGCAGCCTTTCTAATCAGCAATAACATCGTCACATTTTTTTCAAAACACTAGTTAAATTATTTTGTTTTATTATTGCTCCACGAAAAATGTAAACTGGTGGAAAGTATTATATAATTATCATTTTTCCTGCGTAATTCTTGCTACGTACAATGTGTGATAGCATAGTGTATATTGATACACACTAGCATGAATCTTAGGTATGTAATTATGGTTGCCACATGATGAAAGTACTCACATAAAACACTAAATACATGGACGGAATGAAACATGAAATGCTCTCTGTTGTTAACATGTGCTACCAGACTTTCCAACTGTCACAAACAAAAAATTATAAAAATATATAAAAATAACACATTTACTTCCATATCATGTGTGTCTCTTTTTTACTACTTCTATTCTCTAATGACTAGCCAACTGCAGTTCTGGGATTGCTGCCTCGCCCAGCTCCGTGAAAGCAATAAGCAATGTTGCATGTAGCTGTACGTATTTATTGTTGTTGTTATTGTTGTTGTCTTTGTAAGTAAATTGTTAATGCATGACTTGAGCACAACGTAGAGGTGCAAACAGGGAAAAACTTAATGATATTGCCCCCAAGTGAACACTTTCAGTGCGCGGTGTTGTCAGGTGTAAACTTCTTATGCCTGGACACTCCCAGTGACAGGAGATATGAACAAAGAACAAGCGCAGCAAGAGTGAGAACTTCACAACTCAAGTATGAATCTACTATGAACAAAGAAAGGATCAAGATCAGGAACATAACATTTGTAAATGTTTGTGAAGTAAGAACTAAAGAATCAGCTGATTAATATTTTGTTCATGGAACTTGTGACAGCTATTTCATCAATGATGGTTTTGCCTGTACAGTGAGAGAGTGCGGTCAGGCACTATGTAATATCATTTGAGGGTCTGGAAAAATTGTAATGAGAGTACTGAAATGAAACCTTCAAGCAAAGATGGCACTGACATGACGGACCTGCAATGCAGTTTAAGCAACCTATTTCACTATTCAGCTAAACTGCTACTTTCTTAAGTCTCCAGGTATTCATAAGTCTTAACTGTTACTAAGACACCAGTCTGAGATAGTAATTTTGTAGAATTAAGTATGAATTTCGTGAAACATTTGTTACAGCTTAGATCTCTGTTACATTAATGTGATGAAATTATTGGTATAAAAGTGTGTTTACTTACCATACTAATGCACAACAAACAGTGCCGTGGTTTCACCCTGACATCATCTCTCAACATGATGGCAATATGGAATGGATTTATTTGCTTTACTCTAATTTTTACAACAATAAATATCTGCTGAAGAGAGTGAATGAACACCTTCAGGTCCTCCTATTTTCTGTGTCATTCAGTTTTTTATATAATATGTTTCTGTGCTGGAAATAATGATTTGAGGTTGAGTGATATGTAACAGTGAGTTGATAGCAGTTCTGGATCCCCTGGAGTAAAAAAAAAAAAATTGTTGCTGTGTGTATTAATTTAGTATGACTTTTTCCATGAAGTGGAATGTCAGCATCACTAAAACTATCCATCAGTTGATCAGCTCTTATTTTGGACATTTAGTCTCTGTATCTCATGTTGCAGTCTCAAAGCCAGAATAGGTCACTCATTTTAGTAACTGGGCTCTGCCAGGGGCTATAAAGAGTGCTGACTCCTGAAAGAGACAGAGGGTTCTCATATCTCTAGTGTTCAGATCAGCTGTGGGATCTATCCAGCCTCCAATGAATAAAGGTAGTGCTTTCACCATGGATGAAACAGCTGAGGCTTGAAGCTGACCACTCACCACCATTTAGTGATCAGGTTAAGAATTTCTGAAGCTAACCCTCTTCTCCCCTGTATGTTTTCAAGGCAAGGTTGCACAGGTACAGTTTTACCTTTCATCTTTCCACATGTTTCTGCCCCTCATCGATATTTAAGTACAGTATAAGAGGATCTTAATTTTCATATTAAACAATAAATACTGTGTTAGATTTGGCAACCAGATATATTAGTTTGAAATGCTGGAATGAAAATGCTGTTACTCCTGTAACCATTTGATGATGGTCTGAACAGAAGAATAAGCTGTGTTTTGAGGAATAAAGAAGAGTTGACATACAGATAAATATTTCTTATACTACACACATTTATTGAGGGGAAAATTTAAAAATTGAAGCAATTTGCCAAAATTTTTCAGGTACAGAATCAAAAAATCAGAGGACAGCAACGCTATATCATTGCAATTTTACTTGAATGTACATTTGGCATGAAAGCCAACACAGGTCTACCGAGCTAAAGTAAACATGATATGCAGGGTATGGTCACTTTTCTGTAAATATTTTTATACCCACAGTCAGTGCAGGTTATTACACTCTACAGCACAAGCATCAATTCATACTACAGAAAGAATATGTCTTTCTATATCATCAGTTAGTATCCTTTCTGCTCTCTTCTCCTGCCTAATTTAGTTGTTGGTGATTTAAACTTCATTTGTTCTTTCAAATAACCCTTGCACAATTTTAATATGAGAGAGACTTTAGATTGTAAAAATATATTGCCTCTCTCCCTATGTACCATACAACAAAGATGTTGAATGAAAGCTCCTTAACATTCTAGACCTTATCACAAGATGAAGAAGATTCACGAAGCTTTGAATTCTTTTTCCCCAGGAACAGAGCTCCTGTTGCCCAAGCCATTTAAGTATAGTAGCAAAGAGAGCAATTCCTGTCTTGCCAGAATTTGAACTGCAGCTGTTCAGCTACTTTGCTGAGCTGTCTGTCACTGTCAGTGTGACTTGACTGATTCAGCTCTGGAATGACAAATCTGATGACTATGCACAATCAAAAGAAGCTTCTCAATTTCTTGGCACCCAACATAAGATAGTAAAGGTGTGCAATCCCAGATCACATTTGTGGAACTCTCTATAATAATTTTGCTTGTTATTTCATCCCCCTCTCCCATTTGATATTTACAACATTTGCTTTTGTGGCCCTATATTCAGTTCTGATTAGGTGATGAATTTCCCCTTCACTATGTCTGGAACACCTCTGAGGCCCACCTAGCCTCCTGTCCAGTGGCTACTTTGGGCCCTTTACAGAAGACAAGATCATGGATCTGACCTCTCAGCTCCATAGTTTAATAAGGTTTACAGTGCAATTCTTTAAAAACATGGCCTGCATATGCAGTCATGGTTCAGTAACCAGCCACAGGAACAGCTCCAGTTTTCTCTGCAGTCTTCTTACTTGTACCATATATCAAAAACAAAAATAATGATGCTTCTTGTATCAGTTGTAAAAGCTACTAAGCAAACATAGACCTTGGCAGGTTAGTGTGTCCTGGGATGTGATGCCATGTAGTCTGATAGCTGGGTTTGAATGTTCCTAAAAAAAAACTTACTGCTTTGTTCTTCAGAGTAGAAGAATACTTAGAAAAACAGCCATACAGAAGGCATTAAAAAGGATTTATTTACCAGTCACTAACATGTTACCCTAAATTATAACAAATACAGGCCGTTGTTTGCTTTGTCCCCAACAGCTCCCTTCTCCTCATGCTTCTTTATATTTTATTTATTACTTTACTTTACTACTTATTTCTTAATGTACATAAATAGTAAATAAATAGAAAATCTGTGGTACTGTCAGTGTGCTCAGTATGCTTCTAGCTAGACATAAAACTTGCCTTTGATCGATATGCTGTGATGTTTTAACCACTTCTTCATTGTGCATTCTCTCTAAACATTATAATACACACCCAACAGGCATCTTGTCAGTAATGAAAAATCCCAATAAATTTATAAGGTAATGTTATTATTATAATTCCAGCTATTGCATCTGCATAATAAACTGCAGGGCAACTAGTTTATACACAGATAATCTAGAATTAATCATCATACAAGTAATTTTGTAACAAGAATGTGCTCACCTTATCAGCGAGTAGCAATTTTTGTTGCTAATTTTTTCACCTGCCACTTCTGAGTTTGATGTTGAGAAACTTATACAGCAGCTGTAAATAATTCTGACTGTGGAACTTTGTAATAAACTTGACTGATGTTTTGGACATTGTCCAGCATCCATGTGTGTTTAAAAAAAAAGAACAATGTTTCGGAGACTGGATCTGGCCCAGTGATACAGGCCATCTTTCCCCGACTGGTCCAACAGATTAGGATCCCCTGATGACAGAGATGGATCCAGTCCCTGAAACACTCTGTTTTCTTGTAATAAAGCTAGCCGATGAATGGCACCAAAAACTTTAACCAAGTTTATTTCACACATCTGATTATACACTGTAGTGTTCCTGCAGCATGCAGCATGATTTGTGTCTCATAACTTCAGTACCGTATATGCAGCATTGCCTATACATATTTGATGTAGGCCTTTAGTTTTCTTGGATCTAAAACTGACATAAATTACCACTAAAACATTTAACAGTTCCATATATACTTGTATAAATTCAAGTAAACAAGCTATTCATATGTTAAAGCATCATCCTGTGGAAGTGGACAGTGGAGTAGAGTTGAAGCTTCGCATATTTTTAATCTTGGCACTGGACCGAGATGGATGGTCATGTTCATGCCCCAGCTGCTTTACTGACAAGAATAGAGCCGTTTTATCCACTGGAGAGGAAGGAGGCTGTACTGGTGGCATATTTCTGAAAAAATTGTAATTAATTTCAAAATTAATTTATTTAATAACATTTAATTGTGTGAAAACATAAATGTAATCTAGTTCACATTCCTTTATTTCACATAACACTGAAACAAAATAGCCACAAAACTAGAGGTTAGTTTCAGGTACCTGTATGTTTTCAAATTGGTACATTTGTTATCCCATTATGCATTCAATCTGCAGGTGGGAAAATGCATTTTCAGTAATGTGTGACATGTCATACTTTTCCATGTAGCTATGTGAACAGTTTCAAAACAAAATGTGAAAAGCATGACTTTGCAGTGATAGTGCCATAGTTCAAGCTGGTCCTCAGCTAGGGTTGAGATATTAACTTAGCTTGTTTGAATCTAGACAGAGCAGAGAAATCTCCATTTTTGTAGATCATAGTAAGTGAGTTGTGGGATGCAAAAAGCAAAAATTCATATGCAGTGTAGTAAAAAGAAAATATATGTTCAAAATACAAAATTTTGTTTCTGTTAACATGAAGTTCACCTTTAAAAGAGGTATTCTAATAAGACCAGTCAGAAAAACGTCCTATAGTGTTCATTTTGAAGATTATGGTTGTTAATAGACACTTCTTCCTTTAGGTTTTATGTCGCTGCATTAATTGTAGGCTGTAAGCCTTATTGTCACAGTATTAATTTTATTACATTTAAATCCATTTTTCAAAATACCCATAAGCTAAGCAGTTACAGAGATTGGCACAAATGTAGTTCAGAGAATTCTCTGCTTCTACCAAATTAATGTTTTCTAAAAGATCATTTAAATATTGTCTTTTAAAAATTATTTCTGTATTTCGTTATTTAAAATACCTTCCCTTTAAAAATGGCTTCTTAGAAAAAAAAAACTTGTTAAAATATGTTTACAAGGAAATCACTATAAATAACTGAAGGCATTTGATACATGGAACGAATGTGCCAAATTTAAAATGGACCTAAAATTCATAAACATTAACACTGAAAAAGTGGATTTAGAATTTCCGTAGAAGCAATCATTTTGATTCATGTTATTAATAAAGATATGGGAACAGTGCTTGCCTGTCACTGCTTTATAACTGCTATCAATATCTGTGTATAGTGAGACTGCTTGTGGCAAGGTGAATTTCTACACATTCTGTAAACTTTTTATCTTGGCACCGGATGCCCCAAACTTGAGGGACTTACATCCAATATCTGTATGTAGTAGCAGCATTCTAAGACTCTTTTACTTATGAATGACATGTTCCTGGTTCATAGACTTCCCTCCCTTTAGCACACCCCATCCTCCTTCCCCAAACAGAAATATCGTAAAAACTGGAGAGAAGTATTTGTGTATAGGTCTGTTCTTTGTAATGCCCAAAGATACTGTGACTTATGCTAGCAAGCATACAGTAATAACAAGTATCATCCAGACTTCAGTGTGATTGGTTATTGTGCAGGTACAGGTTCAGTTATTACAGTCACCATTTCCAACACTATAAATAGCAGTTTTCTTCTTTAAGTAGATTTCAAAGTACAGCAGAAGGCAGGAATCAGATTGATACTTATTTGTAATAGAATTGTTTATATCAACTTAGTCCTTGTACACATAAATATAGCTGCATCCATATATTGCCACAAAGGCTTCATTGTTCTCTAAGTGCCTAGAATTACAGTTTCTGTTTAGTTTTTGGTGTTGTATGTGGTCACTACATCAGCTGATAGGGGCACATATCAAGTAAAGTGAAAGGTATGGTTGCTGACTAGACAAGTGATGCAGTGGAAAATAAACGTAACAGAATGGACTAATACTTACGTAAGTCATGTTCATATTAGACATATGTAGACGTTATACTGTGCATTTGTTTCATACAAGGGAATGAGCCCATATACATATATAGCCATACTCATTACTTCAAACTAGAAACATAATCATAGTGTATTATAACATAGGCCTGCCTGGTGGTACAACATGCAGTGTTTGTTCTTAAACATTGATATTTAATATTGATATAGGCTACAGAAATATTATATATCATGGACTCAGGCTTCTGACTGCATTGGGACTTTGTTCTTGCTCTTGTGTGTGTGTGCATGCGTATGTGTGTGCATGTGTGAATGTGTGTGTGCACGTGTGTGCGTATGCATGTGCATGTGTGAATGTGTGTGTGCACGCGTGTGCGTGTGCATGTACATGTGTGAATGAAGACATACTTATTACTTAATTAGTTTAAACATAGCATATTGCGGTTAGAAGATGTTGTTTTCGTCGAATATCAAACTGTGTTGCAATTCTTGCAATCCGCAATGTCTGTCCACTTGTTTAAGTGTACATACACTCTATTTAAAACTGTAGATATGTGTACATGTATCTGTTCATTTTTTCCAATTTCAGTGTTGACTGCGGATTGACCTTTTACCTGACAAAAAGTTTGTTACATATTTATAGAAGAGTGAGAGAGAAATAATCAGGAGTTTGTTTGTTATCCTGATACAAAATGAAAATGAGAAAAAAATATATAAAAACATTTTATGTAGATTGTTATTATTATGAGGCCATGTTGTGCCATGGTTTGTTAAAAAGTTTGCAGACAATACAACAAACTAACATTTTGTTGCTGTATGTGGACTCTCAAGAACAAATTTTCCCAAAAGAAAAACTCAAAGCCCTGTAGACATTTTCTTTATTTAGAATTGCAATTACTCTATTCGCTTCATTTACGATCATGACTCTTCTTACAGTGCAGCAAACCACCAGGTCAGAACTTCTGCCTTTAGCGCAACACACACAAGCATAGTCAGTCGTGACGTCCAGTTGCATTGCTGCAAAACTTCTCCGCAGCTGTACATTGTGTTTTAGCAATGATATTTGTGCTAACATGTGATTATAATGCTAAATTGTTAAAATATGCAAGCTTTGATTGTTAAGTAGGCCTATCATGTATTTTAATACACCTTTGACAAGAATTTAATTGAAAGTACATTATATTTGCTCCTAATATATAATCCTGAATCTCAAAAATCATGTTTCAATAAATATACTGGAGTTTCAAGTGTTTCAGCACTCGACTGCATATAGTAAGAGTTATTCTGTCCAGTTCAGGCCCAAAGACTTTCTCCTTGTCAAACATTGCTGGCTAGCTGTGGCTGCTGCTGAAGGAGCTGGCAGACTTGGTGGCATGTAGTCTGTATGTATGTTCCATAGAGTGGCACAAGAAGTTGTGTAAGAGTGCGCATTTTCTGTCCTTCCAATACATGGTTATGTTGTTTACTCTGTCAGCCAATTCATTTTCAGTGTCCTATTGTCTTCTTTGAAACCTTAACTCATACATTTGGTCAGATGTGGTAGTAAATAATTTACCAACTTTAAACTAAGACAGCTGTCCTCATAGGGGGTGAAGGGGAAAGAAAGCAAATACAGAATTAACAATTTAGCATGAACAGATATCTTGTTTTGTGTATTACGTTCCATTCATTGGCTGTTACATTTACAATGTTCTCAGTCAGTGATAATTTACTTAGTCCTTTGAGTAGCACTGAAAATATGATGTACAGGTGATTAGCAGGTGTTAATGTTGGATACAACACACATAATTATTATATTTAGGGCCAGATGTTTAAATAAGAGCGTCATTTGAAACTGAACTGAATCACGTAACCAATTAATGCAGGATAATTCACTTTATTGTACTCGAAAATCACTAAGCAAATAATCAAAATACAATTTTAATGTGACATAAGCATATGTCTGTGTCCAAGTGATCTTATTTAAGAACTTGAAATCTTAATTACTGTTTTATATAAGAATTTCTTCTTATTTAAGGATGTCAACACCATCATTGTTACTCGCATCCTTTTAAAATGATTTCAATCTGGAAACCAAACTCACAAACATTTGAACATAGCCAAATATTTCATATTGAGCATTATTTTAATAATGTCACTAAATAACTATCATGAATGTAAATGTAATTGCACAGTTCTCTGTTCCTAGATGCTATATATATAATATACAGTACCAATGCATTTAATATACCATACAGCATAATTTATATAATATAAATACATGTAGTGTAAAATATGGATATAATTTAGACTTGTTGGGGCAGTAAAGAAAACCGTTTAACCACATGCTAAAATCACAAGAAGAACAAAAAATAAACTTTATCTCTTCTCCATACTAGCTATATAAACATATTTGAGAAACTGGAGAATGACACAAGGGTGTGTAATACAGCAGACCCTTGAACAGTTAGTTGCTATTGTGAACTGGGAACATGAAGTGCTGAAACTATTACCAGTACAGAATTACTTATATTAGAAAGTCATCCATGAGATCTGCACTCTTTTGGGATTCTGTACTGCATAAAATGCCAAAAGAGCACAGATCTCATTCACATCATGGCAGAAGTCTGAAGTCATGCACATTCATAAGTTTGCTTTCTTGTTTTTATTTCTGGATTTCCTTGTCCTTATAATATTAATGTATAAAAATATTTTCTGTTCACGTAGTCATAAACAATCTCAGAATATTAGCATGCTTCCAGAAATTAAATGACAAGTCTGATTTCTGTTTCTCTGTTACTTTTGCTGATCCTGTGCTTCTCAGTCTGTTGCTGAAGGCACTATTATCATTCACAGCTGTGAGTCAAGTCATTTTCAAATGATGGAGGTAAATTTTATTTGCAAATACCTGTCAAATTTTGACAGTCACATGATGTGCAAACAAAGTGATCTGATAAGAAAAACATGTTGGATTGGCTCAATGAAGGGGGCTACCTATCAACCCCAAAGTATGCGAAGCATTACCATCAAATCTTAGGCCTTTATTAAGCATTAAAATAATCCTCTAGGTAGCTAAGTTCCGTTGACACATGCAACCACACATGCACATGCACATACACAGTACACATAATTCCTCAGTCTCTTTCCTGGTATATGACATGACAGAAAAATGAAAACATATAGTAGGATTATGTGTCTGAGAGACTTGGATCAGTAACTTACACTTTTGGGTTGTATTTAGGGGGTGGCTGGTTTGGAACACTGGCTACACTGACTGAGGTTGTTCATGGTTTACCTTTTCCCTACGAGCCACTGCTTCTGACTTTCCACATCACTTAAATTTATTATGAACTATCATCTGATTATTAGATATGGACATGCTGAGTTCTCCAAGTTACATATAGCATTGTTAGATTTACTGCAGACAAATAAACAGTACTGTGTTAATACAGTTGACCACAGTGTTTCAGGAAACAAATGGTTGTTGTAGTGTTGCAATGCAAATGAATCATGGATTGATTCCATTTCCATATGGTTCAGTGTATGCAATAAGCGGGACCTGGCAAAAAACACCACTGACATACATATAACAAAATATATTTTTAGTAGTGTGTGTAACTAATTTCATGGGGCAGATACTTACCAAATCTCTTCAGCAAATTCTTCTGACAAAATTCCCATTGCTTTCTTTACTCCACAGAAGACATTCTCACTGGGAAACACCAAAGGGTGAACTACACAGTTCAGACCTTTACCCACAGCTACACAGTTCCATTCTAATATTGGCTGTATACTAAGTACTGTGTCCGAGGTTACAATTGCCTGCCTTCCAAAACAGAATCCAGTGACCGTAACTTCCAGCGGCATGACACTGAGATGTAAATTCCATGTGTAACACAGTTGCTTTAAAAAATAAGCAAATGAAAAAAATCTTACATGTACATTAATAGAACTTACTTAATCTTGTTTATAAATGTTTTATTACTGTAATTACAAAAACAAATGAAGTAAACTGTTAAATTTTTTCTCGCCTCTTAAATGTTCTTATTTTTATTCTGTGTACCTTTACACAGCTGCGTCTAGTGGGTGTTCATTTTTTGAGTTTGTGTACTTGATGGCAAAGAAAAATATTTTTGAAATCCTGCTGTATGACACTACAGTTCATTCATAATATATAAGCAAGATGAAACACACATTTGGTTGAGACAACTGGTATTTAAATTCTTCAGACCATACACACACTGTAGATAAAATATTCGTGGCCAAATAAATCTGAATATGTACATAAATGAACATATTTGAGCCTAATGCCTAATTCTAACATTACATACTTATACACACCACACACTTAGGACTCTTTAAGTAGGAGGTTAGTTTATGAATTATAACTGCAACTGGTGGACTATAAGAAATGCCTTTAAATGTAAGCTGTGTCATATTAAAGTACAAAAGAGAATTCATGTTACAGTAATTTATAGAAACCAAACTTATCACTGAAATTAACCTTTGATAACTGTCAAATATTAATAATGTGTAAGCTTTAATTTGGTTTGTGTAAATTACCATAAGAATCCTGTTTATGGAGTTCAATATGATATTTGCTTTGTATTTAGAAGTGTTTCTTATAGTCTATTAATTTTGTATAACTCTTTTAGAAGTATGTATTTAAATATGCCTCATGCCTCATCTCATTCATTGTGAATTTTAGACATGTACTTTGATGTGATCCTAATCAGATATAATATCTGATATTCTTGTAAAATTTTTCCAGAAATTTTTAAACTTTGTTTTCCACAATAAATATCTTAAATTTAAATATTTTACTAAAATAGCAGAACGTTGTTGAATTATTGTTCACTCTTCGTACCTACTCATATATTGACACTTCTTAAATTAATGCAAATGAATAATAACAGTTTGCTAACTTTTGAATAATTAAATTAAACACGTATAACATCTGAGCCCTAAAAATAATATTGGAAAGAATATGAGCAGGGTTTTTCAAAACAGTTGGTTTGAAGCCAAGCACAAGTGGTTCTGTTTACAAGAGAAATGTTAGTTAACATAAAGGAACACACTTCTGGAATGCAAATGATTTAGACAGTGATAGGCATAAATCATCAGTGTAAAACCTCTGTCTTCATTTTCACAGATTGGTGAACTATAGTAAGCTGTTTCTAAACTTTCATAATAAGTTGCATTCAACTAAATCTTTACATTTTATTACAGATTTCACTTAACTGTTGTGTGTGTGTGTGTACACACACACACACACACACACACACACACACACACACACACACACACACACACACACACACTGTAAGGAAAAGGAAGGGCTGGAAAATGGAAGTCACACCAACACAATCTGAAAAACCTTACTCTAATATGAATGCACTACCCTACAGATGACTTACAGCAAATATTCATATTTTGGTTGTATATAAGATACATAAGAAGTGTATATGACAGATCTAGACTTTGTTTTTATCCTCCATTTGTGTGTGATTTGAATGATAGGATGTTATTACTGATATATAACAAGTATGTCCTACCCTGGTCAAGTTAAAATGGGGTACAGAAAGAACTGAACAAGAAATTCTGGTACCTCAGTTGCAGGACTAACAGTTCTTCAAACAAACCTATATTATAGAGTTAACAAAAATATTAAAAAACTGTAACTCATGTTTAGAAAAAAAGAAATAGAATCTTTTAACATTCATATTAAGGTAGAATATTTCTACAGAAACTATTTCTTTCCCTTACTGAACTGATCTTCCTGAGTAGAGAGACTTGTAGAGGTTTCATATCCTAGTCTAAGCTGCCATGAAACAGAATTACAGATTGACTGGTTTAGTTACATCAATAACCATGATACAAAGTAATGCAAAACACAGTATGTACTGGAGGCATAAAGTCAACAAATGTAACACAATGGTAAGTGAAGTGAATTCTGCAAATAGTTCTTTGTAAGAAAGGGAAAGTAGTCCTTTACTATAATTGGAGCAGCAAATTAAGTACTCAGTGATAATTTTTAAGTATCTTTTATGGTTTGTCAATTTCAAACAGCTGAAGTCATGCTTACACTGAAGCCAGGGTCACATTATCCAGTGGCCCAGAACCCCCATTTGTATGAGTGTTGATGCCATGTGCTTAAACATTCCTGAACTACTTCTGAAGGTCTCTTTGATTTTGCAAAAATCGAAGCCAAAATAAGTCCCATTCAAATTTGCAGAATTTAAATAATTGTGTTTTATTATCTACAGAATTTCATAAATATTTAATGGGTACTGTAGCATGTAGATTCAAATCACATGTCTGAGCTGTACATAATTGTTTTTATTTTGTGCTAGCAAATTTATTATTTCATTCCTTATATTTGAATGCATAACATGTTTATTACCAAGTTCTGAAAAATTATTCTAAAGCAAAATAATTTGTAGATTATGTGTTTTTAATATTTTCTTTCTTTTTCTTTCTTTCTTTCTTTCTTTCTTTCTTTCTTTCTTTCTTCTTTTCTTTTAAAAATGAGTAAAGAGAGAAGGGGGCTGAAGATCATACTACACCCTGGACATGCCATTGCCTTAAAGTCCCCTTGATGTACTAATTCTTGAATAGTAAGGAGCTTAGTGTAGTAATACATACAGTCAAACACAACTATATTACCTCTATTATTATAATGAGGGTTCTAACAACAACATGTTTCGGCCCTACATGTAGGGCCGAAACATGTCGTTGTTAGAACCCTCATTGTAATAATAGAGGTAATATAGTTGTGTTTGACTGTATGTATTACTACACTAAGCTCCTTATTATTGTATAGAAAACAACGGGGATGACGCACATCAGAATTAATTCTTGAAGTTTATAATTTCATGTCATACAAGCATTCTAACATGCTTTTCAGACTGAAAGGGATTATGGCTGCAGTTTCAGTACTTCTCTTGAAGTGACAAATGGCTAAGATTTCTAAAACAAAAACAATGTAGCAAAGTTCTGAAACAATTGCAGAAAGGCTCAGGCAACAAACATTTAATATAGAAATGGGCAGGTAGGTTAAAAGAGCATTTTTCATTTTGCCAATAACCAATTTGATCTGTACAGCTTCTAATTGTTATGATGTGCATATACAGAATGTCCTCCTACTGCAGAACTTCCACACATACACACACACCAACACACAAAGTTCAGTTAAGAAATGCTCTCTCTCTCTCTCTCTTTTTTTTGACATTCATTTGTCAAGAGTAGAGGCACATGTCAGTTTTATGAATGCAGGGACACGGATATGAAACTTCTCACAGACATCGTAATTTAGGTTACAATATTGTTTGGCCTTGTTAAAATTGTGAAGACTCAAGTTGTTTATTTTGTTTCATGTGTACATATCCACAGTAAACAATGGTTGTATATAAGACATAATAAAACATTTTTTCCCCATTGAATGTGTAGTTAAAACCTACATTATTTATGAAGATTCCAGTTTCATGGTGTTTGTTCCGTGCATTGTCAATAACTATTTCACAACAGTCAGCCAACAAAATGACCAATGTTCTTCCTGAGATATTTATATTATATTAAAATACGTGTACTGAGCATTTCTGCGGGTTACTATCCACATGGGATCACCATCAGAGAACAAGTATCGATTTTATTTTATAAAACTTCATTTAGCTATTTTTACACATAACTAACATCGTATGCATGGTGTAAAAGGAGTCAAGATCCCATTTCACGTACGTACACAGAAATTCTACGAAGACCTGTCTGTGTTTTACTAATTTACTCTTTTTATACCATGCATAAGATGTTATTTATGTGTAAATAGTATCTAATTAGAATAGAATAGAATAATAACCGGGTTCGAGTCCTTCCGGGCCCGATGCACCTAGGCCTTAAGACAGGCCCTTTGTGCCCCATATTCTATATTAAGTTAAAAGGAGCCCTGTTCCTTCAACAAAGTTCCAGATGGCTCCCCATACCTAATTCCTAATTACCTCTGGGTCCAAAAGAAAAGGAACCCAGGTATAAATGGCAAAGCTACTATGTACAGTTGCCTTCTACCGGAGTTCTACTTAACTGGAGCCTTCCGTAAGATCCTTACTGGAGTCCCCTGTTGCGGAGCTCTCCTTGAACTCTGAATGACTCTCAATCTCAATCCTGCAGGATCAGGGGAAAACCTGTGGGTCCAGAAAAAGCAACCCAGGTATAAAGTCAAAGTTATTATGTATAATTGCCTTCTACCAGAGTTCTACCTGACTGGAGCCCTCCATAGAATCTTGACTGGGGTCCCCTAATGTGGAACTCTCCTTAAACTCTAAATTGCTTTCAATCAGGGAAAACCCTCCAGGTCCAAAAGAAGGAACCCAGGTATAAATATCGCAGTTACTATGTATAGTTGCCTTCTACTGGAGTTCCACCTAACTGGAGCCTTCCATAGAATCTTTACTGTAGTCCCCAATTGCGGAGCTCTCCTTAGACTCTGAGTTATTCTAGTCTCGATCCCATAGGATCTGGGGAAATATTTGGTCCACCAAGCAGAGCCCCTATACTTGGCAAGGCTAAATACAAGTGGGAGGTCGCCCAGTATCCCAGAGGGTGCCGTTGAAGACAGACTCACCCACTGCCATTCATCCCTTAGGCACGGCACTCACACCGTAGGATTGTTTTTCAAGGTTTACTCCTTTAGATCTGCTGTGTTCTGCGCAACAGGGTCACCACATGTAGGATGTGGCTCTTCACCACATACAGACAGTCTTGGGCGGAGAGAGGCTATAAACCGCATCTACCGCCACTGGAGAATAGCTAGAGCCCCCATCAGGTAAATAGTGTCACCCCTCAACAACTTAGTGACCTCGGTACGGCCTGGCTGACTCCCCTTGACCCCATAGCTAATTAGGTTTCATGCAATATTATTTCATGCTTGTTCCCTGACAATGATCTCCTGTGCAATGAAGCATGTAGGAATACTCCGTGTTATAAATATCTAAGGAAGAAAACTGTGTATTTTGTTGGCGAGTATTCCAGTCCTACGGGATGTAACACTGCAGATTAGTATGGAGGTACCTATGGTTTGGAGGAGATTTTGCTGCCTCAATCTCCAAGGTGATCAATCAGCAGCAGCAGCATTGTGAGAACTTCAAAACTTGCACAGTAACAATGTTTGGCACTACATGGCTACATAGTCGTTTCCTTTGTAAACAAAATTTGCTTTACCTCAGTATAACAATAGTGAGGCAAACAGGATATATGACTATTGTGAATGGAGTGAAGGACCGAGAACTGAAGTAGCATCACCTAATGGTTGAATGCAGGTGCTCAACAATTCACTCAGCCCGGCCCTCAAGCTAGTGGCAGCGAAGGTGGCAGCAAGAAAACCAGCGGGGTTGGGAGAAGTCGGAACTGGAGCCCCTGAAGAAACATGGTCACCACCGGTCAAGCAACAAACAAATTGAAGATGCCCTTATGCTGTCAGTTAGAACTGTTAATCTGAGAAACCAAGACCAGATGCTGGCTGGAGGCAAGTCTTTGGACCGCTGCGAGCCAGTCGTGTCCGTGGTCCCAGTCAAAGATTAAGCAACTTAAGCACATAGTCCCTCCTGCTCCGTAAGCATCTACAATGCATTGTGTTCTGGGCTAGCCCAGACCTGAAGCCCGAAGAAGTCCGAAATTTGGAAGAACTAGTCTTAAAATTCTGAGAATTTTTGCAACAAATAGTGGAGACTATAGTCGGACTGACAGAATCCGCCACCGTTTAGATACAGCCAATCTACCAGCCCACCTTGTAGGCTGCATTAGCTGAGCAAGGCGAGGTAACCAAGATGCTGAAGGACAAGATGAGTGAGTCATGACTGAGGCTTCTGATCTTTGCCAGTCATGCTTGTCCAGACGTAGAACTGCGACCGTCGTGTTTATGTAGACCACAGAAAGGTAAATGATGTAAGCAGAAAAGGTTATTTTCTTCTTCCAGTGACCGATGATATCTTTCATATACTTACCGGAGTCTCGACCTTGAACTTGAAGTGTGGCTACTGGCAAGTCGCCCTGCATCCCGACGACAAAGAGAAAACAGTTTTTTTATTGTTCAGTATCTGGGGCAGTTCATAGTTATTCCCTTGGTTTCTGCAATGTTCTGGGTACGTTTGAACTGCTGATGGAGGGTCATACGGGGCCAGCGTACAAACCCTGTCTAGTGTATTTAGACCATGCTTTTCTTGGCCAGACATTCCAGGAACGGCTTGAACACCTCCTGACAGTGTTTCAGAGGTTCGGGGTAGCTCACCTCACACTTAACCCAGAGAAGTGTGAGCTATTCCAGAAGAAACTGCAGTTACAACGGTGAATCAGCGAAACAGTGTGACCATTGACCCAGAGAAGCCGAATGCAGTACAGGATTGACCGACACCGGAAAACACGTACATAAAGAGCTTCCTTGGATTGTGTACATACTAAATGAGGTTCGCAGCTGGAAACAGTGAAAACTCACTGCCGTCAACACAACTGAAGAAAGAGAAGAGAACATCCAGTGGTCCTCAAACACTGAAGACGCGTTCATATCCCTCAAGTCGTTACCGTGTACTGCACCGATCTTATGTTACTTAGAGCCGGGCGGAAAGTTTACTGTGAACACAGACAAGGGCAAAGAAGATATTGGAGGTCTCTTGCCCTAAAGGTCAGTAGTGGGTGGTGTCTTACTGATCATCATCAAGGGCAGAAGCACACCAACCTGGACGTAATATCGCCCAACCCTAGTAGCGCGCCCGCACATGTGCAGGCCACGACGGGATATGGGAGAATGAACTTACACTTCCACTTTAACCTCAGGACTAAATATAGACCAGTGATCTGTCTCACCCCCAGCCGCCTCAACTCAACAGGCCCAATACCCAAGAATGGGAGGCTGGGTAGGTCCCACAGCCGGTCTAAATACCTTCTGTCCCTGTCGGATATCAACATA
>Ga0123355_10002125_pt1 | contig 27988 bp, 26 predicted proteins | sample TergutEmb28metaG_3_FD_89872 | JGI IMG/M metagenome (GOLD analysis project Ga0123355, IMG submission 89872) | Embiratermes neotenicus P1 segment gut microbial communities from Petit-Saut dam, French Guiana - Emb289 P1 | ecosystem: Host-associated > Arthropoda: Insects > Digestive system > Gut ... | reverse complement strand
GGCTGCGACTTGCGCAGGTCCCAGGGCAGCCCCGTGGCGCGGAGCATCGGCCCGGTCACGCCGAGCGCCATGCAGCCTTCCAGGTCGAGGTAGGCGACACCCTGCGTCCGTGCCTTGAACACCGGGTTGGCGTCGATCAGCGTGCGCAGGTCGCGCACCCAGGCCGGCGACTTGCGGAGGAAATCGCGGATCGCCTCCAGGCCGCCGGCCGGCAGGTCTTGCGCCACACCGCCGGGGCGGATGAACGCGTGGTTCATCCGCAGGCCGGTCATCAGCTCAAACAGGTCGAGAACGTTCTCCCGCATCCGCAGGCCCTGCAGGAAGATCGTGGTCGCCCCGAGCTCCATGCCGAACGGACCGAGCCCGCCGAGGTGCGAACCGATCCTGTTGAGCTCGAGCAGCAGCACCCGGATGAGCTTGGCGCGCTCGGGCAGCTGGTCCTCGATGCCGAGCAGCCGCTCGACGGACATGCAGTACGCGGCCTCGTTGAACAGCGGCATCAGGTAGTCCGCGCGGGTGATGAACGTGGTGCCCTGGGTCCACGTCCGGTACTCCATCGACTTCTCGATGCCGGTGTGCAGGTAGCCGATCGACGCGCGGATGTCGGTGACGGTCTCGCCCTCGAGGGTGAGGACCAGCCGGAGCACGCCGTGCGTGGACGGGTGCTGCGGTCCCATGTTGACGACGATCTGCTCGTTGGCCGCCCGCTCGGAGTCGCCGGCAACGATCTCGTCCCAGTCACCGCCTGCCACGCTGTAGACGCGGCCCTCGGTTGCTTCCGCTTCGGAGTCGCTGGCGCCCGGGGTCGCGTGCGTCGTGGTGCTCATGCGTACGACCTTCTCTCGTCCGGCGGCGGCACCTTCGTGCCGCGGTACTCGACCGGGATGCCGCCGAGTGGGTAGTCCTTGCGCTGCGGGTGACCGCGCCAGTCATCGGGCATCTCGATCCTGGTCAGCGCCGGGTGCCCGTCGAAGATGATCCCGAAGAAGTCCCAGGTCTCCCGCTCGTGCCAGTTCGCCGCCGGGTACACGCTCGTCACCGACGGAATGTGCCGGTCGGAGTCCGGCGTCGAGACTTCAAGGCGCAGCCGCCGGTTGTGGGTGATCGACACCAGGTGGTACACCGCGCGCAACTCGCGACCCGTCTCGTCCGGGTAGTGCACGCCCGACACGCCGGAGAAGATCTCGAAGCGCAGAGCCGGGTGGTGCAGCAGTTTGCCGGCCACCACGACCAGGTGCTCGCGGCGAACGTGGAAGGTAAGCTCGCCGCGGTCTACGACGACCCGTTCGATCGCCTCGCCGAAGCCGAGCCCGTCTGCCTGCAGCGCACTGCCGAGATCCTGGGCGACCGCGTCGAAGTAGCCGCCGTAGGGCGGCTCGCTGGCCAGCGGGGGCCGCTTGTGTACCTGAAGCCGCCCGTACCCGGAGGTGTCTCCCGTGGTCCTGACACCGAACATGCCGGTGCGCACGACCTGGGCATCGAGACGCTCCTGGCCCAGGCGGGCCGGGAGCCCGCCGTTGTCCTCGGCGGGCGGCTCCCCACCGGGGGTGCTCGTCACAGTTCGCTCCCAATGTCGTTGGCGCCCGCGGGGACGTGCAGCGGGAGCATGTTCAGCCGGGCCTGCTCGCGATCGATGATCTCCTGCTCGCGGTCGGTGCCGAGCTTCATGTTCATGATCTTGTCGTGCAGCTTGAAGATGGAGTCAAGCAGCATCTCCGGTCGCGGCGGGCAGCCAGGCAGGTAGATGTCCACCGGCACGATGTGGTCGACGCCCTGCACGATGGCGTAGTTGTTGAACATGCCGCCGCTCGACGCGCAGACGCCCATCGAGATCACCCACTTGGGCTCGGGCATCTGGTCGTAGATCTGGCGCAGCACGGGCGCCATTTTCTGGCTGACCCGGCCCGCCACGATCATCAGGTCCGCCTCGCGGGGCGTGGACCCGGTCTTCTCCATGCCGAACCGGGCCATGTCGTGCCGCGGGCCGCCGGTCTGCATCATCTCGATCGCGCAGCAGGCCAGGCCGAACGTGGCCGGCCAGACCGAGCGGGCGCGCGCCCAACCGGCCACCTTCTCCACGGTGGTCAGCAGGACGCCGCTCGGCAGCTTTTCTTCTATGCCCATGACGCTAGTCCCATTCCAGGCCACCGCGTCGCCAGACGTAGGCGTACGCGATGAGCACGGTGATCACGAAGGCGACCATCTCCACCAGGCCGAATGTGCCAAGCCTGCCGAAGGTCACCGCCCACGGGTAGAGGAAGACGATCTCGATGTCGAAGACGATGAACAGCATCGCGGTCAGGTAGTACTTGACCGGGATCTTTCCGCCGCCGAGCGGGATCGGGGTTGGCTCGATGCCGCACTCGTAGGCGTCGAGCTTGGCCTTGTTCCAGCGCTTGGGACCCATGATGGTCCCGGCTACGACTGAGAACGTGGCGAAGCCGGCGGCGAGTATGAAGAGCACCAGGATCGGTATGTAGACCTTCACCGCGAATCCGCCCCCTTCCTGTGGTCATTCATCCTAGGCATCGGGTTACCTGGAGTTCGGTGCGAGTCGGGTCATCGCGTTGATGATGCGGTCGCTGGCGTCGCCGTCCTTCGGATCGGTCAGGTTGGCGAGCAGCTTTAGCGCGAACCGCATGAGCGCCGGATGCGTCATGCCGCGGCCTGTCGCGTACCGCATCAGCTTCGGTTTCCCGATGAGCTCCACGAAGACCCGGCCAAGCGTGTAGTAACCACCGTAGAGGTCCTGGAGCGCGTCGCCGTACCCGCGTAGCACCCGTTCGGTCTCGGTGCGGTTGGGGCGGGCGAGCGCCTGCGCGACTACGCGTGCCAGGATGTCCCCCGATTCCATGGCGTACGCGATGCCCTCGCCGTTGAACGGGTTCACCATGCCTGCCGCGTCGCCCGCGAGCAGCAGCCCTCGGTGGTAGTGCGGCGTCCGGTTGAAGCCCATCGGCAGCGCGGCGCCGCGCACCGGCTCTGTCCGGTTCTCCTCGACGTAGCCCCACTCTTCGGGCATCGAGCGGAGCCAGCTCTTCAGCAGTGCCCGGTAGTCGGTGTTGCCGAAGGCCTTCGAGGTGTTAAGCAGGCCGAGCCCGACGTTCGCGGTACCGTCGCCCATGCCGAAGATCCAGCCGTAGCCCGGCAGCAGCCGGTCACCGTCCCACAGGTCAAGCCACGACTCCAGGTAGTTGTCCTCATGCCGCGGCGACCTGTAGTACGTGCGCACCGCCACACCCATCGGACGGTCGTCCCGCTTGCGCAGGCCCATCGCGACCGCCAGACGGGAGGAGTTACCGTCCGCCGCGACCACAACGCGCGCACGGAAGGCCTTGATACCGGATTGCGGTATCCCCTCCGCTGACTGCACGGTCACGCCCACGATGCGGCCGTCGTCGTCCAGGACCGGGCCGGTCACCGAGGTGCCCTCGATGAGCTTGGCGCCCGCGGCCTGGGCGCGGCGAGCAAGCTGCTCGTCGAGGGTGGTGCGGGTGCGAACCAGGCCGTAACCGGGGTAGCTGCCGAGGTCGGGCCAGTCAAGCTCAAGGCGCATCCCCGCACCGATCACTCGCAGGCCCTTGTTGCGCAGCCAGCCGGCTTCCTCGCTGACGTCCACTCCCATGGCGACAAGCGCCTTGACCGCGCGCGGGGTGAGCCCGTCGCCGCACACCTTTTCCCGGGGGAACCTGGTCTTCTCGATCAAGAGCACGTCAAGTCCGGCCTGTGCCAGGTAATAGGCGGCGGACGACCCCGACGGGCCGGCGCCGACCACGATGACATCGGCGTCGTCGTCCCTGGGGGTGGCCGCACGCCGACCCCGGGCCGGGCCGACCTGGCCGGTATCGGCGGATTCGTGCTCGGTCACTTGATCAGTTCCTGGGTTTCTTGTGAACGGCTTCACAAATTCTTTGCCGTTAGTTTAATCCTTGCCCTGTTCGGGGCATTCGCCGCCCCTACCCTAGCGGGCGCCCGTTCAGCAGCGCACTAGAGGTTGCGGGCGACGTGGATTGCCACGACTCCGAGGGTGAGATCACGCCACCGGACCGCGGACCAGCCTGCGGCCCGGATCACGTCCGCGAGCTCCCGCTGTGCCGGCCAGTCGTTGATGGATTCGGCCAGGTATTCGTACGCTTCGGGGTTGCGCGCGGCGCGCCGGGCGATCGCTGGGAGGACGCCGGTCAGGTAACGCCTGTAAAGCATATCGAGAGGCCCGACAGTGATCTCGCTGAACTCGCACACCACGAGTCGCCCGCCAGGCCGGGTAACGCGACGCATCTCGGTCAGCGCCTCACGCGTCCCGTGCACGTTCCGCAGGCCGAAGGAGATCGTCACCGCGTCGAACGCACCGTCCTTGAATGGCAGCCGGAGCGCGTCGCCGGCGGCGAACGCCACCCGGCCCCGGGTCTTGGTGCGCAGCGGGTCGCTCTTGGTGAGCCTCGCTTGGCCCGCCTGCAGCATGCCAAGCGAGAAGTCGCAGGCCACGGTGTCGGCGCCGGATGCGGCAAAGGTCACAGCCGAGGTCCCCGTCCCGGCAGCCAGGTCGAGCACCCGGTCCCCGGGACCCGCCTGGAGGATGCGCTGCACCCGCCGGCGCCAGAGGCGAACCTGACCCATCGACAAGATGTCGTTCATGAGGTCGTACCGGCCCGCCAGGGCGTCGAACATCGCCGCGACTTCAGCCGGCTTCTTGTCTAGATCAGCGCGCGTCATGCGCTAAAGCCTGCCACGCAAGGCCGGGGTTCCGGAAACGGGGTTAGGTCAGTGCGCCTCGGTGATCATGACGGTGCCAACCGTCGTGTTGGTCGCCTCGTCGATGAGGATCATTCCGCCGGTCAGCCGGTTCCGCGAGTACGCGTCGACGAACAACGGCTGGGTCACCCGCATCCGCACCCGGCCGATCTCGTTCAGCCCGAGCTGGCCCGCGGACTCGTCCCGGTGCAGCGTGTTCACGTCAATCCGGTAGAGCAGATCGGTGACGATGCCCTTCACGGTACGCGTGGTGTGCTTGACGATCAGCCGGGACCTTGGCGTGAGCGGCCGGTCCGCGTTCATCCAGCAGACCATGCCCTCAATGTCCTGGGCGGCCCTCGGCTGGTTGTGCGGCCGGCAGATCATGTCGCCACGGGAGATGTCCACGTCGTCGTCGAGGAGCAGCGTCACCGACATGGGCGGGAAGGCCTCCGCGACCTGCTGGCCCGCCAGTTCGATGGCCCTGATCCTGGTCGCGAAGCCCGACGGCAGGTGCAGCACTTCGTCACCCGGCTTGAGCACGCCGCCCGCTACCTGGCCGGCGTAGCCACGGTAATCGTGCAGCTCCGGGTCGCTCGAGGCATGCGGCCGGATCACGTACTGCACCGGAAACCGCACGTCGATGAGGTTGCGGTCGGAGGCGATGTGCACGTGCTCCAGGTGGTGCAGCAGCGAGGGGCCGTCATACCACGGCATGTTGTTCGACCGCTCAACGACGTTGTCCCCGTTGAGCGCCGAGATCGGGATGAAGGTGAGGTCGGCGACCTCGAGCTTCGTGGCGAACTTGGAGAACTCCTCGCAGATGCTCTCGAAGACCTGCTGGTCGTAGCCGACCAGGTCCATCTTGTTCACCGCGAGCACCAGGTGCGGTACCCGGAGCAGCGTGGTGAGGAAGGCGTGCCGCCGGGACTGCTCGTTCAGCCCGTTCCGCGCGTCCACGAGGATGATGGCCAGGTCCGCGGTGGAGGCACCAGTGACCATGTTCCGGGTGTACTGAATGTGGCCGGGGGTGTCGGCGATGATGAACTTTCGCCGGGGCGTCGCGAAGTACCGGTAGGCGACGTCGATCGTGATCCCCTGCTCGCGCTCGGCCCGCAGGCCGTCGGTGAGCAGTGCCAGGTTCGTGGTCTCCTCGCCGCGGTCACGCGAGGTGCGCTCGACCGCCGCGAGCTGGTCCTCGAAGATGGCCTTGGAGTCGAACAAGAGCCGGCCGATCAGCGTGGACTTGCCATCGTCAACGGAGCCGGCGGTGGCGAACCGCAAGATGTCCATGATTGTCAGAAGTAACCTTCCCGCTTGCGGTCTTCCATCGCTGCTTCGCTTGTCCGGTCGTCGGCACGGGTCTGCCCGCGCTCGGTGACGCGAGTCGCGGCGACCTCGGCGATGACCTCCGCAACCGTTGCGGCTGTCGACTGGACAGCACCGGTGATCGTCATGTCGCCCACCGTGCGGTACCGGACAGTCGCGGTGAACACCTCTTCACCCTCGGCTCGCGTCAGGTACGGGTTGTCGGCGAGCAGGATGCCGTCGCGCTCGAACACCTGCCGCTCGTGCGCGTAGTAGATCGACGGGATCTCCAGGTTCTCGCGTTCGATATACGACCAGATGTCGAGCTCGGTCCAGTTCGACAGCGGGAACACCCGGATGTGCTCGCCCCGGTTGATCCGGGTGTTGTAAAGGTTCCACAGCTCGGGGCGCTGGTTCTTCGGGTCCCACTGGCCGAACTCGTCGCGGAAGCTGAACACCCGCTCCTTGGCGCGGGCCTTCTCCTCGTCCCGGCGGGCCCCGCCGAAGAGGGCATCGAAGCGGTGCTCCTCGATCGCGTCGAGCAGCGTTACCGTCTGCAGCCGGTTCCTGCTTACCCAGCGGCCGGTCTGCTCGACGGCGCGGCCCGCGTCGATGGAGTCCTGAACGCTGGCGACGACGAGCCGCACGTTAAGTTCGGCGGCTCGCCGGTCACGGAAGTCGAGCACCTCAGGGAAGTTGTGTCCGGTGTCCACGTGCATGACGGGGAACGGGATGTTCGCCGGCCTGAATGCCTTCGCCGCCAGCGCGAGCATGACGATCGAGTCCTTGCCGCCGGAGAACAGCAGCGCTGGCCGCTCGAACTCGGCGGCGACCTCGCGCATGACGTGGATCGACTCCGCTTCGAGCACGTCCAGCTGGGACAACAGGTAATCAGATCGCATGCGTAGCTTCCCTGATGGCATTGAGCAGCATCTCGGCTATTGCCGACCGGCACACAAGGATATCTGGCAACAAGGGGTTATCGCGGTTGTAGCTGACATCCGTGCCGTCGATGCGCGATACGTGCAGGCCGTACGCCCTGGCTACGGCTACCGGGGCCGCGGTATCCCACTCGTAGAAACCGCCGCTGTGCAGGTAGACGTCGTTCTCGCCTTCGATCACCGTTGAGCACTTCGCACCCGCGGATCCGCAGGGAACTAGCTCTGCGCTCAGCAATGCTGCTACGTCCTTGACCAGCTGGCTGGCTCTTGAACGGCTGACCACCATGCGCAGGGGGCGCTGTGCGCCGGTGCCGGAGGGCAAGATTTCCGCGGTGGAGAGGACCTTGCCCTGAGCGGGGAGCGCTACCGCGCCTGCCGTCAGGGTGCCGTCGGCCGTGGCGTTGGCGGTTCGCTCCCAGAGGGCTACATGGACCGCCCAGTCGGTGCGGCCTGGCTCGCCGAACTCGCGGGTGCCGTCCAGCGGGTCGACGATCCAGACGCGGTCGGCGGTCAGGCGTGCTTTGTCGTCGACGCCCTCTTCGGAGAGGACGGCATCCGCTGGCCGGGCCTTAGCCAGCTCGGCCATCAGGAACTCGTGGGACTGGCGGTCGCCTGCGTTCTTCAGCGCGGTGGGGTCGCCGCCTTTGGCGCGGAGAGCCACGAGGAGGTGACCGGCTCGCTCCGCTAGCTGGCTGGCTAGCTGGTGGTCATCGGGTGTTGCCAAGTGCAGCTCTCCTCGGGTCGCGTTCGCGTCACGATAACGCGGGCGGGTCCGTGTGGTAGAGGTTCTGGGTTTCGGTCAGGCCTTTGGTGATCAATGTCTCGGTGGCATCGGCACAGCGGTCCAGGGCGAAGGGGAGGTCCTTGCGCTCGGTTGCGCTAAACGGCTTCAGGACGTAGTCCGCCGGGTCCATGCGGCCCGGTGGCCGGCCGATGCCGAAGCGGACGCGGAAATAGTCCTTGGAGCCCAGCGACTGGGTGATGGAACGCAGGCCGTTGTGGCCGTTGTCGCCGCCGCCGAGTTTGACCCTCACCGCGCCGAAAGAGACATCTAGCTCGTCGTGTATCACCACGGTTCGTTCGGGAGAAGCCTTGTAGAACCCCAGCAGGGCGGACACCGGACCACCCGACAGGTTCATGTACGAATGCGGACGGGCCAGGGTGACCGGCTGGCCGGCCAGGCGGCCCTCCGCGATGTCGTTGCGGGTGCGGTGTGCCTTGAAGCGCGCGCCGATCCGCTCCGCCAGCAGGGCGAGGACCATCGCCCCGGCGTTGTGGCGGGTGCCCGCGTATTCGGGGCCTGGGTTGCCCAGGCCGACGATGATCCAGCGTTCGTCTGCCATAGCGGGACCCCTCGCGAGGCGGAGCGGCGCGCGTCCGCCTCGCGGGATGTCTACGGTGCCTCGTTACTCCGCAGCCGGCTCGGCCGGCTCGGCCGGGGCTTCGCCCTCGGCCTCGGCCGCCTCGGCGGCCTCCGGCGCCGCCTCGCCGAGCTCCGCCTCGACCTGCTCGGCGGTCGGAGCGGCGAGCACGTGCAGCACGAGCGCGTCCGGGTCAGTGGCAAGCGTGGCGCCGTCCGGGAGCGCTAGGTCCCTGGCGTGGACGGCATTGCCGATCTCCATGCCCGCGACGTCGACATCGACACCGTTCGGGATGTGCGTGGCCTCGGCCTCGACGGCGATCTGGATCAGCTGCTGGTCGAGCAGGCCGCCGGGGAACACCTCGCCGGACACGCGGACCGGGATCTCAACGGTGACCTTCTCGCCACGGCGGACCTCAATCAGGTCCACGTGCTCAAGGTCGCCCTTGATGGGGTCCCGCTGCACGGCCTTCGGCAGCGCGAGCAGCGTCTTGCCCTCTAGGCCCTCAATGCGGATCAGCACGTTCGGGGTCTTCAGCGCGAGCATCAGCTCGTGGTCGGGCAGCGTCAGGTGACGGTTAGGCGAGCCGTGGCCGTACATGACAGCGGGCACACGACCCGCCCGGCGGGTACGGCGGGACGCCCCCTTGCCGAACTCGGTTCGCGGCTCGGCTTCGATACGGACCTCTGGCACGGTCTGTCACTCCTCGTTGGTTACATGCAATGCGCCAAAGAAGTGTAGCCGAGAAACAGTGTGCGTGCGGACGTGAGCATTCCGCATCCGCACGCACGGGTCCGGCTCAGACCGTTCTGGTTGCTTCGTCGGTAAACGTGCCGGACTCCTCCGGAGTCGCACTGTCCTCAGGCGTGGCCGAGTCTTCCGGCGTCACCGAGTCCTCGGGGGTGGCTGAGTCTTCCGGTGTTGCGGAGTCTTCCGGCGTCACCGAGTCGTGGGGCATCATTTCGCTCATTTTGCTTCCCGTCCCTTCGCGAAATCTGCTTGCGCGCGATCTTATTGAACCGCCCGGCAGGCCATCGCGGCTATGTCCGGAGGTGGCATGAAATGCGAAATCTTGGCGTTACGCGGACTGGGCTCCGCCAGCGGCGAGCGAGGCAAGCATGCCGGCTGTCTCCGCAGCTTCCGCACGCTCGCCGATCTGCTCGAATATCCGCATCGCCCAGGTGAAGGAAGCCCGTGCCTCGGCCACGGAACCTAGCTCCGCCTGCGCCTGCCCGAGGCTCTTGAGCGACAACGCCTCGCCGACAAGCGTCCCCGCTGCCCGGTGCTTCGCAAGCGCTTCATTGAGGATGGCGAGCGCGTCGTCGAGACGGTGCAGGAGCAGGTAGACCACGCCGAGGTTGCGCAGCGAGTGCCCCTCGACGTATCCGCCGATCTCGCGGCATATCTCCCTGGCCTCGGCATAGCACTCCGCCGCCGCGGTCAGGTCACCGAGACCGAGGTAAACCTCGCCCAGGTTGTTAAGCGCGGCGGCGCGCATGGAAAGAGCGCTGGTCGGACGCAGCAGGTCTACCGCCTGCCGAAGGTACCCCACGGCCTCGTCGCTGGGACCATGCAGCCGCAGGGCCACCTCGCCAAGCCCGATGGCGGTTTGCCCCTGCCCTATCGCGTCACCGAGTTCCTGGCGGATCCGGAAAGCCTGTGTGAGGTGGACGACGGCCTCCGCGTCCTCCAGCTTGGCCAGTGCCCAGCCCAGGTTCTGGCGGGCCCATGCCTCACCGCGCCGGTCACCGTCCTTCTGCGCGCTGTCCACTGCCAGCCGATGCGTGGTCAGGCAGTCCGCCCAGTTGTTCCTCCTGTTAAAGAGGGGGAACAGCGTGGGGGCCAGCCGCCAGGCGATCTCGTGCAGGCCGGCCGCAGCCGCCTGACGGGTCGCGGCGACCAGGTTCGCCCGCTCATCGTCGTACCACGCCAGTACTTCTTCGACGCCGCCGAACTCCAATGGCGGGTAGCCCGCGGGCGCGGGATCCCGCGGCACCCGATAGCGCTGCGGGGAAAGCGTGTCGGCGGACGCCTCGGCGGTATCCAGGTACCAGCGCAACAGCCTGCCGGTCGCTTCCGCCCGGACCGCTTCCGAGTCCTCCTCCTTTGCCCGTTCCGTCGCGAAGAACCGGAGCAAGTCATGGAAGCGGTAGCGGTCGGGGGCCGGCGACTCAAGCAAGGTTGCGTCGACCAGGGTCTCCAGCGCGTCCGTGATGTCGTCTTCGTCCTGGCCGATCAGGGCCGCGGCCGCCGCCAGGCTGATCGAGGTTCCCTGCCAGAGACCTAGGAACCTGAAGACCTTCGCGGGGTCGATGCCGCGGCCACGCGACTTGAGGCTGTCATAGCTGACCTGGAAGGACGCGCGGACGGCGAGGTCACCGATGCGCATTTCGTCGAGTCTCCGGTGCTCGTCACGCAGCCGCTTGGCCAGCGTCGCGACCTGCCACTGCTGCCGCGCGGCAAGCCGGGCCGCGCAGATCCTGATGGCAAGCGGCAGTCCGGCGCAGGCGACGAGCACCTCGGCGGTGGCGTCCGGTTCGGCAGCCGCGCGGTCCTCGCCGACGATCCGGGAGAACAGCGCGAGCGCGTCGGTGTCCTCGAGCACGTTCAGGTCGACGAACCGGGTACTGACCAGGTCCGGCGTCCGGTTGCGGGTTGTCACCAGGACCGCGCACGACGAACTGCCCGGCAGCAGCGAGCGGACCTGCGCCGCGTCCTTCGCGTTGTCGAGCAGGATCAGCACCCGGCGGCCGGTCAGCAGGGTGCGGTAGAGCGCCGCCCGCTCGTCGTCGCGCGCCGGGACCTTGTCCCCCTCGACGCCAAGGTCCCGCAGGAACCTCGCCAGCACCTCGCCTGGGTCGGCTGGTTGCGCGCTCGCTCCCAGCAGGTCCACGTAGAGCTGTCCATCGGGGAACCGCACCCGGACGCGGTGCGCGGCGTGCACGGCGAGCGTCGTCTTGCCCAGGCCCGCGGCGCCGTTGACCACCGCGATCGGCACCGCGCCCGTGCTGCCCGTGGCTTTCTCCGCGAGCAGCATCCCGCACAGATGCGCGACGTGCGTCTCCCGCCCGGTGAAGTCCCCGATGTCCGCGGGAAGCTGCGCGGGCCGCGACGCAAGCGGCTCGAGTTGCGGTGCGACCTGCGTCGTCAGCTCGCTCTCGACGGCCGACGCCAGCTCGGCGAAGGTCCCGATCGCGATGCTGCCGGGCGTGTCGGCGGACACGGTCCCGGCAGACTCGGCTGGCTCGGCCGGTTCGGTTGCCCGGCGGCCATCCGCAGCGCCGCTCGGGTAAGAAGGCGTGCCAGCAGTTCCAGGTCCGGGAATGGCACCCGGTCCGGCCTTCGGCTCGGCTTGCGGTGCCGCATCGGCGGGCGGCGTTTCGGGCAGTGCCGACGATGCGTCCGCGGCGAGGAGCTCAAGGTAGAGCTGCTGCAACTCGGCCCCGGGATCCACCCCGAGGTCCTCGGCGAAGACCTCTTTGGCCTGGAAGTACGTCCCGAGCGCCTCGGCGTGCCGGCCGGCAGCGTCGAGGGCGCGCATCAGCAGCGCCCAAAGCCCTTCGCGCAGCGGGTGCTCAGCTACCAGCCCGCGCAGCTCGGGCACCACCTGGGCGGCACGGCCGCAGCCAAGGTCTGCCCCGATCCGCAGCTCGACTGCTTCGAGCCACTGTTCGACCGCCTGGCTGACTTGCGTGGCGAGCAACGGCGAGGTCGGCACGTCCGCGAGCAGCGGCCCGCGCCACAGTCCAACCGCCTCAGCCAGCAGTGCGGCGGCGCGCTCTGGCTGCTGACCGGCCAGTGCGGCACGGCCCGCCGCGGTCAGCGACTCGAAATCGTGGAGGTCAAGGTCCCCGGGTGAGATGCGCAGGAGATATCCGGGGGCGCGGTAAACGAGCGTCTTTCCCTCGGCATCGCCGATGACCTTCCGTAGTCGGTGCACGTAGATGCTGACGAGGTTGTTCGCCGTGCTCGGCGGGTTGTCGCCCCACAATTCGTCGATCAGGGCCTCAGTCGAGACCAGCTGGCCGGGCCGCACGAGCAGGCAGGCAAGCAGCGACCGCCACTTGGCGGCGCTGATGGCCGTCCACCCTTCCGGAGACAGCACCTCTAGCGGGCCGAGAATACGAAAACGCATCAGGCCAGCCCGTCCGAACGCACGCTCTTCCCTCCGGGGTTTAGGGGCCGCGGTGAATCTCCGGGCTGCTTGTAGAACCCACTTAACCACGACTAAAGCGCCTGGTAAATCCGTCGCGCACGATGTGGCGCACTTGCACGGGGTTCAACGCGGAGCGTGACGAGCTATGCGTTTCCTCTGCTGCAGCCATGAAGCTATAAGGCGTGATATGACGCGAATTGATTGGAGGTGACCTAACTTGACCTGGGTCGACCGGTCCGCCCCGCTGTGCCATAACTCGGCTTAATCGCCACGAAAGTGGCGGATGCCACGATTTAGTCAGACCAGGGTCCGGCGGGGGCGACGCTGGACGGACGGACCGGGGCCGAGGGGTGGCCGGCCCCGGTCCGTCGCAGACCCCCCGTCCCGCCAATCCGGGGAATGGCGGGACGGGGCCCTTCACTGCCGCGCGCCTCCAGGCTGCAGCGGCTTCGTCTACCCTCAGCTCTGGCCGTCAAACAAGCTCGTAACCGAGCCGTCGCTGAACACCTCGTTGATCGCACGGGCGAGCAGCGGCGCGATCGACAGCACGGTCAGCTTGTCGAACCTCTTCTCCTGCGCCACCGGCAGCGTGTTGGTGATGACCACTTCGCTGATCCGGGAGTTCTTCAGGGTGTCGACGGCCGCGCCGGAAAGCACGCCGTGCGTCGCTGCCACGATGACCCGTTCCGCGCCCTGGTCGAACAGCGCATCCGCGGCCTTCACGATCGTCCCGCCGGTGTCGACCATGTCGTCCACCAAGATGCAGGTCCGGCCCTCGACGTGGCCGACCACCTCGAAGACCTTGACCTGGTTAGCCACGTCCGGATCGCGCCGCTTGTGGATGATGGCGAGCGGCGTGCCGAGACGGTCCGTCCACCGCTCACAGACCCGGACCCGGCCGGCGTCCGGCGCGACCACGGTCACGTTGCTGACGTCAAGCTTGGTCTCCAGGTACCCGGCCAGGATGGGCAGCGCGAACAAATGGTCGACAGGCCCGTCGAAGAACCCCTGAATCTGAGCGGTGTGCAGGTCGACAGCCATTAGCCGGTCCGCTCCCGCGGTCGCGAACAGGTCAGCGATGAGCCGCGCCGAGATCGGCTCCCGGCCGCGGCTCTTCTTGTCCTGCCTCGCATAGCCGAAAAAGGGCGTGACCACGGTGATCCGTTTGGCCGACGCCCGCTTGAGGGCGTCGACCATGATCAATTGCTCCATGATCCACCGGTTGATGGGGGCCGTGTGGCTCTGCAGCACGAAGGCGTCACAGCCGCGGACCGACTCAAGGAACCTCACCATGATCTCGCCGTTGGCGAAGTCATAGAGCCGTGCCGGCGCTGGCTCAATCTTCAACTCTTCGGCGACCTCGGCGGCGAGCTCGGGATAGCCCCGCCCGCTGAACAACATCATCTTCTTCTGACTGGGCGCCGTCATGCCACTCACCGGATACTGCTCTCCCTCGCGCCGTGCTGTCCTGTTATCGAGACTTATTGAGGATCTTCCGAACGAGACCGTTTCGCTGCGTCAGCCGACCGGGTCTGCTCCCGGTGGTGCAGCACCCACCCGTCGGAGTTGTGCTGCCTGCCGCGGGCGACGCCGAGATCACCGGGCGGAACATCGTCGGTGATCGCGGAACCCGCAGCCGTGTATCCGCCGTCCCCGATCGTGACCGGCGCAACGAGCACGGTGTTGCTGCCGACGAAGGCGTCCTCGCCGACCGTGGTGTGGTGCTTGTGCACGCCGTCGTAGTTGGCGAAGATCGTGCCCGCGCCGATGTTCGCGCCCGCGCCGATGGTGGCATCGCCGACGTACGTGAGGTGCGGAACCTTCGCTCCCGGACCTACGACGGCCTTCTTCAGCTCGACGTAGGTTCCGACATGCGCATCCTCCTGGACGCGGGCCTCCGGCCTGAGGTAGGCGAACGGACCGAGCGTGGCCCGGTCGCCGATCTCGGCCTGCCTGGCGACCACGTGCACCAGAACCGCGTCCTCGCCGACCTTCGTGTCGGTGAGCAGGCAGCCGGGACCCACCTTGGCCCCGTCGCCGATCACGGTCGCGCCGGCCAGCTGGGTCTGCGGGCCGATCTCGGCGTCCTGTCCGATGGTGACGGTGACGTCGATCCAGGTCGACGCGGGGTCGATGATCGTGACCCCGGCGCGCATCCAGTGCACGAGAATCCGGTCGTTGAGCGCGCGCCGCGCCCTGGCGAGCTCCACCCGGTCGTTGACGCCCCTGATCTCGGCCGCGTCGACCGCGAGCACGGTGCCTACTGGGTGGCCATCCCTCCGGAGGATCTCCACCACGTCGGTGAGGTACTCCTCGTGCTGGCTGTTGTCCGTGGTCACGCGCTTGATCGCGTCAGCGAGCAGAGCGCCGTCGAAGGCGTAGCACCCGGAGTTGAACTCGTCGATCTCGCGCTCCGCCGGCGTGGCGTCGCGCTCCTCGACTATCCGCAGGAACGCGCCGTCAGGGTCACGGACGATCCGGCCGAAGCCGGGAAAGTCACCTTGCGCGGTCAGCACGGTCACGGCGTTGGCGGCCGCCACGTGGCGGCTGGCAAGATCGTGCAACGTTTCGCCGCGCAGCAGCGGCATGTCGCCGTAGGTGACCACTACCGTGCCCGACATCGCGCCGACGGCCTCAGTGACCATCCGGACTGCGTGGCCGGTGCCGAGCTGCTGCTCCTGGACGACGACGGTCGCCTCCGGGGCCGCCGCGGCGACCGCAGCGCTCACTTGCTCCTTCATGTGCCCCACCACGACCACGAGCCGCTTCGGGTCAAGTTCCGCCGACGCTGCGATCGCGTGCCCGAGCAGCGAGCGCCCGGAAAGCGTGTGCAGCACCTTCGGGGTACGGGACTTCATGCGCTTGCCCTCGCCGGCGGCGAGGATCACGACTGCGGCCGGGGAAGTTTCGCTCACGAGTAAACGCATCTCCTCGGGTTTCGGGCCCAGTATCTGCCAGGGTCATCATCCCCGGGAACCCCATAGCGCGGAGCAACGGCAAATTTGTTTACCCGCTCCTCATCCGCAGGATACCTGCACTTAGCTCGCAGGCGCTGGGGAGAGGGGTTCTTGTTTGGAGATGCGGCCAGATTGTTTCGTGCGACCTGCCGTGCCTAGTCGTGCAGCCAACGGCCCTGCACCGGCGATGCCGGCACAGGGCCGTTGCCAGTTCCGCGTGCCGGCCTCCGCGAGACCCGCGTCCCGTGCCGCGTTCAGCGCCGCACCGGACGTGCTGTGGGAGAAGCCGTTCGCGCACCGGATGAGGAAGCTTAACCGGATATGCCTGGCTTATTCGCGCCTCGCGAGGTGCCTTCCGCTACGTCGGGAACGACAAGCTCGCTTGGCTCGAACGCACCCTCACTCGACACCGCGGCAAGCTCCGACCCGAGAGACTCCGCCTTCGCGCCCCGCTTGCGCTGGGTGGTGAACGCGGACGCGATCGCCCCGATGACGCAGGCTGCGATGGCGAACCCGAACGCCACGCCGATCCCGTCATGGAACGGGCCGGTGATCAGGTTCGGGAAAAACTCCCTGCCAACCACGTAGGCAGCATGCGCGGGCGACAGGTGCGAAAGCAGCGGGCCGAGAAGCTGCTGCATCGGGTTGTAGCCGAGGAACGCGGCGAACAGGACGCCGATCGGCGGCAGGTGGGAGATCGGTGCCGCCGCGGCGGCGGGCACGCCCTGCGCGGTCAGTCCGCTGAACAGGGTCGCCGGCAGCTTGCTCGCCAGGCCGGCCACCATCAGCGAGAAGAAAATCCCGATCGACAGCACGGACGCGGAGTTCATGAACGTGGCCATCATGCCGCTGGCCACCCCGCGTGCGTTCGCGGGCACAGCGTTCATCATCTCCGCGCGGTTCGGCGAAACGAACAGGCCGGTGCCCATGCCGTTGACGGCGACGAGCAGAGCGAATTGCCAGTAGGTGAAGTCCACTGGCAGGAACGCCAGGGCAAGGAAGGTTACCGCCGCGACCAGCGCCCCGCCTATGGTGAACGGCTTGGCGCCGAACCTGTCGGACAGAATGCCGGACAGCGGCGCGGACAAGAGGAATCCGACTGTGAGCGGTATCAGGTAGATGCCCGCCCAGAGCGGAGTCTGGCTGAAGCTGTAGCCGTGCAGCGGCAGCCAGATGCCCTGCAGCCAGATGATCAGCATGAACTGCATGCCGCCGCGGCTCAACGCCATCGCCAGGTTGGCGATGTTGCCCATTGCGAAGGGGCGGATCTTGAACAGTGACATCCGGAAGAGCGGCTCCGCGACCTTAGTCTCGACCCAGACGAAGACGACGAGCAGCGCCACGCCGCCGATCATCGCGGTGAGAACCCAGGGGTTGGTCCAGCCCATCGGGTGGCCGCCGTAGGGCAAGAGGCCGTAGGTGATGCCGACTAGGACCGCGATCAGGCCACCGCCGAACAGCAGGTTGCCCCACCAGTCCATCTTCGCGTGCTTGCGCACGCCGATGTCATGCAGCATGAAGTACGCCCACACGGTGCCGAACAGGCCGACCGGCGCCGACACCAGGAAAATCAGGTGCCAGTTCGTCGGCCCGAGGACGCCGCCGAGGATCAGCCCGATGAACGACCCGGCGATAGCCGCGATCGAGTTCAGTCCGAGCGCCGTGCCGCGCTGGTTGGCCGGGAACGCGTCGGTGAGGATCGCGGTGGAGTTGGCGAACAGGAACGCGCCGCCGATGCCCTGCACCACCCGCCAGATGATCAGCCACAGGGCCGCCGGGGTTCCGTGCATCCAGGTCAGGGTGAGCGCGATCGACGCCAGGGTGAAGACCGCGAACCCCATGTTGTACATCTTGACCCGGCCGAACATGTCGCCCAGGCGGCCGAACGAGACCACGAGCACCGCGGTGACGACCATGAAGCCCATGAACATCCACAGCAGATAGCTCGTGTTGCCAGGGCTCAGCGGGTTGAGCCCGATGCCGCGGAACACGTCAGGCAGCGCGATCAGCACGATGGACTGATTGATCGTTGCCATCAGCACGCCAAGCGTTGTGTTCGACAGCGCGATCCACTTGTAGTGCGGGCCGAGGACCGGACCAGGCTTAGCGGGTGTCCCCGCCACCTCGGAGTTGACCGTCATGGGCGGATGTGCCCCCCAGCTCGTGCAGGTTTGAAGGGAAATGAGAAGAACTTGCTTTACTTCAACTAACCATAACAGACCGGAGCCCGCCTCCGCATTCGCCCCCCGTGTTCTAAGCAGGAATGTCGGCGTCTCGATGTAGCATTAGAACATGACAACGAGAAATGATGTCACCTCGATACGCGAAGAGGCCATTGCCCTCCGTATGGCGGGCAAATCCCGCCGCGAGATCAAGGAGCTCCTGGGCCCCGTGAGCAACCAAACCCTGGACGACGCACTCCGGGGCACACCCCCGCCGGAATGGACCCGCCGGCCCAACGCCAAGGACGACCTCCGCGAGGCTGCTCGCGAACTCCGCACCCAGGGACTGTCGTACAACGAGATCGCGGCCCGGCTGGACGTCGCCAAGAGTTCGGTCTCCCTGTGGGTCCGCGACATCCCCCGCCCGGAGAGGTTCAACTACGTCGCCAATGCTCGACGGTATGAAGGGCTTCGCCGCTATTTCGACAGCCAGCGAGAAGCCCGGGCCGCGGAGGTGGCTGCTTCGGCTACCGAGGTCGGCGATCTTACTGACCGCGAGATCCTTATAGCCGGAGCCGTCACCTACTGGTGTGAGGGGAGGAAGACGAAGTCGTACCGGCGGGACAGCGACCGGGTGCTGTTCTTCAACAGCGACCCGCGCCTGATCGGGTTCTTCCTGAAGTTCCTTGACACAGCGGGTGTCGCACGTGACGACCTGATCTTCACGATGCAAATCCACGAGACCGCAGACGTCGAGGCAGCGCAGCGATTCTGGCTAGAGTTCACCGGCGCCTCTCCACTTCAGTTTCGAGTCCCGACTCTCAAACGCCACAACCCTAGGACCAATCGCAAGAACCAGGGCGACGACTACCATGGCTGCCTGCGGGTAGAGGTTCGCCGCAGCAGTCACCTCTACAGGAAGATCCAGGGCTGGGCTTCAGCCGCCATGGCCGCCGGATAGCCAGTAGGGGCATGCTCCGAACCGAGTTTGCTGCTCCCGGGGAAGGATTCGAACCTCCGTAAAGCGGACCAAAACCGCTTGTCCTGCCTGGCTAGACGACCCGGGATTGTTCGAGGCCTAGTGTATCGGGAAGCTGCATCCTGAACGTGTACCGAACCAAGGACCCGCGCCAAGCGGGCACGTGGCAGTGCCTAGGCTCCCCTCCCGACCGGACGCCGACTCCCAACTCCACCTTTACCTGGGGATTTACAAGAATTCATCTGTGCCACCTTGCTGCCCCCTTGCGCAACCTACGGTGTCGTAGGCTACGGTTACGTAAGCGTACAGAGCTGCCGCCTGCGGGCGCTTACATCAGGGGAGATCATGACTACGACTCCGGACGTACGCGCGGTCAGCGCGGACATAGCGCTGTCGCTCGACCCGCAAGCTGCGCCCATCCTGCGTAACGCCCGGCCGGACATCGACGAGCAGCCGATGAGCCGGGCGCAGCGGATCCTGGTCGGCGTGTTCGTATTCGTACCAATGCTCGCCCTGCTCGCCGCGATCCCGTTCTTCTGGGGCTGGGGCCTTAGCTGGCACGACATCATCATCGGCGCAGTCTTCTACTGGGTGTCCGGCCTTGGCATCACGGTCGGCTACCACCGGCACTTCACGCACAGCTCGTTCAAGGCCAAAGGCTGGCTCCGGGTTGTGATGGCGATCGCCGGCAGCATGGCGCTGGAGGGGCCGGTCATCACCTGGGTCTCCGACCACCGGCGGCATCACAAGTACAGCGACAAGGAGGGTGACCCGCACTCCCCCTGGCGCTACGGCAATGACGCTAAGGCGCTCGCGAAAGGCCTGCTCTGGGCGCACATGCTCTGGCTGTTCGACCCCAACCAGACGTCGCAGGAGAAGTTCGCACCCGACCTGCTCGCGGACTCGAAGCTCCGCAAGGTCGACGACTGGTTCCCCGCCTATGTAGCAGTCACCCTCCTTGGTCCCGCGCTGATCGGCGGCCTGTGGGGGATGTCCTGGCACGGCGCGATCACCGCGTTCTTCTGGGCGGGCCTGGTCCGCGTCACGCTGCTGCACCACGTGACATGGTCGATCAACTCGATCTGCCACACCTGGGGTGACAAGGACTGGGCGGCCCGCGACCGCTCCACGAACGTCGGCTGGCTGGCCATCGCCTCCTTCGGCGAGTCCTGGCACAACCTGCACCACGTTGACCCGACCTGCGCACGGCACGGCGCGCTCAAGGGTCAGATCGACCAGTCCGCCCGGGTGATCTGGGCGTTCGAGAAGCTCGGCTGGGCCTACGACGTGCGCTGGCCGAACGAGGCCCGACTGAACGGCAAGCTGTCACCGGAGGCCACGAGGCGCCTCGGCAGCATGACCGTGCGTAACGAAAAGGCGGCAAAGGCCGCAAACCCGGCTGACAGGACGGCGGCATAGCGGTCATGATGTTCCGGTGACCGAGCCATCCCCGAGAACCAGCAGAAAGCGGATGACTGGCCAGGAAAGGCGGCAGCAGCTGCTCGACATCGGCCGCCGCCTGTTCGCAGAGCGAGGATTCGAGGGCACCTCGATAGAGGAGATCGCCGCTCAGGCGGGCGTTTCCAAGCCAGTGGTATACGAGCACTTCGGTGGCAAGGAAGGCCTGTACGCCGTCGTCGTCGACCGCGAGGTCGAGCGGCTGACCACGATGACCACCATGCTGTTCGACGGTCCGCACTCCAAGCCCAAGTTCGAGGCGGCCGCCGTTTCGCTGCTCCGCTACATCGAGGACAACGCCGACGGCTTCCGGATCCTGGTGCGCGACTCGAGCCCGGGATCCGGCGGCGGCACGTACGGCACGCTGCTGGCGGACATCGCCGGACAGGTGGAGTACATCATGGCTGACTTCCTCAAGTCCCACGGCAGGGATCCGAAGCTCGCCCCGATGTACTCGCAGATGATGGTCGGCATGGTGGCCTTCACCGGCCAGTGGTGGCTGGACGCCCGCAAGCCCAAGCTGGAAGAGGTCGCCAAGAACCTGATCGACCTCGCCTGGAATGGCCTGGCCCAGCTGGACGCCGAGGCCTAACGGCAGTAGTGCCGAGCTGCTGACGCGCAAGTAGCGTGGTGAACATGCGCGTCAGGATCGGGGTGTCACTCGGAGCGGCCGGGGCACCGGGCGAGTTCGAGGCGGCCGTCGGCCTTCTTGAGGCGGCAGGCGTCGACTCGCTGTGGCTGCCGGAGATCGTCTACGGCCCGTCTGTCGACCCGTTCGCCGGGATGGCCTTCGCGCTGGCGAAGACAACGCACCTCAAGGCAGGCACGGGGATTTCGGTACTGCCGGGGCGCCACCCGGTGCTAGTCGCCAAGCAGCTTGCGTCGCTCGCGGGGCTGGCGCCCGGCCGGGTGCTTCCGGCCTTCGGCCTGCAGCCGGCCAGCGCCGCCGAGCGCGCGCTGTTCCCGGTTCCGCCCGGACAGCGGGGCGCGGTGTTCGACGAGGGCCTGACGCTGCTGCGGCTCATGCTGAGCACGGACGTGGTGTCGTTCCACGGGTCGTTCTACTCGGTGGACGGCGCTTCGGTCGGCCCGCTGCCCGCCAAGCCGCTTGACATCTGGCTTGGCGGGTCGGCACCGGCCGGGCTGCGCCGGGTGGGACGGCTCGCCGACGGATGGCTCGGCTCGCTGCTCACCCCGGCGGAAGCAGGCCACGCCGTTGACGTGATCAAGGCCGCCGCGGACGAGGCCGACCGCGAGGTAGATCCGGACCACTTCGGGATCAGCCTGACTATCGCCTTCGGCGGCATCCCCGACATCCTCGCGGCGTCCATCGGCCGGCGGCGGCCGGACGCAGACCCGGCCGCGCTCGTCGCGGACGGCTGGGCTGGCGCTCGGGCGCTCATCTCGTCGTTCACCGAGGCGGGGCTCAGCAAGTTCGTCGTGAGGCCCGCGGCGCCCATGGACTCCTTCGAGGAGTTCGTCGCTGGTCTCGCTGCCGAGCTCATGCCGTTGCAGACGTGAGCCCGTACTAGATGACCTGGCCGGCCTTCCGCTCACCACTCATGCGATGCCTCCGTTGACGTACACGACCTGGCCGTTAACCCAGCGGGCCGGCCCGGCGAGGAACGCCACCGTCTCCGCGATATCGGCCGGCGTCCCCAGCCGTCCCAGTGGTGCTGCCTGCGCGGTGCGCACCACCAGCTCCTCGCTCTTGCCCGCGAGGAACAGCGGCGTCACCGTCGGACCGGGGGCGACCGCGTTGACGGTAATGTCGCGGCCGCGGAGCTCGCGAGCCAGGATCATCGTCAACGGCTCGACCGCGGCCTTTGATGCGGCGTAGGCGGCATACTCGGGCTGCTGCAGCCTGGTCACTGACGACGAGAAGTTGATGAGCGCGCCACCCGGCCGCAGTTTCCGCGCGGCCAGCTGGGAGACGACGAACGTCCCGCGGATGTTGATCCGGTGCATCCGGTCCAGGTCGGCCAGGTCGAGCTCTGCTACCGGCGACAAGAGCATGATCCCGGCTGCGTTGACGACGACGTCGATCCCGCCGAAGTGCCGCTCCGCCTCGCTGAACAGGGCGGCCATCGCCTCCTCGTCGGCGATATCGCCGCCGGCCGCACAGGCGCTTCCGCCCGCCTCGGTGATCACCTTCACGACCTGGTCCGCTCGCTCGCCGCTGCCCGCGAAATGGACCATGACGCACATCCCGTCCGCGGCCAGTCGCCCGGCCACGGCGCTGCCGATGCCACCCGAGCCACCGAGGACGATGGCGACCCGGGCACCCTGCTTTGCTTCCACTGTGCCTCCAGCTATGGCGCGCCTGCTATCACCGGATGCTGCTGCTCGGGGAACCCGTGGACCCCCGGATGGCCAGAACCCTTGTCGCTAGCTTCCGCACGGCAATCGCCACCGCCTGGCCATCTCGTCAAGCGTCTGCCGTCGCTGCCCTCGTCCCGGCTGGCCCCTCATCCGCGGGAACTAGGTGCTCAGCAGCTAACGCCGACGGTCCTTGCCGCCTTTAGCCAGGTCCCGCCAGTCGGACTCGGAAACCTCGACGTCGTAGCGCTCAGCGGCGGCCATGATCCGCTGCCACGCCTGGTCCCGTTCACTGTCGCTCACGCCCTCTACCTGGTCGAAGCGGGCGATCGCGTTGCGTACGTGCCGCGCGTCGGTCAGCGGCTCCTTGCGCTCCTTCGGGAAGGCGAACTCCTTGTCCGCCAGTTTGTCCTCTTCGGCGGTGCTCAGGCCCGCACGCTGACGCGGAACGTTCTCCCCGTGCGCGCGGTCACTTTGCGCTTGCCGGGCCTTGGCAATATTGCGCCTGGCCGCTTCCTTCTGCCGGTCGGTAGCCATCACGCTCCCCCGCGCTGATGTCGAGCGGTTCCCTACACCAAGGGACTACCCAAGGACCGGCAGTACATTTCTGTCACAGGCCCATGTCCTTGGCGATGATCGTCTTCATCACCTCGGACGTGCCGCCGTAGATGCGGTTGACCCGGTTGTCGGCGTAGAGACGGGCGATCGGGTACTCGTTGATGAAGCCGTAGCCGCCGTGCAGTTGCAGGCAGCGGTCGATCACGCGGTGCGCGACCTCGGTGCAGAACAGCTTGGCGGACGCGGCCTCGGCGGCGGTCAGCTGGCCGGCGTCGTGTGCTTCCAGAGCCCGGTCGGCGACCGCCTGAGCGGCGTCCACCTCGGCCTTGCAGGCGGCCAGTTCGAACTTCGTGTTCTGGAAAGAGGCGACCGGCTGACCGAAGATCAGCCGCTCCTTGGTGTACCGCTTGGCGAACTCCACCGCCGCCGCAGCCTGGGCGTACGCGCCGTAGGCAATGCCGAGTCGCTCCTGCGGCAGGTTCTGCCCCAGGTAGGAGAAGCCCTTGTTCTCCGCCCCGAGCAGATCCTCGACCGGGACCCGCACGTCCTGGAAGGAGAGCTCCGCGGTGTCGGAGGTGTGCAGCCCGAGCTTGTCGAGCTTGCGGCCGACCGAATAGCCCTCGGCCTTGGTGTCGACGACGAGCAGGGAGATGCCGAAGCGGCGGTCGTTTTCCTTCTGCGGCGCCGTGCGCGCGCAGACGATCACCCGGTCGGCGAGCACGCCGCCGGTGATGAAGGTCTTGGCGCCGTTGAGCACGTAGTGGCTGCCGTCATCGGAGAGCTTCGCGGTCGTCTTCATCCCGGCCAGGTCCGAGCCGGTCCCCGGTTCGGTCATCGCGATCGCGAACATCGTCTCGCCGCTCATGAACGGCGGGAGCCACCTCTTCTTCTGCTCCTCGGTGCCGAGCTTGAGCAAGTACGGCAGGCAGAGCGCGACATGCACTCCGGATCCGCCGAAGCTGACCCCGGCCAGCGCGAGCTCCTCGGACTGAACGGCGGAGTACTTAAAGGACTTGACCCCAGCGCCGCCGTACTCCTCGGGCACCTCGATGCCGAACAGGCCGAGCCCGGCGAGCTTGTAGTAGAACTCACGCGGCACCAGGCCCGCCTCGAACCACTCCTGGTAGTACGGGACCACCTCAGCCTGGATGAACTCCCGCAGGACCTCGCGGAACGCCTCGTGGTCTTCGTTGAATACGGTACGGCGCATCTGTCTCCCAATCGGCTCGCGAACTGCCACCTTCATTCTGCCTGCTCGAAGGCGGACCGGACTACGCCATCGCCCGCTGGTAAGCGCGGGTCCCCCAGGCCAGCGCGAGCGCCGCGATGGACCCGGTGACCAGGAAGCCCACGGCGACGGTCCAGTTGACTACCGAGCCCGCGGCCAGCGAGCGGGCCGCCTGGACCGCGTAGTACATCGGGTTGACGTGGCCCAGCACCCGCAGCCAGGCCGGTCCGAGCGACAGCGGCAGCAGGATGCCCGCGAGCAGGGTGAGCGGCAACTGCACGCCGGTGACGACGGCGGCGAGTGACCCGATCTGCTTCAGGATCAGGCCGAGCGCCGAAGATGTCGCCGAACACGCCGCGGTGAGCAGTGAGAGCAGGACTAGCAGCAGCACCAGCCCGGCCCAGTGGTCATGGAACCCGAAGGCGGACGCGACGATGACCACTACCGCCCCCGGCACCACGAACATCACGATGTCGCGCAGCACCGTGCCGAGCAGCAGCGCGAGCCGGCTGGCGGGCGTGACCCGGAGCCGCTCGATGACGCCTGAGTCAAGTTCCCAGATGACCGGCCATCCGGCCCCCATGCCGGCACCGAACGCGATCAGCACCATGATCCCCGGCACGAACACGTCGAGGACGTGCCCCGGCGGGAAGGCAGGCCCGCCGGCCAGCGTCCGCAGCAGCGGGGCGAACAATGCCAGGTACAGCACCGGCGTGGTGAGCCCGGTGATGATCCAGACCGGCTGGCGGAGGGTCTCGAGCAGCTTGCGGCGGAAGAACAGGCCGGTTTGCACCGCGAAGGTCATGCCGCGACCTCAGCCGTCCCCGCATCAGCGGACTCGGCAGCCGGCGGACCGCCAGCAGCGCCCGCGTCGCGCAGCGACCTGCCGGTCTCCCGCAAGAACACGTCGTCTAGCGACGGCCGCCCCACCGACGCGGCGAGCAGGTCAATCTCGCGGGCGGCGAGCGCTCCGAGCAGCGCCGTCATCGCATGCTTCGTATCCGCGACCGTCAGCCTGATGGCCCCGTGCTCGATCGTCGCCTCCGTGGCCGAAGCCGCCTCCGACAGGACCCGAGACAGCTCCGGCAGGCCGGGCGCGCCGACGTCCGGGATGACCGAGATCGTGTCGGCCGAGTACCTGCGCTTCAGCTCCTCAGGGGTGCCGAGTGCGATGACGCGGCCGTGGTCGACGATTGCCACCCGGTCGCTGAGCTGGTCAGCCTCGTCCAGGTAGTGGGTGGTGAGGAACACCGTGGTGCCTCGGTCCCGCAGCGACCTCAGCTGGGCCCACAAGTTGGCACGGTTCTGCGGGTCGAGGCCTGTGGTGGGCTCGTCGAGGAAGAGCACCCGAGGCTTGTGCATGATGCCGAGCGCGACCTCGAGCCGACGTCGCTGGCCGCCTGAGTAGCTGCGGACCGCCCGTCCGGCGAGCTCGCGGAGGCCGAGCACATCCGTAAGCTCGTCGCAGCGCCGCCTGGCCGCACCGGCGCTCAGCCCGTACAGCCGCCCCGCGAGCAGCAGGTTCTCTCGCCCGGTGGCCGACGCGTCCGCCCCGCCGAGCTGGCCGACGTAGCCGATTCGCCCTCGCACAAGCGCGGGGTCACGCCGGACGTCCGCGCCCGCGACATAAGCGGTGCCCGCGTCCGCGGGGAGCAGGGTGGTGAGGATACGCAGGGTCGTGGTCTTCCCAGCGCCGTTCGGTCCGAGCAAGCCGAAGATCTCCCCCTCGGCGACGGTCAGGTCAATACCGCTGACCGCTTCGACGGTCTTGCCCTTCAGCTGAAAGGACTTCCACAGCCCGCTGATATCGACCGCGGATAGTGCTGCTGGTGGTGGTGGTGGTGGTACGGGCATGCCGGAAACTCCGTTCGCCAGAACGTGGATAGCGTCACGCACGGCCAGCCGGCATATCCTCGATGTTGCCGAGTCCAGGGTGCCGCCTTGACGTGCGCTCATGGATTCCTGCGGTCTCCGGGGTTGCCGCCCCGGAGACCGTCCTTCGCCGGGGCTAGCTCATGAAGCCTCTTTCCTTCATCTCGTCGATGGTTGGCCACGCCAGCGTGCCGTCCCGTAGCTCTGCGACCGTGGCACGCACCCAGGCGAGCTCCGCCCTCCGCATCGCCTGTGCGTACTCCTCCTCGATCGCGAAAAGCCGCGGGAAGTCAGGCAGTTCGGCGGCGTACGCCTGCCGGTAGGCGTCGGAGGCAGAGATCTGGGCCTCCAGCCGGGCGGCGCGCTGCTTGAACGCGTCGATCGTGCGGTCCCGGCCGAGCGAGTAGATGAACATCAGCGGTGCGGCGAACGGCGGGAACTCCGCAGCGGGCTCGGTGGCGAGGTCCCACAGCCAGACAAGCAGCTCGTCCCGGCCCGCCTCGGTGATCGCGTAGACGGTCCGCTCGGGCCGGCGCCCTTCCCGGTTGACCTCGACCGGCTCGATGAATCCCCGGTCGGCCAGCCGGGCGACCGTGTCGTATACCGAGGACTCCCTGATCTTGAACGCACGGTCGTGCCCGCGCTCACGCATCAGGGAGCGCATCTCGTAGGGATGCATTGCCCGTTCGTTCAGCAGGTTGAGCACGGACAGCGCGACGGGCGTCCGCGGTAGCGGACGTGGGCGGCTGGGTTCGCGGTTATTACTCATAGTCGATCACTCAGCACCGAGTATATCTCGACTATGTCGCGAGTTGAAGTAGCCTGCCCGTTAAGTCAGCTCGGCTGCCGGTGGACGACGGCGAACACGCGGCGGAAGGGAAACATTGTCCCGAACGAACGTGGGTGATACACCTCCCGCAACCGCGCTGCGTATTCGGCGGTGAACGCCGCGGCCTGGGCCTCTTCAAGAGCCGCGAGCACGGGCCGCAGCGTGGTGCCCTTGGTCCACTCAAGCACCGGGTCATCGCCCGGCAGGATGTGCAGATAGGTGGTTTCCCACGCCGACACCTGGTAGCCAGGGCGCGCCAGCAGGCCGACATAGTCCGCCGGGTCGCCCGCCTGCCGGTTCAGCCGAACGTTGGTGAGCAGCGCGCGCCACCTCGGGGTCTGCGCGAGTTCGCTGACAAGGGCGTGGCTTGGCTGGTCGAAGTTGCCTGGCAGCTGGAAGGCGAGCCAGCCGCCGGGTGCGAGCAGGTCCGCCCAGCGGAGCAGCAGGTCATCATGACCGGGCACCCATTGCAGGACCGCGTTGCAGACGAGCACGTCAAGCGGGAACTCGGGCTGCCAGTCCCAGACATCGCCGAGCGCGAACGAGACGCGGCCCGCGCGGGCCGCGGGCGTGGCCTGCGCGGCGGCGACCATCTCGGGCGAGTTGTCCACGCCGGTCACTCGCGCGCCCGTCCAGCGCTCCGCGAGCACCTCCGTGAGGTTGCCGGGCCCGCAGCCGAGGTCGGCCACGTAGCCCGGGGCGGTCGCGCCGATCTGGGCGACCAGATCGAAGAACGGGCGGGACCGCTCGCCGCCGAACCGCAAGTACTGTCCTGCGTCCCACATGCCATCGCTCCTAGCACTAGTCCGAAGCAAAGAATCTCGATATCAAGATATTAATAGCCGATCAAGCTTCTTGACGTCAAGAGATATGCTGGAGGAATGCGGGACGAGGTAGACGACCTGATCGCGGCCTGGCGGGAGGAGCGGCCGGATCTCGATGTCGAGCCGCTCGCGGTGCTCAGCCGGGTTTCCCGGCTGGCCAGGCACCTGGACATCGCGCGACGCGGCGCGTTCGCCGCCCACGGTCTCGAGTCGTGGGAATTCGACGTGCTGTCCGCGCTCCGCAGATCCGGACCGCCGTACCAGCTCACCCCGGGTGCACTGCTGCGCGCCACGCTGGTCACCTC
>Ga0123355_10002124_pt1 | contig 27992 bp, 22 predicted proteins | sample TergutEmb28metaG_3_FD_89872 | JGI IMG/M metagenome (GOLD analysis project Ga0123355, IMG submission 89872) | Embiratermes neotenicus P1 segment gut microbial communities from Petit-Saut dam, French Guiana - Emb289 P1 | ecosystem: Host-associated > Arthropoda: Insects > Digestive system > Gut ... | reverse complement strand
CGGGACGTCAACCCGCGCGAGATCGTCCTCGGCGTCCCGGCGCGAGTGACAGGCCGGGTCGGCGACGAGCAGCTGGTCGAGCGCTGGCGCTGAGCCGCGTCGTTCGCGGCTCTCCACGCCGGCAGAGGGCGAACTGTAGGGAAACACCCGACGCGACGTCGGTTCTCCGGCGTCATTCTTGACAGCCGAACACGGGGGTGCTCGGAGGGCTTGCGGTCACTTCCGCGTCTCGCGGAAGTGACCGCACATCCCCATGAGCCAGGCGCCACTCACGCCGCGGCTTGGGGGGTGAGCGTGGTTGCGAGTTGGGCTCGGTTGTGGACGCCGAGCTTGCGGTAGGCACGGCCGAGGTGCGCTTCGATCGTCTTGGGGCTGAGGAAGAGCTGGGTCGCGGCTTGGCGGGTGGTGGCGCCGTCGGCGATCAGCAGCGCCACCCGCAGCTCCTGCGCGGTAAGCCGGTCGACCGCGGCAGGATCACCTCGCGGGCGGGCGGTCGCACCCGTCGCTTGCAGCTCTCGGCGCGCACGGTCGGCCCACGGCCTCGCGCCGTACTGCTCGAACACGGCGAGCGCTGAGGCGAGATACTGGCGGGCGTCCGCGCGCCGGCGCCCGCGCCGCAGTCGCTCCCCGTAGCACAACTGAGTTCTGGCACGCTCGAACGGGCTCGGCACGCGGTCGTGCAGCGCCAGCGCAGCCAGGAAGTGTTCCTCGAACTCGTCTTCGCCGGCCAGCAACCCCTGGCAGCGGCGGGCCGTCGCAAGCGCCCACGGCGACTCGGTCCGCTTTGCCCGCTGGTTCAGCAGGTCGGCCGCGGCATCGGCGTCGCGGTTACGCCCGGCAGCCCATAGCGCTTCGACGAGGTCGGGTTCATATGGGACGGCCGCCGGGTGGCCGAGGTGAGAGTCGGCTGCCTGGCGGAAGCTTTGCTCGAGCTGTGCGACCGCCTCGAGATTGTTACCGAGCCCCAGCTCAAGCAGGCCGGCCGCCGAGGGGACATGAATGTCGAGCGAGGCTAGACCGTACTCGTGGGCCAACGACATCGCCTCCGCGCAGTGCTCACGGCAGTCTGCTTCGATGCCCTGTGCGGCTTCTATGCGGGCCATGTTCACAAGCGCCCAGGCGCGAAAGGGCCCCTGGCCGGTATCGCCGGCGAGCTCGGCTGCCTCGGACGCCCGCGTCCACGCCCGTGTCCAAGCGCCCTCGCGCCCGTCCACCCAGGCCCCCATCCCAAGCAGGTATGGCAATAGGCCGAGATCGCCCCGCTGACGAGCGGCGGCGATCGAGGCATCGCAGCCCTCGGCCTTCCCGCCTTCGGCGGGCTCAAACTGCGCCAGCGCGCTGACCGCGACCATCTCGACGGCCAGCGCCGCGGGAGCCGGCAGCTCACCCACGGAAAAAGTGGCCGCGCGCACCCTCGTCTTTTCGTATTCGGCGTCCGTCAGTTCGCCTCGGAAGCCTGCCACCATCCCGGCCGTCAAGTCGGCGAATGAGCGGAGTGCGGGCGAACACGAGCGCGCGAGTTCACGCGCCCGCGCGGCGCTGGCCGCGGCATCGCGGAGATTCCCTCCTATGCAGTCGGTCCTCGCCGCGTCTATGAGCATTCCGACCGCGCGGCCTGGATCCTCGCCGGCGACCCGGCTGGCACCTTCCCAAAGCAGCGTTCGCGCGCGAGACGCTGACCCGCGGGCCCGCTCAGCTGCCCCGGCGACGTGATCGAAGTCCGCGCGCACAGTGGCAGACGTAGCGAGCGGCGCCCCCTCCGCGGCGAGCGTAGCCGCCCATTCAGGTCGTCCGCTCGCAAACGCGAAGTTCGCGGCGGCCAGCAGCCGCCGGCAGCGGGCCTCGGTGCTCGCGCTCAACGCGGCGGCGCGCGCGTAGGTGTGCGCGGCCGTCGACATCCCGCCTCGTGCCGCGGCGCGCGCTGCGGCTTCGTCCAAAGCGTCGGCAACCTGTTCGTCCGGACCCACGCAGGCGGCGGCGAGGTGCCACGCGCGCCGGTCGGCGGTCGCATCGGCGGCAGCCAACGCTGCGTGCGCCGCGCGGCGCTGATCGCCAGATGCTCCCTGATAGATCACCGACCGCAGCAGCGGGTGGTAGAAGCGAACGGTCCCATCGGCAATCGCGATCAGGCCGGCCGTTTCGGCCGGCTCGAACGCATCGCGGTTCAGACCGAACGAATGGACCGCGCGCATGATCGTCCCCGGCCCGTCCTGTTCGCCCGCGGCAGCCACCAGCAACGCCGCTCGCGTCTCGTTCGAAAGCGGCGCAAGCCGCCGCGCGAACGCCCGCTCGAGCCCACTGCTACCCAGCAGCGGCTCGGACAGCGGCTCGCGCCCCGACAGCTGATCGGCACTCAGCATCCCCGCCAACTCCGCCAACGCGAGCGGGTTCCCGCCCGCGACGCCCAACACCGCTCGAACGACCTGTGGGGCGGTCGCGCCTCCGACACGGTCAGCCAGCACTTGATTCGCCGGGTCCTCCGCCAACCCCTCGAGCTCGAGCACGGGCAACCCCGTCGCGTCAAAGACAGTCGGCTCGGCGGTCCGCTTGGCGAACAGGATCACGACGCCTTCGTTGCCGAGCCGCCGCGCGGCGAACGCCAGCGCCTCCGCCGACGGCCGGTCGAGCCAGTGCGCGTCGTCGATCACCGCGAGCACAGGCGCATCCTCCGCCACCGCGGCGAGCAAGCTCAGCGTCGCGGCGCGTACCGCCAACGGATCGGCGGCAACCGGCGGGCCCAACGCCAACGCCCCGGCCAACACGGCCCGCTGGCGGTCCGGCAGCACCTCCACCCGGGCGACGAAAGGTCCGAACAGCTCCTGCAGCCCCGCGAACGCGATCTCCGACTCTGGCTCAACCCCGCGCGCACGCAACACCCGGAATCCCTCACCCGCATCGGCGGCCAACTCCAGCAACGCCGTCTTGCCGATCCCCGGATCGCCTCGCAAGACCAACGCGCCGCTGTGGCCATCGCGGGCAGCCCCCAGCAGACCGCGCAGCCGAGCAGCCTCAGCATCCCTGCCCCTGAGAACACGGTCCCCCAACACGAGCCTCCGAAAATGAACTGTAGAGAAACGCCCGAAGCGAGGGCAAACTTCCGCGCGTACGAGACTTCAATCGCCGCCCGAGCTGGGTGGCGAGCCTCAGGCGGCGAGGGGCTCCTCGCCGGAGCCGTGCATACCCTCGCCGGCCTTGGTCCAGATCACCTCGTCGCGACCCGGCCCGACGCCGATCAACGCGACCGGGACGTTGACGAACTCGGAGATGAACCGGACGTACTCACGCGCCGCGTCGGGGAGCTCCGCCTCCGTCCGGCAGTCGCGGATCTCCTCCGACCAGCCCGGGAGCTGCTCGTACTCGCCGACCGCGTGGTGCAGGACCGTCTGGTGGTAGGGGAAGTGCTCGAACTCGGCATCCTCGGGGCCGCGGTACCGAGTGCACACCTCCAGCGTCGGCAGGCCCGACAGCACGTCGAGCTTGGTGATCGCCAGCGCCGTCAGCGAGTTGATCCTGGCGGCGTAGCGAAGCGCGACGAGGTCAAGCCAGCCCACCCGCCGCGCCCTGCCGGTGGTCGTCCCATACTCGCCGCCGCGCTCGCGCAGCTGGTCTGCCAGCGGACCCTCCAGCTCGGTCGGGAACGGCCCGGCTCCGACCCGGGTGCTGTAGGCCTTGGCGACCCCCCAGATCTCGTCGATGTCCTTGGGGCCGACCCCGGCACCGATGCATGCCGAGCCCGCCACCGGGTTCGACGAGGTCACGAACGGGTAGGTGCCGTGGTCGATGTCGAGCAATGTCCCCTGGGCCCCTTCGAACACGACCAGCTCGTCGGCGTCGAGGCGCTCGAGCACGAGCCTCGAGGTGTCGGCAATGTAACCCTCGATCCGGTGACCGTATGTGAGGTACTCGTCGGTCATCGCCTGCAGATCGAGCCGGGGGTCGCGCTGGAAGTCGCGGAGCGACAGGCGTTTGGGCTCGAGCGCGGCGACGATCTTCTTCTTCAGGATCTTCTCGTCGAGCAGATCCTGGACCCGGATCCCCAGCCGTGCGGCCTTGTCGGCATAGGCGGGACCGATCCCGCGCCGGGTGGTGCCGATCTGGAGCTTGCCGAGCTTGATCTCGCCGGCGGTGTCCAGCAGCATGTGGTAGGGCATGATCAGGTGCGCGTTGGCGGAGATGCGCAGGCCGCTGGTGTCGACCTCGCGGCGGCGCAGCTCGTCGAGCTCGTCGGTCAGCACCTTCGGGTCGATCACGACGCCGTTGCCGATCACGCACAGCTTGCCAGGGTGCAGGATCCCGGACGGCATCAGGTGCAGCTTCCAGGTCTGACCGTCGCGGACGATCGTGTGGCCGGCGTTATTGCCGCCCTGGAAGCGGACGACGACGTCACCGCGCTCGGCGAGCAGGTCGGTGATCTTGCCCTTGCCCTCGTCGCCCCATTGCGCGCCGATGATGACGATTCCAGGCATTTCTACCCCAGTGTAGGGCCGACTCCCCCGTACACCCCTACTGGGCGATCCGCAGATCCATCCGGTGGTCGGGGCCGACGAGCGGCAGTTCGTCGCACATCTCGGTGAGGCGCGACACGGTGCGCTCGGTGATCTGCCGCTCGAGCGTCTCGCGGTCGAGGATGTTGGTCGTGATCACCATCGACCGCCGCTCCTCGTAGCGGGCGTTGACGATCGAGTACAGCTCCTCCAGCACCCAGGGCGTCGTCTGCTCGGCGCCGATGTCGTCGATGTGCAGCAGGTCGACCGCGGTCAGCCGCTCCAGCAGGTCGATGTGGGATCCGGTCTCGAAGGTCTTGCGGATCTGGCTGAGTAGGCCCGGCAGCGAATACCGCGCGGCCGAGCGCCCGGCGCCCAGGGCGGCCTTCGTGACGAGCATCGCCAGCGTCGTCTTGCCGGTGCCGACCGGCCCGATGAACCACAGCCCGCGGCCCTCGTCGAGCCGCTCGTCGATGTGGTCGGCGAAGCGCCGCGTTGCCGCGACGATCTTCGGATCGATCTCCGTCACGGGGAAGCGGTCGAACCCGACGTCCCGGTAGCGGCCGGGGATCACCGCCGACAGTCCGCGTGCCCGGTTGCGCGCGACGATCTGCGGCCGGCAGCGACAGTCGTGCGCCGTGTTGGTGTCCTCGTCATACAGGAAGCCCGACCCGTCGCAGATGCCGAACGGACACCCGCTCATGGGGCGAACTGGGGTGCCGCGTAGTTCATGAACTTCGGGAACTCGCTCTGGAATGTGAGCGTGCGTTCGCCGATCGGCCCGTTGCGGTGCTTGGCGATGATGATGTCGGCCTCGCCTGGTCGGGTCGACTCGTGGTTGTAGTACTCGTCGCGGTAGATGAACATCACCAGGTCTGAATCTTGCTCGATCGCGCCCGAGTTGTGAGAGCCGATCCCATCTGCAAGCCACGACGCCGGCCCTGGAACCGTCAGGTCGAACACGTCCTCCTCGCCATCGGGCTCGATCCCGACGATCCGATCCCAGAAGAGGAAGTCGTCGAGTACGTCCAGCAGTTTGCCGTCGCCGAGCGCCACCGCATAGCTCGCGATCGTTTCCCGAGACGGTGCGAACCCGTAGTGCGATATGCCGCCATACGCCGTTTCACGGAGGGCGGCAACGGCCCGGTGCGTGACTCCCCGGGCCGCCATTGCCTCGTGCACAGTTGCCCAAACCTCGATTGGAAGTGTGTCCACGTTTGTGTTGGCGGCGCCTGGGAGCAGCGACCGCAGCTTCTGCGCCTGGGCCACGCGAGGACCGAAGGCGCCGACGGTGTCCAAAAAGCGCCGATGGGCATCGGCTCCGGAAACGTTGACCGACCACATGTGGCCCCGGCCGGAGACGGTCGCCGACAAACGCGCGACGATGCCAAGACGGAGCAGGAGCGCGGCCACATCCCGGGCGAGGCCCTCGCTCGCTGTCGCAAAGTAAACGCGTGTGACCAGCCTGCCGTTCGACTTCCGATGGCCTGCCCAGATACAGCCATCAGTCGCCCACAGGTGCCTCAGCAACAGGCCGATCTGATCGTCTGCAAGGCGGAAGGCAGCTGGCGGAATTCGCTTGGTGTGTGATCGCTGCCCATGGATCCCCAGTTCCTTGAGCCAGGCCCCAAACCCCGCCGGGTGCCAACGGTTGCCGTTGCCGGAGATCAGCAGCTGGTGCCACGCACCGCGGCCCGCGTATCGCGTCACCTTTGCTCCGAACTCTCGAAGCGCCGCCCCGGCCACCGCCTGGCTGTTCTCCTCGGACGCGGTCGTGTAGCGCATCGGCTTTCCGGACAGGTAGCTGCCGTCCCCGATCATCTGGCCCAACAGCACGATCCGATCTTCCGGCCAGCGCTCCGGCTCATCCGGCTCCGGTATCTCTCGCGCGAGCGCGACGCGATCTCCGACCCCGAGCTCCGACAGCCGTTGCCAACCGGACCCCGACAGCACCCGGTGCTTGGCAGTCGCACGCAGCACGCGACCGGACGCGAGTTGCAACCTGAGGACCGGCCGGCTGCCGACACACCAAACGGCATCGCTCGTGGCGCGCGTGATTCGACGCCGGTCGTCGATCGCCAGAACCTCGGGCTGCTGGCCGACCAGATCCGCGATCGGCAGACGGCGACCGTCGGCCAGCAGAACGAGGGTGTCCCCGGTCACGCATTCTCTGAGGTCGGACAGGATCGGCTTCTTGTCACCCCCGCGCTGCTCGACGGCGCGGCTCAGCTGGGAGAGCGCGATGACCGGGACCTTCAGCTCGCGGGCGAGGCCCTTGAGGCCGCGGCTGATCTGGCCGACCTGCTCGACGCGGCTCTCGACCCTGCCCTCGTGGCGCATCAGCTGCAGGTAGTCGATCACGATCAGCCCCAGGCCTCCCTTGTCGGAGAGCGCGTGGTGCAGCCGGCGGGACTTGGCCCGGACCTCGAGGACGCCGGTGTCGCTGGAGTCGTCGAGGTACAGGGGCGCGTCGCCGAGCCGCTGACAGGCGTCGAGGATCTTCGGCCAGCGGCTCTCGGCCACCTTGCCGCGGCGCAGGTCCTCGCCCCTGACGCGCGCCTGCGAGGCGACGAACCGCTGGGCGAGCTCGGACTCGGACATCTCCAGCGAAAACAGCGCCACCGGATAGCCGGCGAGTGAGGCGTTCTCGGCGATGTTGGCGACCAGTGCCGACTTGCCCATCGACGGCCGGGCGGCGATCACGATCAGGTTGCCGGCCTGGAAGCCGCCGGTGAGGTCGTCGAGGTCCCGGAAGCCGGACGGCGTCCCGGTCAGCGGCGTCTTCTGGGTCGAGCGGAAGTGCAGTCGCTCGGTCTCCTCGTGCAGCACCTCCTCGATCGGCCGCAGCGTCCGCTGCCGCTCGTCCTGCACGACCTCGAGGACCGCCCGCTCAGCCTTCTCCACGAGGGCGCGGACGTCCGCCTCGCGGTTGTGGACGTCGGCCGTGATCTGGTAGCCCGCGTCGAGCAGAGCCCGCATCTGGGCGTGCTCGCGGACGATTCGCCCGTAATCGCTGGCGTGGCCGCTCGCGGGCACCCACGCTGTCAGCTCCTCGATCATCGCGGCTCCGCCGATCTCCTCGAGCTTCCCGCCCTGCCGCAGGTGCTCGGCGACGGTCAGGTGGTCGATCTTCCGGTCCTGGTTGTAGAGGTCGAGCATCGCCCCGAAGATGGCGGCGTGATGGGGCATGTAGAAGTGGTCGGGGCGGAGCTGCTGGTCGACCACCAGCGCGTGCAGGTGGCGCTCGTCGAGCAGCACCGCCCCGAGCACCGACTTCTCGGCTTCGGGCTGGTGCGGGGGCGGGCTGGCGGTCGGGGTGGCGCTCATCGGGGCCGCTGAACATAGCTCGACCCGAGGACGCCGTCAGCGGCCAACCCCGCTCCCTGCAGGAACTGCGTCTGGGGGCCCGCGTGCTCCGGTGGGCCTATCGCGTGTGGCCGTGCCCCTTCTTCGGTTTCGGACCGGCGCACACCAGCCTGCCGCGGACCGCGTGGGGGTGCGCGCAGCTTGGCGCCCCGGCGTGGAAGGTGATGTTTGCGACCGGGCCAAGTCGGTTCTGAGCGTCCAGCGCCGCGACCATCACGTGGCCGCTGTCGTCGCGCTGAACAGCGGGCACGGTGACCGAGTGCGCGGACCCGCCGACGAGAATCAACGGCGACCGGCCATCGCTCAGCACGGCTCGCACCGCATAGCGAGCGGCCAACGGCACGCGAGCCCAAGAGATCTCGATCCGGCTGCCCTGACGTGTGACCGCCAGGTGCCCTGGTTGTCCGAGCTGCGGCGGGCCCGGGGCGACATACGTCGCGACCCTGAACGGCTTGCCGTCCGCCAACCCATGGTCGGTGACCTGGGCGTCGATCGAGCGCTGCCCCCCGGGGCCCGAGGAGGGCAGGAACGGGATTGTCCCGCTGGGTCCGTGGATGACCGCGATCACTCGCATGACGTGGCCCGCCCCGGTCTCGAACAAGGTGATCGCGCGCCCCGGCGCCGGGACGTCGGTGTACGCGAGGTAGCGGAGGCGGCCCGCGCCGCGGGTCACGCGGGCGTGGATCGAGGTCACCGGAAGGCCGTGCGCGGTCAGCAGCGTCGTCACCGGCGGCGAGCCGGGCAGCGGGCGGATCGTCCAGCGCCCGGCAGCCGGGCCGATCAGCTTGATCATCGTGGTGTCGTCGCCGAGCACCGAAAACGAGTCCGCCCGTGACGTGACCGTCAGCCGCCCCGGCTGGCCGGCCGACAGCGCCGGGGTCGTGAAGGTCTGACCGTGTGGTCCGTTGAGCGCGACCAGCGGCACACCGGCGCTCGAGCGCAGCTCGATCACCTCGAAGGGATCGTGCTGCGGCACCGTGATCGTCTGAGCGCCACTGGCCGCTCGGGCGGCCGTGCCCAGTCCCGGCGGGATCAGGTCGCTGCTGCCGCAGACAAGCGTCGGTCCCCCGGAGAAGCCACCGTGCCACTTGTACTCGACATAACCGATCGGCGCCAGGCAACCGCCGATCCCGATGCTCGACACCGTCAGGCTCGGACCGAACCCGATCCCGCCGACGTAGGCGGTCGCGCTGCCGGTGGCGTAGAAGGGAAAAGGCTTGTAGGCGCCGATCGCGCCGTCGAAGCTGGCAAACAGGCCGAGAGTGTGATCGCCGAAGCTGACCGAAGCCCCGAGCCCGATGTTTCCGTTGGTCGCGAACGTCGCGTGAGCGTTGGCGACCGGCACCCCGAGCATCTTGCCGCTGCCGGTGATCGCGAACACTCCGGGCGCGTTGCAACGGGATTCCGGGAAGGTATAGCTGGCGTTGCCGTCGACTTCGAACAGCGGGTCGTTGCCGGTGATCGGTCCGAGCGCGATCGTCACGCCGCCACCGATCTGGGTCGGTCCGTCGCTCGGCGTCGGTGGGTTGGCGCACACGTTGCCGCGCTCGCCCGCGACATCTATGGCGACCTTCTGCAGGAACACATCCGGGTAGATCGGGAACGTCATGCCGAAGTTGACCGTCGCCCGTCCGTACACAAACCGCCCCTGCTCGAACTCCCACTGCGAGTCGATCCCGCTCGACAGTCCCGGGAGCTGCAAGCCGATGTGGCCGTCGAAGACCTCGGGGTCGGAGTCGTACTTGATCTCAAACGGAGCCAATGACGCAATCCCGAGCGACACCTCGGGCAGCTTGATGTCCACCGATCCCGGGCTCAGCGACAGACCGCCCAGGATCAGGTTGCCGGTAGTCAGGTTCACGTCGTCGGTTGGGGGCGGGCCGAGCAACGAGCCGATCGGCGATGGCATCTGTACGTTGACCGGCAACGCCGCCTCCCCGGCCTGCTCCAGCGTCGGCGTGACCAGGCCGCTGATCGCGAACCCCAGCAGCTTTCCGCCAGCCGCGGCAGGGTCGAAGGACACCGGTAGCCCGTTGTGGGCAAGATCGTCGATCGTCCCTGGCGCGCCGGGAAGCAGCCAGTCGAGCGCCTGCTTACCGAGTGTCACGCTCGACGTTCGAACAAGCGCCACGCCCTTGTCGACGAGCGTTCTGTTGACTGTGTCAATCACCAGCTCCGAGCCGGGCTGGATCATGATGCCGTTGAGCTCAACCTGGTCAGCGGTCGTGTACGTGCCGTGTCCCTTGGCAGCGAAACAGCCGTCGGTCGCGATCAGCTGCGCAACCCCTACGGTCAGGTGCGTCGGACAGTTCGACGAGCCTTGGGATCCGCCACAGGGTGCGCTCCCGAACGACTCGGCGTCAATCGCGTTAGGGGCCGAGCTCGTGGGCGAGTTGAACACGACGAAGCCGCTGCCGGTGGAGCTGGCCCCCGCCACCGCGCAGCCGGCGATGTGCACCGCGGCGTTTGCGTTGGCGGCGTTCACCCCGCCGAGGTGCAGCCGCACCTCCGTCCAGTGCACCCCGTCCGGGGAGGTGAACACGCGCTGCTGCGCGCCATTCCCGCCGAAGGCTGTATCCGTGGTGACCGCGAACAGGTTGCCGGTGGCGTCCTCCGACATCGCCTCGGGAATCGTGTTGGGCGCGACGGTCGTCGGCGAACCGAACGTTCCGTTCGTGAGCTTGCTCACCTCGGCATTGCCATTCGACTCAGCCGTGCGGTTCGAACTGAACAGCAGATACACCCCGCGCGGACCGCCCACGAGCCACGGCAGCCCGATCGCGCCGCCCGACACGGTGTGCTGCTGGACCGGGCCCCAGCTCCCAGTCGACACGTCGTTGAGATCCCCCACGCCGGTGGCCACCCTGTAGTACAGAGTCCCGTTGTCGCCATCGCAAGCCGCCACCGGCGTCGTGTCATTGAGCAGCGCGATTGAACTCAGGCCGGGATCGCCACATGTTGTGAACAGCCGCGTATCGGTGGACACCGCCGGTGGCCCACAGCCAACTCCCCCCGTCGGATCCATGGGGTCACACAGTGCGGTCGGCGAGGGCCCCGAGTTGATCGGGAAGTTCTCAAAGTAACCCTTCTGGTCCATCCATGACGCGCTGAAGCCCCCCGGGCCAAACACGGGCTGCCCGCTTGGTAGGAACATCTGGTCGGTGCCGCCCTGTGAGCTGTACCCGCCCCCGATCACCGGGGAAGAGAACGTGTGGCCACCATCCATCGACACCCAAGCGTTGACGTATGTCCAGCCGATCGGTCCGTACATCGTGTTGAGCAGCACAACCTCCCCGGGTGCGGGGCCAAGCAGCACGTGCGCGCCGCTCGCGTAATTCGGGGTCAAGAAGCTCTGGGCATCGATGCAGGCGCTCCCGCCGGCGGGAATCTGGCAGTACTCCAGGTACCCTGCCTCGGGTCCCTGGCCGTCCCACACGATGTGCGCGGTTCCGTTGGAATCGACCGCCACCTGCGGGTTGCTGCCGTCTGTCGACAAGGTGATCGGGTCGCCGACGTTCGCACCGGCGGCGCCCGCGAACACACCCAGCCCCAACACTGAAGCGACAAACGCCGCGACGAACCTACCAAGCCGACCGCCGCTCGAGTTCATCATGCCCCCCTTTTCCCGTTGCCTGCCCCTGTGGGTTCGCCCCGTGTGATCCGCTCCGCCCCTCAGCGGGAGGCGCCGCGCCGTTCGATCACGGTGGCGAGCCCGGCCAACCTATCAACGAGACCCGCGGCGCGGGTCTTTCGAGTTCCATCCTTGACGCTAGTGCGCCGCTCGCGCGTGCTTGGGCAGCCAGCACACCGCCAGGCCGGCCACCGCCAGGAACGCCACCGCGACCAGCAGCCCATGACCGGCGGCACCGACGAACGCGCCGGCCCCGTGCTGGGCGCCGAGACGGTCGAACAGCACGGTGCCGACGAGCGCGATCCCGAGCGACATCGACAGGGCCTGGACCGACTCGAGCAGGCCGGAGGCGGAACCGATCTCGTGCGGCTCGACTCCCGCCAGGATCACGTCGAACATCGGGACGAACACCATCCCCATCCCGAACCCGGTGACGACGAGCGGACCGACGAGGTCCCAGTGGCTGAGACCGCCCCCGACTCCGGCGAGCACGACGCACACGATCGCCAGCCCGGCGCCCATCGTGACGATCCCGATGTGCATCGTCGTCCGGCCGATCCGCTCGAGCAGCATCGACGAGGTGATCGACCCGCCGACCGCGGCGATCGGGATCCCGACCGTCGCGACGCCGGACGCCAGCGGGCTGTAGCCGAGGCCCGTCTGGAACATGACGGTCAGCGCGACCATCATCCCGCCCATCGCGCCGATGAACCCGATGACGACCGCCAGACCGGCGACGTACGGACGGCGGCGCAGGATCGACGGCACCACCAGCGGCGTCCGGCCGTGACGGGCCCGCCGGGCTTGGTGCAGCGCGAACGCGGCCAGCAGCACGACGCCCCCTGCGAGCAGCGCGAACGACCACGCCGGCCACCCCTGCTGGCGGCCCTCGATCAGCGGGTAGACGAGCGCGAAGCCGGCAGACATCGCCAATCCGACGCTGACGACGTCGAGCTTCGCGTCGGGGGAAGCCGGAGGCACCCGCGGCAGGTACCGAAGGCCCATCGCGATCGCGGCGAGGCCCAGCGGGACGTTGACGAAGAAGATCGCCCGCCAGCCTTCGCCGAACAGGTTAAGATCGATCAGCCCGCCGCCGGCCAGCGGCCCGGCGATCGCGGCCATGCCCATCACCGGGCCGAACACGCCGAACGCCCGCTGCTGGCCCTCGTCGCCGAACAGCTCGCGAATCAGGCCGAATCCCTGCGGGACCATGACCGCGGCGATCCCGCCCTGCAGCGCGCGGGCCGCGATCAGCGCGGTCGGCGATGGCGCCAGCGCACATAGGGCGGACGCGCACACGAATCCGCCGATTCCGGTGAGCAGCACTCGGCGGCGCCCGAACAGGTCCCCGAGGCGGCTGCCGAACAGCAGCAAGGTCGCCATCGCCAGGGTGTATGCGGCGGTGATCCACTCGAGGTCCGCGTAGGAGCCGCCGAGCTCGCGCCGGATCGCGGGCGCGGCCGTCTGGGCGATCGTCGAGTCCAGCAGGTCCATCACAGCCGAGACGACCACGACGACGAAACCGAGCCATGCGGCGCCGCGATCCGACCGCGCTGCCGGCACTGCAACTGGGGGAGAGATAGTGAGGGTTGACATGCCGGAAGGTTCTCGTGAATCGAGGTCACTTTCGGTCCGCAATAGACTCACTGGGCGACCCATTGCGGTCAGATACTGTCCGCGATGTACGGCACTCTTTGGCCGATGATCGAAACCTCCGCACGCCTGCTCGCCCTGCTGTCGCTGCTGCAGTTGCGGCGCGAATGGACCGGCACCGAGCTCGCCGACCGCCTCGAGGTCGGGCCGCGCACGATTCGCCGGGACATCGACAAGCTGCGGTCGCTGGGCTACCCGATCGAGGCCGCGCCCGGGGTGGCCGGCGGCTACCGGTTGGGGAGCGGCGGTGAGCTGCCGCCGCTGCTGCTCGACGACGCCGAGGCGGTCGCGGTCGCCGTCGGGCTGCGGACCGCGGCGGCCGGCACGATCACGGGGATCGAGGAGACCTCGATCCGGGCACTCGCCAAGCTCGAGCAGATCCTTCCCCCGCGACTCCGGCGCCGCGTCAGCGCGCTGAGCCAGGCGACCTCGGCCTTCGGCATCGACGGCCCCCGGATCGACCCCGACCTGCTGGCGACGCTGGCGGGCGCCTGCCGTGACAGCCAGCTGCTGCGCTTCGGATACACCTCCGGCGATCAGCGACGGTCCCGCCGCCGTGTCGATCCCGCCGCGGTCGTGTACACCGGCTATCGCTGGTATCTGGTGGCGTTCGATCTCGACCGCGACGATTGGCGGACCTTCCGGATCGACCGGATCGGCAACCAGCCGCCGATCAGGCCCGGCGAACGGGGGCGGCGGCGCGTGGTCCCGGGTGGCGATCCCGCCGCCTACGTCGCCCGCCAGCTGCGCACGCGGGGCGGCGACGTCGACGCTCCGCCCGGCCGGATCCGGGTGCTGGCGCCGGCGACAAAGGTCCGCGCCCGGGTTCCCGGCCGCCACGCGACCGTCGAGCCGGACGGCGACGGCGCGTGCATCGTCACCACCACGGGTCCCTGGTCGCCAGGCTTCCTCGTCTGGATGGCGACGCTCGACGAGCCGCTCCAGGTGCTGGAGCCGGATGAGCTGATCTCGCTCGCGCAGGTGCTCGCCGGCCGGCTGGCGGCGGCGCTACCCCGTTGAGCTGCGGGCCGCCGGCGGCGGCCTCTGACCGACCCTCAGGCGGCGACGACCATCGTCTTGACGGTCGCGGTAACCCCGTCGACCACCTCGACGACGACCATGTAGGTGCCGACGTTGCGGATCGGCTCCTCCAGGTACACCTTGCGCCGGTCGACCCGGATCCCCCGCGCGTCGCGGATCGCATCCGCGATGTCCTGAGGGGTGACCGACCCGAACAGCCGGCCGTCGTCACCCGCCTGCTGCGGGATCGTCAGGACCGTGCGCCCGAGCAGCACCGCGTTGTCGCGTGCCCTGTCCTCGGCTTCGCGCTCGGCCTTCTCGGCCGCCTCGCGGCGGCGGCTGGCAACCTCGATCGAGGACTTGGTCGCCGCCTCCGCGAGTTTGCGGGGAACGAGGTAGTTGCGCAGGTAGCCGGCGGAGACGTCGACGACCGCGCCGCGCTCACCGAGGGACTCGACGTCCTCGAGCAGGATGGCCTGTGGCATCTCGATCAGCGGTCCCGATCGGAGCGGCCACCGCGTTCGCGGTGATCGCTGCCGCCCTCGGCGACGTACGGCAGCAGCGCCAGCTCACGGGCGCGCTTGACCGCCCGCGCGACCTGGCTCTGGTGCCGGCGGCAGGCGCCGCTGATCCGCCGCGAGCGGATCTTGCCCCGATCGGAGATGAACCGCCGCAGAGCGGCGACATCCTTGTAGTCGACCTGGTCGACCTTGTCGCGGCAGTACGGGCACGGCTTGCGCCGACCCGAGGACGGGCCGCCCTTCCTGTCGCGCCGGCGAACCGGCCGTCTACGTTGTTTCGCCACTTGGCATCACCTATATGAAGTCAGCTTGCTGTTCCGGCGCCTCAGAACGGAATGTCGTCCTCGGCGGCCGCCCCGCTGCCCGTCGACGCGGAGACGAAGTCGTTCGTATCGACCGGGATGTCGGTTTCTGCGGCGCGGACTTGGCTCGAGAAACCGTTCCCGCTCCCGTTCGACGCATCGCCACCGCCACCGAGGAACTGCACGGTCTCAGCGATGATATCGACACTTTGGCGCTTTTGCCCGGATTTGTCCTGCCACTCGCGCCACTGCAGCCGCCCGTCGACCGCGACGCCGCGGCCCTTTGAGAGGTAGCGGGCGCAGTTCTCGCCCTGCTGACCCCAGACGGTCACGTCGAAGTAGTTGGGCGCGTCCTCCCACTGTCCCTCGCTGTTACGGCGCCGCCCGTTGCACGCGACCCGCAACGAGCAGACGTTCTGGCCGCTGTTCGGCAGCGACCGCAGTTCCGGGTCCCTGGTGAGGTTGCCGGTGATGATCACCCGGTTGATGTTGCCCGCCATCGCGAGGCTCCTTTCATAGGTTCTGCAACGCCTGCGCCGAGTCTAGGCCCGGCTCAGGCGGCTACTCGGGGCGTAATCGCAAACTGGCCTACATTCGCGCCGAAGGTGGCACAGACGCATGCACTGGTGGCACGGTTTCGTGCCGCTTACCCGTGCTGGCCGAATAGTTCCCCGGGGGTGGGCATTTTTCGGCCCACTGGCCGAAAGGCGAAGGTGGTATTGCCGGCTAGGCGTCGCCGTCGCCGTCGCCGGACGGCGACGAAGCGGCGGCCCCGACGACCACCGGCGGAGCGCTCTCGGGCGCGTCCGGCGTCCCGGGCACGACCTTGATGATCCGGAAGCGAAGCACCTCGTCGGCGATCCGCAGGCTGTGCGACAGCGAGTCCAGCAGCGAGGTCGGGCCGGTGAACTGCAGCAGGTGGTACTCGGCCTCGCCCTGGTGGTTGATCTTGAACGCCGTCGGGCGCCGTCCCCAATCCTGATTGCGTGAGATCGACCCGCCGGCGGCGTCGATCATCGCCTCGACGTCGGCGAGGATCTTGGCGCGCGTCGTGTCCTCGCTGTCCATCGACAGCAGCAGGACGAGGTCGTAAAGGGTGGGCTCTTTGGACATGAGGAAGCGACCGCAGGGCGGGCGAGCAGCGAATATAGCAACGGTGAGCGAACCGACCGAACTGCCGCTGATCGAGCTGCCGGACCGCGACGCCTGGGAGGCGTGGCTCGAGCAACACCACGAAACCTCGCCCGGAGTCTGGTTGAAACTCGCCAAGAAGGGAGCCCCGCGCGCGACCGTCACCCAGGCCGAGGCGATCGAGCTGGCGCTGTGCTTCGGCTGGATCGACGGCCAGATCGGACGCGTCGACGAGAGCTTCTACCGCCAGCGCTTCACCGGGCGCAGGCCTCGCAGCAAGTGGTCCCAGATCAACCGCAACAAGGCGCTGGACCTGATCGATCGCGGGCTGATGCGCCCGGCCGGGCTGGACCAGGTGCGGCGCGCGCAGGAGGACGGGCGCTGGGACGCCGCCTACGAACCGCAGTCCACAGCGACGGTCCCGCCGGATTTCGCCGCGGCGCTCGCCGCCAGCCCCGAGGCTGAGGCGTTCTTCGCCACCCTGACCGGCGTCAGGCGCTACGCCTTCCTGTACCGGATCCAGGACGCCAAGCGGCCGGAGACCCGGGCCCGCCGGATCGCCGGCTTCGTCGAACTGCTCGCACAGAGGCGGACCCTGAACTAGCGCCAAACGTACAAGTTTTGCCGCTCGGCCTAGGCCCGATGCCACAAGAAATTGTGCCCTCCAGCTGCAACGCTCCGCTGCAGGTGACCCGCACCGAACGAAACGCCAACCTGCTCGGCGTGGTCGTGCCGTTCCTCGGCACGCTCGCCGCGATCGTGCTGCTGTGGAACCGCGCCGTCGACGCGACCGACCTCGCGATCCTCGCGGTGATGTACATGCTGACCGCGATCGGCGTGACGGTCGGCTTTCACCGCCTGCTCACCCACCGGGCGTTCCAGACCGACCCGTGGCTGGAGCGCACGTTCGCGGTACTCGGCTCGCTGTCGGTTCAGGGGTCGGTGATGGACTGGGTCGCCGACCACCGCAAGCATCACGCCAACGCCGACCGCGAGGGGGACCCGCACAGCCCCCACATCGGCCACGGCCACGGCCTCCGCGGCTTCTGGCACGCGCACGTCGGCTGGCTGATGGAGACGCAGGGCCAGGCCGACTGGAAGAAGTTCGCGCCGGACATGTACGAGGACCCCGGGATGCGCCGGATCGGCAGGCTGTTTCCGCTGCTGGTGCTCGTGTCGCTGCTGATCCCGACGCTGGCCGGCTTCGTGCTGCACGGCTTCACCCTCGCTGGCGCGATCCGCGGCCTGGTGTGGGGCGGGCTCGTCCGGATCTTCTTCGTCCACCACGTGACCTGGTCGGTCAACTCGATCTGCCACATCTTCGGCCGGCGCCGGTTCGACATCGACGACATGTCGACCAACGTCTGGTGGCTGGCGCCGCTGTCGCTCGGCGAGTCCTGGCACCACAACCATCACGCGTTCCCCCGCTCCGCCTTCCACGGGCTGCGCTGGTACGAGCTCGATATCTCGGGCCTCCTGATCCTCGGGATGGCGAAGGCCGGGCTCGCCCGGGAGGTGGTCCGGATCACGCCGGAGCGCCAGCGGGCCAAGACGCTCGTGCCCGCCGGGCGGTGAACGGCAGCGCGGATTCTCGGTTGCACTGGTCCCGCTAGACCAGTGCAACCGTAGACACGCCCTCCTCAGGCCGGGCCGTAGGACCCGATCAGCGACAGGTCCGCCGGACCCAGGCGTTCGCTCGCGCTCGCGCGCTGATGCCAGAACGGATAGATCAACCGCGGCCGGCTGACCTCCTCGAGCCGCGCGAGCTCCGAGTCGCTCAGCTCCAGCTCGGCGGCCGCGAGGTTGTCGGCGAGCTGCTCCTCGGTCCGCGCCCCGACGATCACGCTCGTCACCCCCGGCCGCGCCAGCAGCCACGCGAGCGCGACCCGCGCGGCCGACACGCCCCGCTCCTCGGCGATCTCGACCAGCATGTCGACCGTTTCGTACAGCTGGTCCTCGTCGTAGATCGGCGGCTCACCCCATCCGCCGGAGTGCCTCGCACCGGTCGGCGGCTCCTGCCCTCGCCGATACTTGCCCGACAGCAGCCCACCTGCGAGCGGGCTCCAGATCAACAGCCCCAGTCCCTGGTCGATCGCCGAGGGAACGATCTCGTACTCCGCCGAACGCTCCTGCAGCGACAGGTAGACCTGCTGGCTGACGAACCGCGGCAACCCCATCCGGTCGGCGATCCCGAGCGCCTTCATCACCTGCCAGCCGGCGAAGTTCGACGCGCCGACGTAGCGCACCTTGCCGCTCTGGACGAGGTGGTCGAGCGCGCCGAGCGTCTCCTCCAGCGGCGTCTGCCCGTCCCATTCGTGGACCTGGTAGAGGTCGATGTGGTTCAGCTGCAGCCGGCGCAGGCTGGCCTCGCACGCCTCGATCAGGTGGTGCCGGGACAGGCCCGCATCGTTGGGTCCGTCGCCCATCGGAAAGCGTGCCTTGGTGGCGACAAGGAGCCGGTCATCTCGGCCCTTGAGCACCTCGCCGACGACCTTCTCGGAGGCGCCACGCGAGTAGATGTCGGCCGTGTCGATCAGGTTGACGCCGGCGTCCACCGCCATGTCCACCTGGCGCCTGGCCCCCGCGACGTCGATCTCGCCGACGGCGTTGCCGCCCGTGCCACCAAAGCCCATCGTCCCGAGCGTCAGCCGTGAGATCCGCAGGCCCGACCGCCCAAGCTGCTGGTATTTCATCCTCGCTCCTAGATGGTTCAACTGCGACAGAGACTCGGATAGCATGCACGGCGTGCCGCTCGAAGGGGAATACGCCCCGCTCGACCCGGCCGGCTGGGTCCGCGACCAGATCCAGACCTGGGAGCGCTCCGGCGGGACCGAGGCGACGACGCTGCGCGACACCGGCCTGCCGGTCGTGATCATGATCAACCGCGGCGCTCGCTCGGGCAAGCTCCACAAGACGCCGCTGATGCGCGTCGAGCACGATGGTCGCTACGTCCTGGTCGGATCCAAGGGCGGGGCGCCGCAGCACCCGGCGTGGGTGCACAACGTCCGCACCCATCCCGACGTCGAGGTCTGGGACGGCCCGGTCCAGCGCGACTTCGTCGCGCGCGAGCTCGAGCCGGACGAGCGCCCCGACTGGTGGGAGCGGGCGGTCGCGGCCTACCCGCCGTATGCCGAGTACCAGCAGCGGACCGATCGCGTGATCCCGCTGTTCCTGCTCGAGCCCGCGGCGTCCTGACGGCGCCGCCGGCCCGCCCCGACAGGCCCGGCGGCTACCCGAGCCGCAGCTGCGCCCCGGCCGCCTCCTTCTCGGCGATGTCCCGCAGCTGCTCGTCGAGCCAGTCGCCCGGGCTGCGCGCCGTGACGACCGAGCGCAGCCCGTCGAGCCGACGCTGGCGCTCATCGTGCGGCATCGTCAGCGCCGCGTGGATCGAGTCGGCCAGCGCCTGGATGTCGAACGGGTTGACCGACAGCGCGAACTCGCCCAGCTCCTCGTGCGCCCCGGTGTTCTCCGACAGGATCGAGACGCCGGCGCGCTCGTTGACCATCGGGCCCTCCTTGGAGACGAGGTTCATCCCGTCGAACATCGAGTTGACCATCAGCACGTCGTAGTGCTTGTAGGAGGCGACCGCCTCCTCGAGGTCGTCGCGGAGCTTGAGCTGGATCGGCATCCAGTCGGGTGAGCCGTGGCGGTGGTTGACGACCGCGACGATCGCCTCGATCCGCTCGAGGTACTCGGCGTACTCGGGCACGTCGGTCCGGGACGGCATCATCTGGGCGATGAAGGTGACGTGCTCGCGGAATTCGGGGTGCTGGTCGAGGAACACGTCGAACGCGGTGAAGCCGCGCAGCACGTTCTTCGACAGGTCGGCGCGGTCGACGCGGAGGATCAGGTGGTCGCGGCGCCGGCGCAGGAGCTCTCGCTCGAAGTCGGCGACGCGCGGCCGCGCGGCGACGCCCTTGATCGCGTCGGCGTCGATCGGCAGCGGATAGTGGCGGACCCAGACCTCGCGGTCGTCGATCCGAACGACGCCGGCCGCGTGGTCGACGTCCACGCCCAGCAGGTTCTCGCAGCACTGCAGGAAGTTACGGCGGTAGCTGCGCGTGTGGAAGCCGATGATGTCGTTGGCGAGGATCCCCCGGTACATGTCGTCGCGGATCGGCGCCGGCAGCACGAGCCACGAGTCCGACTGGCTCCAGGGGATGTGCACGAAGTGATGCAGGAACGCGTCGGGGCGCGCCCGCCGGATCAGCGCCGGGAGCGTGTAGAGGTGATAGTCGTGCGCCATCACGACCGGTCGCTCGACCCCCTCGATCTCCTCCAGCACGGCCCGCGCCAGGTCCTCGTTGACGACGTTGTAACCGAACTCGAACGCCTCGGTCTCGTTGCGGCGGATGTCGGGTGCGTTCGACTGGTCCCAGAGGTAATGCTGGATGAACCACAGCAGCGGGTTGGCGAAGATGTTGTAGAAGCGGTCGTAGGCCTCGGGCTCGGAGGCCACCAGCTTGACCCGGTACTCGCCGCCGTCGGGGGTGCTGACGGGGAACGCGTGGCCGTCGTGGTGCTCGGTCAGCGCGACGTCCTCGGCGGTCATCGCAGAGGCGATCCAGGTGAGATCGCGATGCCTCGCGAGGCCGATCAGAGCGGTCACCAGCCCGCCCGTACCACGGCGCACCTCCCCACCTGGTTCGAACGTGACCGGGCCACGGTTCGAGACGAGGACCATCGGGGCTGACATGTGCGTCTGACGATATTGGATGCGGCTCGAAGGTCTCGCCACGTCCGCTCGCCGATACGCCTAGGATGCGTCCTCGTGGCACCCGCGAACGTGTTCGCCGACCAGTTCGAGTACCACGCGCACGACCCGCCCGGATACCGGTCGGGCATAAGCCGGGTCGGCGCCGCGGCGGGCGGTAAGGAGCTCGCCGTCAAGCTGTTCGAGATCCCCCAGGGCGAGAGCCTCTGTCCCTACCACTACGAGTACGTGGAGGAGTGGCTGCTGGTGCTCCGAGGCGAACTCGAGCTGCGCGGCCCGGACGGGACCCGGACGGTCCGCGACGGCGACGTCGTCTGCTTCCCGCCCGGCCCGGCCGGCGCCCACAAGCTGACCAACAGGGTCGCCGACAGCGCCCGGATCCTGATGTTCTCGAGCGCGGCGACGCCGGCCGTGTCCGTCTATCCCGACAGCGACAAGGTCGGGGTCTGGCCCGACGACGAGACCGACGGGTTCATGTTCCGCCGCGGCGAGGGCTCGGTGCCGTACTACGACGGCGAGGCCGGCTGACGCGCCGCCCCGCCCTCGGCGGACACCTCACGCAAACAGACCGCAAAACCGGTTAACAGGAACGCGGTCTACTCTTGAAATGTGGCTCTGACGCGAGCCCAGACACAGAAGGCGGCGCTCCCCGAGCGGTCTGCCAGGATCCTGCTGGTCGACGACGAGCAGTCGATCCAGACGCTGCTGTCGTATCCCCTGCGCCGCGACGGCTACGAGGTCGTCCAGGCCACCGACGGCCGCGAGGCGCTCGACCGCTTCGACGAGCAGCAGTTTGACCTGGTCGTCCTCGACGTGATGCTGCCGCGACTCGACGGGCTCGAGGTCTGCCGCCGGCTCCGCAGCCGCAGCTCGGTCCCGATCATCATGCTGACCGCCAAGTCCGAGGAGATCGACAAGGTCGTCGGGCTCGAGCTCGGCGCCGACGACTACATCACCAAGCCGTTCTCGCTGCGCGAGTTCTCGAGCCGGATCAGGGCGGCCCTGCGCCGCGCCGAGATGGGCAGCTCGGCCGAGCCGGGCGGCGAGGACAGGCCGCTCGCGGTCGGCGAGTTGCGGATCGACTTCCTCAAGCGGATCGCGCGCGTCCGCGGCAGCGATGCCGGGCTGACGTTCGTCGAGTTCGAGATCCTCTCGACCCTGGCGCGGTCCCCGGGCCGCGTGTTCACGCGCGACATGCTGCTGACCGGGATCTGGGGCGACTCCGCCTATCGCGACCGCCGCACGATCGACGTCCACATCCGCCACCTGCGCGAGAAGATCGAGCTCGACCCCAAGGACCCGGAGTACCTGTTCACCGTTCGCGGAGTCGGGTACCGGTTCCGCGACACCGAGTTCTAGGAGCTCGTCGGACACCATGCCCCCGCGGCTGACGGCGATCCTGACATCGCTGCGCAATCGGCTGGTGCTGCTGTTCTTCGCGATCACCCTGCTCGCGATCGGGACGCTGTACCTGTACGTGGCGCCGGGACTGCGCACCCGGCTGATCAACGACCGCCTGACCGAGCTGGCGGGAGACGCCCGCACGTACTCGTCGATGATCGCCCGCACCACCGCCGCTCCGCTCCAGTACCGGGTCAATTTCGCGAGCCTGCAGACCGGCGCTCGCGTCACGTTCCTGTCCGTCGCCGGGGCCGAGGAGCGTCACGGAACCCCGATGTCGGTGCTGGTGGACTCGAGCAACCTGAGCTCGGCGGCGATCCTCGGCTATCCGGTCGCCGACAGCGCCGCCCGCAGCGGCCGGCTGACGACCGGCACCGAGATGAGCAGCTCGGGGCTCGTCGCCGAGGCCGCGCTGCCGCTCAGCCCAGGTCCGCGCGCCAGGCATGTGATCGTGTTCTCGGCGCCGGTCGCGGACGTCGTCCGCAGCGTCGCGATCGTCCGCCACCAGATCCTGATCGCGGGCGGAATCGCGCTGCTGCTGGCGCTGATCGGCGGGTACCTGACCGCGCGCTGGCTGGCGCTCCGAGTGAAGCGCCTCGAGCGCGCCGCCGAGCGGGTCGCCGCCGGCGAGTTCGGACGTCCGATCCGGGTCGACTCCCGTGACGAGCTCGGCCAGCTGGTGGTCGCGTTCAACGAGATGCAGAGCCAGCTCGAGCAGCTCGACAAGGCCCGCAAGCAGTTCATCGCGACCGCCTCGCACGAGCTCCGCACGCCGATCTTCTCGCTCGGCGGGTTCGTCGAACTGCTCGAGGACGACGACATCGACCCCGACACCCGCCGCCGCTTCCTCGGGCACGTCGCCGAACAGGTCGAGCGGCTGCGCAAGCTGTCGGTCGACCTGCTCGACCTCTCGAGGCTGGAGTCGGGCTCGCTCGAGCTGCGACCCGAGCACGTCGACCTGGCCGAGCTGACCCGGTCGGTGTCGGCCGAGTTCGAGCTGTCGGTGGCCGACCGCGACGCGCAGCTGGATCTGCAGCTGGCGCCGCGCACCGACGCCGTCTGCGACCCGGTCCGGCTCGCCCAGATCGTCCGGATCCTGATCGACAACGCGCTGACCCACACCCCTGAGGGCACCCGCATCGAGGTCTCGGCCGGCCGCGAGAACGGGACCGTGACCCTGTCGGTGCGCGACAACGGGGACGGGATCGAGGCGGGCGCGCTGCCCCGGATCTTCGAGCCCTTCTTCACCGCCGACGACGCCCAGGGCTCCGGCCTCGGGCTGACGATCGCGAGCGAGCTGGCCGAGCGGATGCAGGGGCGGCTGACGGTCGACTCGTCCCCCGGCGAGACCGTTTTTCAGTTGGAAATACCGGCTTGATCTGGCGCTGGCCCAGCGGGGCCTGCGCCAGAACCTGGACGCTCCTGCCAGCCGGGCTAACCTCCACGTGCGATGGTGGACCTGCGCATCTATCGCGCCGGGATCGCGCTCGTGGCGATCGCGGTGGTCGTGGCCGCGTTCTCGCTGCAGACCCCGCCCGGGGGCGCGACGGCGACGCTGGCGCCCGGCTCGTACTTCTCCTCGGCCGCGCAGACGACGGCGACGCTGGCTCGTGACTACCCGGACAGGACGCCGGGCGGCGCCGGCGACCAGGGGCTCGCGGCGCACATCGATCGGGTCCTATCGGGGATGGCCGGGTTCAACGTCTCGACGAGCTCGCAGATCGCCCAGACGGCTGCGGGCCGCCGCGTGCTGGAGACGGTGGCGGCGGTCCGTCCCGGCGCCGATCCGGGCACGATCGTGGTCGTCAGCCACCGCGACGGCACCGGGCTCGCCGACATGTCGGGGACGGCCGTGATGGACGAGCTCGCGCAGGCGCTGTCCTCGGAGACCCTGCAACGGTCGGTGATGCTCGTCTCGATCAGCGGCCAGGTCGGCGCAGCGGGCGCGACCCAGCTCGCGCGGTCGCTCGCCGGCCAGCCGGTCGACGCGGTGATCGTGCTCGGCAACCTCGCCGGAGCGCAGGTCGACCGGCCGGTCGTCGTGCCGTGGTCCAACGGCGCCGTACTGGCGCCGCCGCTGCTGAGCAACACCGTCTCCGGCCTGCTCTCCCAGCAGACGGGTCTGAGCTCCGGCGGCTACGGGATCGCGCAGCAGATCGCGCACCTGGCGTTCCCGTTCGCGCTGACCGGGCAGGCGCCGCTGAACTCGAACGGGATCCCGGCGGTGCTGCTGTCGCTGTCCGGCGACCGGCTGACGCCGGCGGACTCGCCGCTCGGCTCAGCGGCGCGGGTAGCCGCGCTGGGCAACACGGTGCTGCAGACCGTGAACGCGCTCGACAGCGGCCCCGCGGTCCCCGCCCCGAGTTCGTATCTCTTGATCAGCGGCAAGCAGGTGCCCGACTGGGCGATCCGGCTGCTGGTGCTGATCCTGATCCTGCCGGTTGCGATCGCCACCCTCGACGCCGTCGCGCGGGCGCGCCGCCGTGGGCACTCGACATTGATGTGGATCGGCTGGGTGCTCGCCGGTGCGGTGCCGTTCGTGGTCGGCTTCGTGGCGGTTCTGCTGGCCCAGGCCGCGGGGCTGCTGTCGGCGACGCCGCCCGGCCCCGTCGGCGCCGGGGGCGTTCCGATTACCGGCGGCGACGCGGCCGTGCTGGGGCTCGCGCTGGCGTTCGTCGTCGCCTCGTTCGCGGGGCTGCGACCGCTGATCCTGCGGCTGCTGTCGCGGGGGTCGGGCGCGGGCGGGCGGCGTCCGGACTCGCCGGCCGCCGACGGCGCCGCGGTCGCGCTCAGCGTCGTCATGTGTGTCCTGACGCTGGTGGTGTGGATGGCCAATCCATTCGCCGCGGCGCTGCTGATCCCGGCGCTGCACCTGTGGTTGTGGCTGGCGCAGCCCGGCCTGCGGGCCCGGCGGGGGGCCGTCCTGGCGCTGGCCCTCGGCGGGATCGTCCCGGCGCTGCTCGTCGCCGCCTATTATATGTCGGTGTACGGGCTGTCGCCGGTCGGGCTCGCGTGGAGCGTGACGCTGATGATCGCCGGCGGGAAGCTGGCAGCGTCAGCGGTCTACTGGAGCATCGCGCTCGGCTGCTTCGCGAGCGCGCTCGTGATCGCGGTACGGGCGGCGCGAGCGGGGTCCGTCGAGGCCGAGCCGATCGTGACCGTGCGCGGCCCCCTGAGCTACGCCGGTCCCGGCTCGCTCGGCGGGACCAAGTCGGCGCTGCGTCGGTGAGCTGACTAGAGCGAGTGCTCGTACCCCGACAGCGGGCCGCTGCCGCCGCTGAAGCTGACCCCGGGAGTGCCGCCGCTGACCTCGCCGATCCAGGTGATCGGTGTGGCCGCGGCTTCGATCGCGCCGCGGGCCGCCGCCGGGGCTGAGAAGCACAATTCGTAGTCCTCGCCCGCCTGCGCCGCGAATTCGGCGGGCTCCTCCGACAGCTGGCTCGCGACTTCGCGGACCCCCGGGGCGAGCGGCAGCTTGGCGAGCGAGATCTCGAACCTGGCGCCGCTGGCGATCGCCAGATGACGGGCGTCGGTCGCGAGGCCGTCCGACAGGTCGATCATCGCGCTGGCGCCGGCGAGCGCCAGCGCCCGCCCCGCGGCCAGCCGCGGCTCGGGCCGGGCGTACCGCCGGCGGAGCTCCGCCGCCGCGCCTTCGTCGCCGAGCCTGACCCGCTGCTCGACGACGGCGAGCCCGCCGCCGCTGCCGCCAAGCTCGCCGGTGACGCCGACGAGATCGCCCGGCCGGGCGCCGTCGCGGCCGACCAGCTCGCCGGCGTCGTCGGTCCAGCCGACGACCGTGAAGGACACCAGCAGCGTCGGCGCGCGGGTGATGTCGCCGCCCGCGATCGTCACCCCGACCCGGCTCGCGAGCGCCTGCGCGCCCGCGATCAGATCCCGGGCATGCTGGTGGTCGCTGCCGGCGGGCAGCCCGAATGCGAGGTAGGCCTCGCCGGGGTTCGCCCCCATCGCCGCCAGGTCCGACAGCGCGCCCGCCAGCGCGCGGTGCCCGATCTCGGCGGCTGTCAGCTCACCCACGCGAAAGTGAACCCCCTCGACCATCGTGTCGACGGAGGTCACCGCGTAGCCGCCGCCGCGGATCACGGCGGCGTCGTCACCGACCCATCTGACGATCCGCGGGTCGTCGCGGCGCAGCAGCTCGCCGAGGTCGGCGATCAGGTCGAGTTCTTTGAGAGCCTGCGTGTGGCTAGCGATGGCGGTAGACGATCCGGGCGCGGTCCAGGTCGTATGGCGACAGCTCGACCCGCACGCGATCTCCCGGCAGGATCCTGATCCGGAAGCGACGCATCTTCCCGGCCACATGCCCGAGGACGACGCGATCCATGTTGTCGAGCTTGACGCGGAACATCGCGTTCGGCAGGGCCTCGACGACCTCGCCCTCCAGCTCGACCTTTTCTTCCTTCGCCATCGGGGTTGATTCTAGTCCGGAACGGCGGGCTACCCGATTCCGGCTCCGCCGCTCTTCGACGGGGGACCGCCGGCCGCCGGGGGTGTGTTGCCCTGGCCGTTGTTGCCCTGGCCGTTGTTGGGCTGGTTCGGCGGGGTGTTGTTGGCCGGCGTGGTGTTGACGGGTGGGGTGACCGCCGGCTGGGACGGCTGCTGCTGCGCCGGCGTCGTGGGTGTGGCGCCCGGCGTGTTCCCTGCGGCGGCTCCGCCGTTCGGCGTCGTGGTGGTGTTCGTCGTCGGCGGCGTCGTGGCGTACGGCTGCGTCGGTGCGACCGACAGCGAGCCGCTGGTCGAGTGCGCGCCGAAGTACGGCTTCCCCGACCAGTATTCGGCCGGCAGCGGGAACGAGCTGCAGTAGCCGTCCGAGGCGGGTTGCATGAAGTCGCGCCAGATCGGCGCCGCGAGGGTGCCGCCGAATCCCGGCCCGAGGCCGTTGACGTCGGTCATCGAGGTGGTCGCGTTCGGGAAGCCGACCCACACCGCCGTCGACAGCTCCGGCGTGTAGCCGACGAACCACGCGTCCGTGTAGTTGCTGGTCGTACCGGTCTTGCCGGCCGCGGGGCAGCCGTAGTTCGCCGAGGTCCCGGTGCCGCTCGTGATCACCGTCTGCAGCACCTGGTCAGCCGCGTACGCCTCGCCCGGGGTGAAGATCCGCTTCGGGGTCGGGTTGCCGAGGTTGACCGTCCTGCCGCTCGGCAGCACGACCTTGGAGATGATCGTCGGCGGGATGTGCGAGCCGCCGTTGGCGAGCGTGGCGTAGGCGTCGGCCATCTGCAGCGGCGAGACGCCGATCCGCAGGCCACCGATCGCCTCCGACGGATACCCGAACAGCGGCGCGGTGATCCCCATCGCGTGCGCCGTCGCGTCGACGTTGCTCATCCCCAGGTCGACGCCGAGCTGCGCGAACACGGTGTTGTCGGAGACCGTCGTCGCGCGGGTCACGCTGATGTCGCCCTGGTAGCTCTCCTCTGCCGTGTGGACCGAGTAGGTCGGATACTCGGGCAGCCACCCGGGCGCCAGGAAATGCGAGTTGTAGTAGGTCTGGTTGGGATCGCCGTCCTGGTCGTTGATCAGGGTCATCAGCACGAACGTCTTGAACGCCGATCCGGTCTGGCGCTCGGCGTCGGTCGCGTAATCGAACGTCGTCTCGCCCCGGCCCGTCCCGTAGTTCGACGAGTTCGCGAGCGCGAGGATGTGTCCGTTGGTCGGGTCGATCGAGACCAGCGCGGCCGCCGGGTCCTCGGGCTGGCCCTCGTTCTCGAGGATCGCGGTGCGGGCCTCGGCCTGCTTGGTCAGATCGATCGT
>Ga0123355_10002123_pt1 | contig 27995 bp, 10 predicted proteins | sample TergutEmb28metaG_3_FD_89872 | JGI IMG/M metagenome (GOLD analysis project Ga0123355, IMG submission 89872) | Embiratermes neotenicus P1 segment gut microbial communities from Petit-Saut dam, French Guiana - Emb289 P1 | ecosystem: Host-associated > Arthropoda: Insects > Digestive system > Gut ... | reverse complement strand
CTTACTCTGTAAAGCTGCATGCTTCCTAGTTACGGCAATAGCAAGAAGCTAATAAGTCTTCCTGGTTCTTGCGTAACGTTTCTTTTTCCAAAGATAATTCCAAAATTTCCTTTCATGACATTAGTATATCTAGTTGGTTTTTTTATAAGAACATATCGAAAGTACACAACGCGTCATTTTCTTTGTCTGGTCATTGTGGAATTTAGACTACGTTTTATACATCGGTGAATTTAAGTTTGCTATGCACAGATGCAATGTAACCACAGTTTTATATGCAGCTACAATATAAATTCACCAACTTTCTGAATTCACTTCTCAGTTCCATAAACTTTAAGATAAGCGTCTTCTGATAACTGACGCCCTGTAGAAAAGTATACAAAATATAGAGAGTCCAGGGTAATGAGGCCAAAAGAAAATCACATTCAGAGACAAGACTACTCTAATGATAACCTAGCACTTCGTGCAGGAAATATCGGATGATGCGATGTACGTAACACAGACATCAACAAGTTCTGCAGGTTTTCTTAGACGTGTTTTTCGCCTTGTTAAAAATGTTACGAAGCCCAGTACCAGAAACTCTCGGACTCTGCGTAGAGTGCAGTGTGCAGTAATTATAAGATCATATACAAAAACATTTCTGAAACACACACGAGAAACTCAAACCACAGTAAGTGGTCCTATAGTCAGGATTTCTATTGTACTAAGAAATAAAACGGCACTGCCTTTGTTTTAACCCAGTCTACAGTACGTATCGCACGCAGCGGCTTTTCGATTGAATATGTTCCCCTTTATAAATCCTTGAAACAAATCAATATAGAATTCTCTAAGTTCAATCCGGAAGTAGAGAGAACTCCGAGACTGGAAGAGGAAGAGGTCAAAATTCCTGTTCATAACGCTAGGATAGAGTCCGATGACAATTGTTCTCCTGAAGATAAACCATGTACCTGTACGTGCAGGAGAGGATATAAGTGTTCCGTAGATAGATTCGATGACCTGGTTTCAAAGGAACAGTCACGAGTTCAGTGTCGACCTAGTCACAATTGCCTACAGTGCTAAACAGAACACAGTACTGTTTACCCCACATATTCGTAGCTAGCCTCCATTCGTGGAGGCAATCTGCTTCACTGGCATTATGAGCAGGCGCCATGCCTTGATGACAAGATAGCCCCTTAACAAGCTGGAATTGTAATAACTCGGTGAGGAAGTAACTGAACGAGGACAGGTAATGACATGATGGTGCCATAAGGGAATTCCTACTTACCGATAAGATATTATAACAGCTGTGTTCACTTAACAAATTGTTGTATATCTCTTCGGGACAGTGAAGGTGGTGAAGTTTACATTTGTTTATCCCCATACCAAATACAGTCGCAATATATTTGTGCACGATTGATGTCAGCTGTACCACGATAGAGAGCTGTGACTATTTTCCACAGATGCCTGAGTTTACAAAGCATGTTCAAATGTGTGCATATCCGAGAGTCCAGAGATGGTAATTCCTACCAGCAGCAATTGTGTCTGTGACACAGTCATTGTATAGATTATGTGGAAATTGCTGGTCATAACAGTTGGGAATTATTATGCTTCATAATTCACCGAAAGCACATTTCACTTATTTAACCCGGAATTTGTTAAACCTGTGATTAGTTTGACGAGCCAGCTGTTGCAGAATGTTACTTTACGGGGGAGTGAATGTGATTTTGACACACTGTGCTGTACGCAAAATGAAAGGGTGAAGGGGTTGGGGGGGGGAGTGACGAGCACTATCTTGCAGATTTGTAGCGCGTCGTCCATCGCTTGTGAATTAGTGTTGTACCCCTTTACTGCTAACCCAATTTCTTCGTTTCTGTCCTTCCCCCCTCACTTTTTCTCAATCACGAATGTATTCACTCCCTAGCTTCTGAAGCCAAATAATTCTCTCAGCCACTCTCATTCATTCATTCGTTCTCATACTTATTCTTTTCCTTTAACTTAATCACTCCATCTCCTCTCTAATTCTAGCGCATCTTTTCTAATAATGTCTCTCCGTAACCTTACTCGCTTAGTCTCTCAATCGTCGCTTATGACATTCTCTTCGAACCCACTTTCTCCCTATATTTTACTTTATTTTATCCGTGTGTGTGGTTCTTCTCATTCACCCACTGTCTCAGGAGCATAATTCTTCTCACTCATCCCTTCCCCTGCCTCAGCTACATTATCTGTTAATGCCTACTCTTTATCTCATTCACTCTCTCGCTTTCTGTTTTCTTCTGCCTTATTTCTGCGCTCACTGTCACCATTTATCTCTACCCTTCTCATTCCCACACTCACGTGCTTTCTTACTCTCTAACACTACACAATGCATTCTTCGCTGTCTCTCTGTCCGTACTTTATTTATTTGCTCAATAAAGCAACATTCCTTTTATATTTGGACTGAATTAAACGTTTGTAAACAAAAACAAAATAAAAATTACAAGTCAGCTGGGAGTGATCGCCTAAATGGGGTGGCCTTCCAGCTAGAGTGTTTTGCAAGACAGCTTAAGACTTCTCGCCGCGAGAAAAGCAAAAGGTTACAAAGCAACGCACAGGACGCGGATTGGTCGGATTTTGAGCAGGGAAATAATCAGTGGATGACGCACGAACTTTGAAGTTTTGAATGTGAAGAGTCTTAGTACTTCGAGTTCATTGACAACATTTGCGGACTGTAAATAATTTTTTTTCTGTCATAATCTGTACTCGGGAAGGCTGCCTTGAGATTCTCATTACCTTAATTAATCTAACATTGCTTCCCATTCCAAACATCTTAATACATTTAATTAGTCTACTAATAACGTCTTGTATTTCCGTTGCCTTTTTATCCAGCAGCACATGGTCATCTGCATTTTACACGGTGCGAATTATTTGTCCTCGTATCTTGAAGTCTCCAAAACTTCCAGAACAACCTTGATCAAACGTTTGATGTACAAGTGGAATAGAATTGTTAAAAAAACAGGACCCTTCTCTAACTCGTCTTCCGATCTTCACACTTCTTCTTTCCCTTTGGTGTAACCTTACTTTAACACTCTGATCCATGCATAAGTTTCTGACCAATAATTTTTTGCGCCAGTCGATACCAGTTCCCTATAAGATCTGCATTTATTTGATCCAGTTTACACGGTCAAAAGCCTTCTGTCAGTCTATGCAGCATGGACACAATACTTCTTCTATATCCAAAGTTCTTTCTGATATTATCCTCATCATCCCAACTGCATCTATAGTTCATTTACTCTTCCAAATCCAAACTAATCTGCTCCAATCACATCCTCAATCATTACTTTTTTCACTCTTCCTTCTTTATACTCTCGATAATAGCTTTGCTTTATGTGCAATGAGGCTTACTGCGCAATAGTCGCTGTATTTTAAAGTTTTTGGTTTTTAAGGCAATCACTGTAACTTCAGTGAATTTAGTGGGACACTCTCTTGAGTTCATATTCGCTGTTGGCTAGTTGTGTCATTAGTTTGCCACCGTCTTCTCCCACCAATTTCGGCACATCCTTTGGGACATCAGCATCTCCTGTAGCCATCTAAACCCTCACCTCCCTAACTCAGATTATGTACCTTCAAATGTCCGGATAAATAATAAACTGGAAAGAAAATCTCGAACATTAAGTTTCTATAACATTGAATATTTAGTTATTGACATTCAGAGGACCGTGCATCGTGATATATTCTTATAATAAAACCAACGAAGTGCACTAATTTCTCAAATTTATTTTTGGAATAGAACTCTACATGTTTCGGACAAGTTTTCTCTCCATCATCAGGAGTCTAGTACTGTACACACAGCAATAGGTATATGTCATACAGGTTTTGCTGACTGCTTGCTAACAAGCAATCAGCAAAACCTGCTGTGTCTACAGTACTAGACTTCTGATGATGGACAGGAAACCTGTCCGAAACACGTAGAGTTCTATTCCGAAAATAAATTTGAGATATTAATGCATCTCTTTGGTTTCATTATAAGAATATTTAGTTTCTTGAAATGCTCAACACATAAACAAAATAAAGAAAATAAATTTGAAAGTTTAATTTGTCCTGTTTTTGTGGGATGTGACGAATAAATGTCAATATAAGAATTAAGATAAATTTCCGCTTCGTTTAAAAGGAGTGCCCTTTTCATTTGTGGTCATGCGGCACATTCTGAAACTCAGCCACAGTCAGCCTACCCACAGCAACAGGTATCGTTAAACATCACGGCCCACAACTTGTAAGTCTGCACTATCGTCTTCCACGCCTCCACATTCTCGTGCTTCTTATTACTCCCAATAGTCTCTTCGGAAGCCTTGGCTTATCATGCGTCGTACACCCGACTTGAAAACTTCCTGCACGCCGGAAAAGAAACACCTGCCCTCATCTATCGCCATGTTTTGCCCAAACCTGTCGGTTTACAAGGTCTACATAAACGTCTATACTGACGTTTCGATAACACCAGGTGTGATTGGATGTGTCCAGGTCGGTGGAAAGTACTGTGTTAGACTACTGTGGTTACAAGGGCGAACTGTACGCCACACACAACTCTTCTTGTCACTCATCGTAAACTTTGGCGACAATGCGATGCTGTTATTCATAAATAGCGATAAGAAAGAAGTGGGTCGCATCTTCTAAACAGCCCATCACAGACAAATATCTTTGTACTCGTACATTAAAACACTCTTTTCTCACAAGTCCACTCCACAAAAATTAAACAAACTACGTAGTTAGTCTTATGTATAATGGGCCGTGCATCCTTGTGATAGATGAAGAACAAGAGACCAACTTGATGTCACAATGTATTAAGTTTTATTTCACTTCTTCTATGCTCAACATGTTTCCGACATTAATACATCCATCATCAGGAGCCTGCGACTTTTCTGTTCTATCACCACATTGGTTGTGTGTTCTTGTTTCGATGTGTGTTGGAGTTTCGGTGTGGCTGGTTGGGGTGGTATCCGTGTAGCAGACTGAAGTTGTGCTTTAGCCTGCTACACGGATACCACCCCAACCAGCCACACCGAAACTCCAACACACATCGAAACAAGAACACACAACCAATGTGGTGATACTAAAAAAAAAGTAACAGGCTCCTGATGAAGGATGTATCAATGTCCGAAACATGTTGAGCATAGACGAAGTGAAATAAAACTTAATAAATTGTGACATCAAGTTTGTCTCTTATTCTTCAACTACGTAGTTAGTTTTAACAACAGGCCTACAGTGCTTACAACACAATAGATAAAGTATATTTTCGAAACAGTGAGTCGGGGAGGAAAGTTACAGCACTAAGCGATATTCTTCTTTAAATTTTTCTTAAGAACAACTATTTAACATCAAATGTACGCTCTTCAAATGCAGTTATAAGGAGCCGACCTTAAAAACCATAAGAGTTAGAGGCATGTGAGTTACGCTTGTGAAATCATCCTTGTATACAGACCTGGACAGGCCCTGAGGGTTCCAGGAGGTTGAGACTCTCACTTTTCAAGACAACCGGGCCATGAAGGTGGTAAGGTTGTTAGCCTTAAGCACCGACACCTTCATCCAGACAGAAACCTTCAGAACTTAAAACATAATCCATTTCCTTCTAGATTACTTAACAATGACTCTAACTGCAGAGGTTTTACAGCATGGAATAAGAATATACGAGAGCAGCGAGTAGGTAACCACTGGAGTTGTAGTTCGTTACAGCGTGTTATCTCGGCAGCCTTATGACAAAGAAAATATCGAAACCACAAGGCACTACCGTGGTAACAGCCGGGAAGAGGAGAGAAATTCGAAACCCATGCTTTCGGAAACCAAACCTAGATGGTTGCAGATTCACTAATCTGCTGGGATAAGGTCTCAGAACTAGACAGTTCCTTGGGTCATATGTTGTGAGTGGACCAGGGCTGATGTAGGTGGAATAATAAGTTTAAGCATTCACCTGAAATAAATAAATAAATAAATAAAGCCCATTTATAAAGTCGGTTATGGAAGGGTACGAGGATGAAAACGTGAGGCAGACAGGCTGGAATGCAGTCTGATATTGCTCACAGTACTGGGTTCTGAATTTTCAAGTAAATCGTATGCTCTTAGTTTATATCAATGCGTTGTCTGTAAAAGAAACATCTGAACCTGGCTCTGGAAGTTGTTGGTGCATCTCGTAACATATTTTGTTCTCCTTCTTCTCTCCATGGATTATTCTGCAGCTTGTTTTCATTCCACTGTCTTCCATTAACTGATATTCCTGTACTTCTACATCATTTTAATGTGCAACTATTTTCAAAATCTGAACTTTCTCAACGTTCATTGTGCTCTAATGTGTTAAACATTTTTCACTATAAAGATTTACATATTTCCATTTATCAATGTACACTGAGCTCCGAATGTAAATACATTTTTCTTTTTTAATTAGAGCAACATCTTCGAAGTTTAAGGTAAAATATTAGTAGAAGGTAACACAACAAGGAGCCCAAGGATCGACTCCCGATGGGTGCTAGTATTTCTGAACCCGTCCAGACCGGTAATGAGGCCTACTCAACCTCATCAACCACGGGCAACCACTTTTTTCCTTGGGTAAAGCGGCCGGTGTGTGGCGTTTACAGGTCAACCCCATTTAGTGCCGAGGTTAAAGAACGAGTAATGTTACACCTCTACGCCGCCTCTGGGTCTTCACAGCCTGTTCTAGTGTGAGATTTTTGACATAACCAAATGGGGGCATTCTGAGATTTATTTTCATCTCTCATTTCTACGACAATAACTAATGATATACTGGACACAGAAATTGAAGTACGACATAGAAGTAAACCCTAACACAAATAAATATTTGTTACGAAAGATTCCTTCTTCTTTAATAGAAAACAACTTTGGCGACTAATCGAATCTCTGACGTCATATCCGGAAAATGTAACGTCACGTATACGGAATATATCCTTAAGTCCGAAAGTTCTTTTGAAATGAAACAACAACAGCAATATTAATAAAAGTATGCGGGAGTTCAGAAATTTGTGAAATGGATATGAAATGGATACGAAACTTTGTGAATTCCACTGAAACGCTCTTGTTACTTACAGTCTTAAAAGAAAAGCAATATATTTAACCTTTTGGCGCCGGAATTATTTTTAAAAATTTTAGCACACCCTGTATATAAAATGTGAATAAAACAAGAACCAAATACATTAGAATTATGAAACAAACTGCATTTTGAAGGGGAAAAAACGGAGAGTATATACCATGTTTAAAATATTCAGTATCTATATTTGTTGAATAAATATATAAAGTGCAACGTTTAGAGGTTAGCGGTGCGGTACGAGCACTATAGTTGATGTTAGGCGTCAAGGGTTAAATTTTCTAATGCGTGTGTAAGGCTGCTGTAGAAATACAGTTCCAAGTTCGTCAAACTTTGGAAATAAAAGCAACCAGTGATTTATCGCAAAATGAGGTCATGAAGCGAGACCTTGCCGCGAGAGAGATGCTGGCTGCCTAACAACATCCACTTGCCCCTCACACAACCCTCCCTTGGCTAATGCCCATTTTCCCTGTCTTGCAATGGTAAGCCCTACACATGGACTGCTGACCTAATGGGAGCAGTGGGGCGCGTTCCACTGTCCAATTATAATGCGAAGCACTTGCCACCCTTACCCTCCAGACCATGCTGACGTAAACAAATATTGGCTCACGTCGCGGTCAATGACTGTGGTCTAATATGGAAGTGGAATGCAACGAACTGCAATCAACGCAGACTTATTAAGAAAAGCGAACATTTTTTTAAAACTGTGATGGCTGTTAGAATGTTGCCTAATATGACATTTCTGCTTAAACTGTTTAGGTAACGAAATTGGCAAAAATATACTTTCTGACGTAACTTCTGATTCGAGGGTTATCACCCTTCTTCGTCCTAGCAGAGGCATGGAAACGAAATTAGCCCGTTTATACTCTAATCTGACACACTTAATCTCTCGGTCCTGTTAAGTGATACTTCCATGGTACCCAAAATAATGGGTCACAAAACGTCTTATTCTTAACAACAAAAGCCAATAAGATACATTATTTCTCAACTTTACTTTGGTAAATACCTCTATAGTCGCGAGCTCCTGATGATGGGTATAGTAGTGCCCGAAACATGTCGAGCCTATAAAAAGTGCAATAAAATAATAAGTGGCATCTAGTTGGTTTTTATTCTTCAGTTACTTCCGTCATTGGTATTTGTCATGCTAGTTATGTGGACTGTCTGCTAGCAGACAGTCCACATAACTAGCATGACAAATACTTTTTGTAATCTGCTAGCAGACAGACAACATAACTAGCATGACAAATAACTTTTGCAGTGAATACAGTATTAAGACTCCTGATGATGGACGGTAAATCTGTCCGAAACATGTAGAGTTGTTTACCAAAATAAAGTTGAAAACTGGTGCATCTTGTTGGTTTTATTATAAGAATATATCACGATGTTCGGTCCTCTGAATGTCAGATTCACAAATACTTTCTCCAGTATTTATTCCAATTTAATATTTGCCATCACCACATCATTCGACACTAATAAACAATAGATCTGAGAACATCTCATTTAATAAAAAAATCAAGGACAAATATTTTACCATGTAGGTACTAGTTAGATAGAGAATACAATGAATATGGGGAGAATACGTACCGTTCTGTTTCCACAGACAAATAAATATAGCGGTTCTTAGTAACAATCTTTCGAGAAATAACTTTTCCATGACATGTTATTTGTCAAATCAGATCATAATGTCACAAATGAAAGAGAGACCTCTTACAAAATTCCACGAAGATTCCTATATTTTCATCCTGTACCCTACATTGTTTCTTCAGTAATTCATCTGCTGTGTGGCATGGAATTATGTCAAGCTCAAGTGACAGTAACAAATCAACTTTACATTCACAAACATGTTAAGAGCAAACTCTAGTAAAGGAATGATAGCATTTGATTAGTGATCTTCCCTTTCTACACCTCCTGCTTAACATCCTGACAAGTACTGTACAGAGGAATCTAAATCTATGTGCAGATGAAACGACATAACTCAATGTAAAAAGAAGAAATCTAAGAAAGTGTGAAAAAGAAAATATGACTAGAAGGTTCGGCTCCAACAAAGAGTAAATCATGAGAGTAAAATGCATAATGAATAAATTCATAATTTTTGTTCTTTATAACACAGTATTGGCGAATAAATCAAGAAGAAATATTTGGTTGCGATATGTAGAATTTACAGCGGGGAAAAAAAATTGCATACGAACTTCCGGTCGCAAAAACCGAAAGGAAAATTACACCTATAAAAAGACATCATAACACTAAAATATTAATCTGAAATTACATAAAATAGCATGATACGTCGTGTACAGGATTAATCTGGCACAGAAGGGTTTGGACAACTCTGAAAATTCTATCGCAATTAAACTCTTTCAGTAGAAAACTGAGTTATTGACCAGCACAGAGAGTACTGACGTGAAAACCGAAGACCTCTGGGATATCACACTACGTCCACTGGCAGTTACCGACGTTTCAGATGAATATTTCTTCCATCTTCAGTGTCTTGCAGTCCATACCCCACTTCTTAGAATGTTAGCCTGCCTGACCCTTAAATTACCAAATCCAGCCTTCTACCTACTCAAGAATTACGCTTCATGAAGCTATATAAAGTTGAACAATGTTCTTAGTATTACACAGCACAATTGACCATTAGGCTGTTTGGTCATCACTTTCAGCTGAATTAGTAGCAGCCATACAAGCAATAACACTCCCTTTCTGTCATAGCGTACACACCGACTTCAAATCAAGCGCCTGCCTCTGCAACGGGTGACCAGGTTTCACTCACTTCCAGAGACAGGTAAGCATTTGTCTCTTCTCCACCAAGTCCATATTGCTTGGAGACCGTCCGTCCTACAATCCATTTTTTATCAAAAACTCTGTTCCAGCAACTAAATGAGCCCCAGTGACAGCTAACCACATATTGCCGCTTGTACGGTCATACGGTGCTTTTTCGCTGCCACATATGTCTTCATGTCCTGGTGGTCAGGTATAAACAGAAAATTTTCACTTTCTCCTCACGAATTTGTGAGATGAAGAATCACAAAGGCAGTTTCATGCGCAGACTTCCAGCCATAGTTAATATAATTATCTGAAACATATTTCTTCATATCCGCAACAGAAAGCGCGCTTCGGATTTCTTACGACTCACTAAGAATTTCGATGCTCTATTAATAATAATCGGATCTTTGTTATATTCTTAGAGCATAACCAACAAGCTGGAACGTTTCACAATTTCTTTATTTCTGTAAGACGCTCTACATGTTTCAGACGGTTTCCGTCCAACATCAGGAGCTAGCCTGGTTAGCGGCAGGTAGCAGTATTGGTCTGACAAATACCTGACGCTGTACGTGCTGTTTTGAGCTCTTGATGATGGACGGAAAACCCAACTGAAACATGTAGAGCATCTTACAGAAATAAAGAAATTGTGAGCGTTGCATCTTGTTGGTTGTACTCTGCGAATATTTTAGCGATGCACGGACCTATGAATGTAAATTGTTTGATATGTTATTTACAGGCGTGCGTTGTTCAAAAGCAATAAATATTTTGTACTTTACTGCACTTTATTACGTTTCTTTAGCGACCAAACAGAGCAGAATTATTGGTTCCTATTTGTTGTTCCAGCGTACTAAAGTTATTTATAAAACGGTTTAAAAACCCAAAGTCACATAGACACTAGTGCACCGGACCTACTGAGGCATAAACATCGGGAACACGTTTTGCGTTAAAAGGCAACTTTAGCTGTAATGAAGGCGATTATTAACGTTGCTACGCTTCTGTGTCTCAGTATACACGTGAGCGGTACTTCACGTGTGTTCTGTTGTGCTTTTATTAAATTTCATACTAGCTCAGTTCGTAGGAGATGGTGAGTATGGAAGGGAAGGGGGAGGAGGAGGAGGAGATTAAAACTAACTCAAGATTACGTCCAATTGCGAGAGACTTTTTTTTAGCAGTTTAAAACTTTGGAATTGTTACCAGCAGCCAAAAGATACCTTGAAGTAGGAGTTGTAATGTACCTCGAGGCTTGCTTAAGTCTCAGTGACTCATATAATAGAGTTCAAAATATATGCACCTTCCCTTAAGGCAATCCTCTTGTAAAATATAAAATAAACACACATCAGCCTCTTCAAGACCGAGTTACAATTTTTATTTCATGTGCTTAAAGAAACTACTTCTATAAATATGGACGTCAGTAAAGGTAAACGAAAAGTCTGCGGACAAATTGAGCCAGGAATTGCTTCATACTAAACTATTAATAATACAGAATGGGCCAGAAGTAGGTATACAGACCATCAATACTATACTATATACTGTAAACCTACTTTTGGCCCATTTTGTATAAAAGCGACTTTAAAATTTTAGGATTTCAGTCCAAGCGACGAATGTACGTAACTGGCTCATCACACTAAACCAATAAAGACAATTTTGTTACTTTCGTGTCGTGAGTTAGTTATCGATACTGCAATTAATGAGCAATATGAAATAACTTACGTAATTTGGTTCTGTATTCGTGACGAATACGAAAAGATATGAATAGTCATTTATAAAGTTATTGGTTTATACAGCTTATAGACCGCATGACATACACAGTATTCCGCGACGATGTGGCAAGCAGTGGGAGCTTGTTCTACGTGCTGTTTGCAGCAAGGCCCTTCAGAAGGAACGCTGGTCCAGTCTACACCATTTCGAGTTGGACAAGTTGTAATCTGGATGGAGCCACATGCTAACGTGTAGATACGCGACAACGAACGGGTGAGTTCTGCTATAACTTTCGGTTTTCAATCCGACTATAATTCGCAGAGGCGTAGTTGCGTAGTGTTTTGTGGCAGTATTACTCGAAATGCCCCAATATTTACAAATGCGTAATATGCCGACATGCATTTTGTACAAGGTTTGTTCGATATCAGGAAAATTGTTGACGAAACAGAGTACTAGCCGCAATATCTAGATCACACAATTCCAACTGGTACGCACGTGAAAATGCATAGAGAATTTTGATACAGGGTGATTTCGGAACATGGATAACCACGACTTTAAGAATAGGAGGATTGAGACGCAGTACAGCAATACTCAGACAGGTGCTTCAGTTTTTCCTTTTTAGACGTCATTTCATCAACGCTTCATAATCAAACTTCATTCACCTTCCACAGACCATATGTATAAACTTCACAAATATGTGTCCTTTAGAAAAATATTTCCATCTCACATAACTGCCAGTCGGATTTCCATGAGGGCTGTTATTTCACTAATAAAGGAAAAAGAATTGTACGCGAAGGTAATTTATAATCTTAGCAGGTCCAAGGATTACAAAATCCTTCCATGAAGCGTGCCATTCAAGTAAAATCATGGGAAAGGCTGGAACTCGGCTTACGCACTGCAAGTCAGAATCTGTTCTCGAATAAGGTTAAATGAACACATGATAATATTAGCAACACAGTTATCACATTGTGCCGCACATAAATCCACATGAAGTCGTATACAGTAATGTTAGAAGAGAGAATTCCAGTATAAGAAAAGTGTGGAAAATTGGGAGAATGAAGTGTTTAGAAAACAGTTCTTCTAAGGATGGTTAACACCCGTTATTGGAGGAGATATCTAAAAACAGGCTAATGTTTTAGTTAAAGCATAAATATCTTGCAAAAACAGGATAGATTTGATGTTTGCTGACCTAAACCTCAGTATAATCCTAGTAATTAGCGAACTTAATGCACATATTCTTGTTTTATAATAAGTTTATTATATGCCTCTACATGTTTCGAACACTATGTGCTCATCACCAGGAGGTCAAAATTGTATTATACAGCATGTGGTATCATAACACCTGTAGGTGACCGTCAGGACGGTTACCTACAGGTTTTATGATACCAGATGCTGTATAATACAATTTTGACCTCCTGATGATGAGCACATAGTGTTCGAAACATGTAGAGGCATATAACAAACTTATTATAAAAGAAGAATTTGTGCATTAAGTTGGTTAATTACTAAGAAGGACAGATGTGGCTATAGCATGATGTCCTATCTTTACAACTGGTGGACAGTTTGCGGATTGCGTGATAAAAAATTATCAAGGACGATATAGGGACACAGTTGTATCTTTCGCGCGTCCAGATCGATCACGACTGAAACCCTTTAAATTTCATCCTTCAGGCTTACATTAGGTCAAGCGTTTACTGTGACGTTAATCTGAAAACAGGTGACCAGTTGGCAGAGTGCATAATCGAGAATATTCAAAGGATCGAACGGGGCAACATGAATGTAACCGAGACGTGGCCATTTTGGGAATATGATTTTGGCTGTACCCGTTTAAGTTAACACAAAAAAAAAATTATTTAAAATTGGTTGTGTATTCATTGCCCCGATACATTGGCGCTTACTTCGATAAAAGTGCCAAATCTACCTGTTATTAAAAGAATATTTTATCTCAAAACGACTCTCCCCATTTGATATTCGAGTGTCCGTGCATCGTTAGTATGATTTTTTAATAACAGCCAAGAAGATGCAACTGTTTTTTATTATTTATTTCTAAAAGCTCTACATGTTTCGGTCGGTTCCTCCGCCCATCATCAGGAGCACATAACAGTCTCATCCACGATACCAGCCTGCAGCAGTATTGGTTTGCAATACCTGAAGATGAGTTTACAGTTATGTGCTCCTGATGATGGGCGGAGGAACCGCCCGAAACATGTAGAGCCTTTAGAAATAAATAATCAAAAATAGTTGCATCTTCTTGATTGTAATTAAAAAATCTACTTTACCATTCTGCAGCTCTATTAGCCCGCAGGGAAGCAATCTGCATACTGACAGTTCATAGTCAATTAATACTCCAGATACTACAGATGTTAACATTCTTACAACTCAGTAGTCTTTGTACATGGGGGTTGGTTTGGGAACTTCAGGATTATGAGGTTAAACAACATATGTTTCCTTAACATCATTAACCGAACGACCTCTGTAATGAGAAGGCGTGTTTTCAGTGAGGTACAAACTGACTTTGTACATATCATTTATACCACGTTAATGTTCTAGGAAATTACAACATTTTACATCACGCTGACGTCATAGAGTTTTAACCACAAAGTCGTGTATTTTGCTGCACTCTGAATTAACATCCGTATGTATGCTTCAACAAAGTAGTATATAAATTACAAGCTATATGTCACATGCCGTACAGTGTATGTAACCACTTATACATGTACACAGTTGAGAGAGATATTAACTTCTAGTGGTTACAGTAACAGCTGGATACAACTGTCGCTTCTGACTCGACAACCTACGTACGACTTATCCACTTCCTCACTCGTCCGCTCAATCAAAAGAGCAATATCTCAGATGGTCTCAGTGTTCATATTCCTTACTTCATTGCACGTTTATTTGGAAGGGATAATGTAGCACTTGTTTGTATCAAATCCATATGAAAAACACCCTACATATAACCCATGCTGAACCCGATGGACAGGTGTTCGGCCACTGTGAGCGACAACCTTTCTTCTGAAGTGGCAAATTAAGACATTTGTTTTTCTGAAAACATGCTCCGAGCTAGTCCGGTACTGGAGAAGGAACGGAACATGATGTCACAACACATCTACAGCTTACAGACTATAACCCATCACGACAATATGACTGAAGTTCAGAAATTACTGGTTTTAATCACTATCTGCTGAGAAATGTCTTCAAATTCAAGACTCCCTACTAACGGTCACCTACTTTATACACTATACAGAACCGAATACAGGGAGAAGATTCATAATGGGTCGAACCCTACACTGGATGTTTGTATACGCAGATGAATACCGAAATAATATAATGAACAAATTGTAATTTTCCTCCATTATATTATGCTTTATATGACTTATTTTACGTTAACCGGAAAAATCAATATGACTTGTATCTAATGCTTTTATAATACGTTTATATCCTGAACTTCCAGTTTAGCTGCTGAATGCTGTATTTAATGACTGTTATGGATGCAGTCTGTTATATATCTGCAGGCTTTAAGTTTGCTGTTTGAGTTCCTTGAGGATGGGCCAGACATGCCGAAACATGTAGAAGTAACGAAACACCGTACTTTCAAATGTGTCTGTAGCTTGTGTATTAAGTTTGTTCTAAGAACGAATAAAGTGCCAGGACCTCATCACACATTCGTACCTAATTATAACCTGTGAGCCTAAGACTTATGAGAGAACTCAAATAATCAAACAATTGATCAAACATTCGGCAGAACATGAATAGTGCCTCACTTGTCCCTCCATTGCTTCCTGAACAGGACGCTGTTATGAAGAACAATAAGAAAAAACTTACCAAATTTCAGTCCTAAATCATTCCTTTAAAAGACAAATTTGTACTAACAATATATGCTTTGGAGGTTACGTATTACCAGGACGTTGTGTAGGAACGGTTCTATATTCCACGTAAGATATTTTCTTGGGATAGATGTTCGGCTCTGGGAGTTCAATATACCTCATACTGAATGTCGTATATCGTGCAATATGTGACAGGGTGGGGTTAGGCTTTGTATGTACAGTGGAGGAATAGATTATGTGACATGCAATACGTGTGCCACTATGTGCGTGAATACATATTTGTGTGGAGAGAAACATTAATTCTGTGGCTGACAGATGGAGTGGCCAGTAAAGGAGTACACACCACAATGCACGCCTACAGAAATTACACAATGGCAGGCGGAAGGATACTATTACTCTCCTGTTTGGGGACAGAAATCTTGCAAAGAGAACAATGTACATATATCCTACACATGTACTGATTTTTAACCGAGTAACTGAATGACGTTTTGACCCACTACTTCACTAAATAATGGACTAGTTCCTTTTTTTTTCATGACTCGAGAGCCCAGTTGGGTCTAGGCCTCCTCTATGAGGTTCCTCGATTACACTCAGCCATCGTCTAAATAAGAAAGTAACTAAATTGTTTGATTGACTGACGTACTAATAAACTGAGAGTTGAGCAGGTGGTCAACCAGTTTTACTCCTAGGAAACAACAGAGTTCATGGTTGTGTCTACAAGTATCCAGCATCGACAGAACGGTGAATGCAATCCACTTCACAACCACACAAATTACTTCCTTAAGATTCATTGTAATTGTAATTCTCTCGTCCAATATCTTCGACATCGTCATCCGTCAATCTCAGACCAGAAGTCATCATGGTGTTCACTAAGACATTTGTTGTTTTACGGGCTGAGTCGCCGTGTAGGGTCCTAGATTCGAATCTACTGCAACAATCTGGACATAACAGTAAATATTAGCCTGACGATACAGGCAGCAGATCACTCCGAATATATGCCGATATTGACAAGCCTACATAGTCATATCATAGAAGGCAGCGATGTTCGCCTGCTTTCAAGTTTGTGCCCAAAATTCTGTAAATATTCCTCATTTCTCTCATGTATGTTACAAGTTCCACTTACCTCGTTCTGGTTTCATCGACAAAAGAACATTCAATAAAAGATGTAATGTATACAGTTCAGCTCTCACTGCTCAATTCTCTCCATTCTCCTGTTACTGAAATTCTACCTAACTAATGTACAAATATTCACCTCAGCACGAAAGTTTATTTTACCCCTAAACCACCTTCTTCCCTTCAGAAATCAGGCTTGCATTCACAAATTATTCCAATAGTTCCTGTCTTCCCGAAGCATCTTAACTTTATTCTACTTTCAGGGAAATTTTTAGCTACCCTTACATTATGATTGCGTTCTGTATTCTGATAACCAGATCCTGCTATATATCTACTGTCAAATTCATGTCTAGATCAATATAAGCATTCACTCGCTCCAATATGCATCGTTATCTATTCTTCTGATATTTGACTTCCACAAAACCAAACGTTTTGCATTAAAGTAAACGTATCAGTAAAGTTACCCCTGTCGACGGCACGAAAGCGTATAGAGGGAATAGAATTATAGCTCCACTAATTCTGAACTTCGGCGTTAATGGGAGTGGTCACAATCACGCTACGTTCGCATTACCTCGCACTCCTCACTTTGCATTAAGCAAGTGTTGTAATGCAAATCCACATAAGAAAGAGACAAAGAAACTATCGCAAACAGATTCATAAAGTTTGTAAATGTGTAAATCGAAATGTGTTTGGTTATTCACAGCAATAAACCTTCTGGAAAAAATAGGCCACTTCGACTGTGACGATCCAATTGTACAACACAGTCGACAGTGCTCCAGACCCAAGGGCACAACTGTCTATTAGCACAGTTTTATACGACGTTCTTACAGATGTGTTGCTGAAGATTCGATGCGTCTGGGATTTGACAGCGCGTCGACTGGTAAGAAGTTGCCGTCGCTTCAAAATATCAAAGTGCCTTCATCATGAAAGTCCAGCAGTCAAAGTGTTCAGAACCGAAAACGTAAATCTTGAAAAAAAAAGTAATTCAGAATATCTTTTTGCGTTATCACCACCGAGATCAAAGATACAAAAACATAAATGACGGCATCTGATGTTTACTGGACTGTGTATCATTGTGATAACTGAAGAATAATAAACCAACTAGAAGCCACTTATTATTTTATTGTACTTCTTATAGGCTCAACATGTTTCGGGCAATACTATGCCCATCATCAGGAGCTCGCGACTATAATGTTGATTACCACATTAGTCGTTTCGTTCTTGGTTTGCTGTAGGTTGGAGTTTAGGTGCGGTTAGGCTGCAGTAGTGTCCGGGCTGCAACCCGGACACTACTGCAGCCTAACTGCACCTACCCTCCAACCTACAGCAAACCAAGAACGAAACGACTAATGTGGTAATCAACATTATAGTCGCGAGCTCCTGATGATGGGCATAGTAGTCCCCGAAACATGTTGAGCCTATAAGAAGTATAATAAAATAATAAGTGGTATCTGGTTGGTTTTTTTATTCTTCAAATAATGGTATGTTTATAGTTTTGGCTAATATGTGTATCAACTTCTGACAAAGAAGCAACACATAAATAGTTGTAGAACACCCTATAAGTCTAGTAAAATTTAACAGCAAGCTTACGTCATTAAGTTAGGCAACAAGTAACCCAGCGATCAACCGCAAGACAGCACCACTAACACTTCAGCAGCTGATATATTTAAAACACACAAGATCCTTTCCAATAGAGTAAGCTCGCATTATTACAAACTTTACAACTTCATGAAGACCTGTATCTTAATATAACAGTGGGGCGTAACTCTCCGACCCAAGCAAAATTACCTCTGACGTGTTCGCGAATTTAAGATACCCACAAACTTCACAGCTTATATTCGTCTCGTAGTAATGCAGAGGAGAAAGTTGTAGAGGTTAAGATGATCTGCACAAGCAGCATGCTATAAACAGGTACTCCTTACTTAGTTTCAATTCTAACAGGCCCACAAAAATTTTAATTCAAGAATATTTATGAAATAATGTAGTAATATTTATAGTATAAAGAACGAACAGTGAATGACTTGGTATTAATATAATTTACGTTTCGTAAATTTTCGGTTTATTTCGAAGTATTACATTGACATTTCTCCACAAACCGAAGAAGACTACGACAAATCACAGTAAGGCAGCCTGTCACATATCCAGTATTTTGTCGGTCAACCAAAGTCATTGACACCTCGTTTAATGCCCACGTTGTTACATGATCGACATGCAATACACATCAAGCGAACAAACAAATAAATTAATTTACCCTGCGTACTAATTGGGTCTCTATGTTCGTTACCAGCTCATAAATTACATGCCATGTGCCGTAATGGTAAAATCATAGAGTTATTTGGTACACAATCCATGTTGTGTAACCAGTAATCGATACGAGTCCCCTGAAATTTTACGCGCGTATAAAACCACAGGAATGTGGTACGAAATTTCTTCTAAAGATTACGTGTTACAGACGATGAGATTGGTTGAATATGCAGTAAGCGTGAAAGAAGTAACAAATGCCCACATGTGCTAAGGCGGGAAACCTGAATAAAAGGTCCTAGGCGAAATGAGGAGTATTATATTTAATAGGATCATAAATACATGGATGCTGATAAGTCCTTAGCCCGACCAGGAAGGAAAAAAGCGACCAATCTCGGGATTTATTCAACATACTCCCTACGAAGCTCAATACACTTCTTAGTCCGTTGCCCTAACCTTTGCAAGCCACTCAAAAAACATTCAGAACCTTGTTCGTCCAACCAGTCCTCCGCGGCAGCAGTGACTAATGGCTAAGGACATATCAGCACCCCGGTACATGGAACCAAAAGTTGGGAACTGCATTAGTCTTATGTGAAGGCACAAAGAACTTGTTGGCTCCATAAGATAAGAATTCTTAACCAGCTGAGCGACTAACAACCCCCTCAATTAGCACTGTCTTACACGGAGGGTACTGTTTGGACACCGTTCTGTTGCATTTCACGGCGCGCCACGCATGCTAGACTTATTCCTAAAATTATTTTTTTGCACACAGACTACAAAGCAAAGATGCTTCTTCATTGCATATTAATACGACGTCAAAGGGAACAATTTTAGTGGCTCAACATGAAAGATGCAAATTGATTCGGTTACGGCGCCCTTCACGAAAATCTAGTCAGCTAATTTTCACATTCGTAACGTGCATCTTGATAATATCAAAGTTTTATTTATTCACCAAATGATGCACTAGTGAGTTGTCTTAAAAACAATATGAAAATTTACATTAAAATAGCTCCAACTTATTTTGGTGTTTCAGTTACACCATCATCAGGGTGCATATTAATTTGTGTTCAATAAAGTTACAGTTAAAATAGACCATTAAAATGCATCGGTGTGTGGTTAATACGGTGTTGGTGGTGTGACTGCATATATATATATATATAAGCGCATACGTGTATATATATATATATGTCGGGGCCGTTTTAATGCAAATTTTAATAATTTTTTTTAAGAAAACTCACTAGTGCATCAGTTGATGAATAAATAAAACTTTGATATATAGCCAGCTGTTTTCTGCAGAAGCCGAGGCAGACCGCGAAGATCAGTCACGACAGATGGCTTATGGACAGGAATTGAAACTCTGACCTCCAAATACAAAGGAATACTAACCTCCGAATGGCAACTTGCGGGGTGTGGCATGTAGATAGATGAAACGAGGTCCGTGCTGTTGGGACTTCCCCGAGAATATAATAGTGGTTCATCCCACCAATACATTATAAAATTGTTGAAACAGCTCACCACTGGAACCTGCTCTGAGCAAATTAATCCAGTACACTGCCTGACATCCAGTTAAACACAAACTTAATACTTGCTTCCTAGTCACATACGTCTGCAATACACTTGCCGTCTGAAAAATAAATTAACATTTCTCACATGCACATGCCAGCTATGTGCACCGCTCACTATATCCTCCGTCACATATAGCCTAAGATTTTTATTTAAAGATTGCAGACCGCACAGCTGCACGCTATGCAACAACATACTTTTGCTTACTAGTATGAAACTTCGAGAAGAAGAAGAAAGCTGAGAGTGTTGAAGAATACAGCCATAAATGAAATACTTGCATCCATTTTACAAGTAGGGAACAGAAAATATAAACAAAGAACTTTAATGATTATTCTACTCTTCCAGATGTATCAGTGGAGTAAATAACCCCAGAAATGCGAGGCATAAGTCAAGCAGATATAAAGCACACATGGTGGGGAAAAACAGTTGGCCTAACAATAGATCAGCGTAAGAAAATTACTCTGATATCAAAATTACGAGAAGGTGAGCATAGATGAATATTATATAACATTTGTATTTACACAGCACGAAAAAGGGTTTTATATGAATAAATCATAAAGTAGTGTAGCTGGAGTAGAAGCCATACACAAATTTTATCGATAAAACCGTGAGTGGGTGTGAGAGATGTTTCATAATCGGAAGGTCAGCAGGAAATCTTATAACCCCTCGAGTGGTTGCATAACTGACGGCGAGAGATGTCCTATGCAAGCAGAAATAGTTTCTGGTTGTAACCACCTTCCTGCAACGTCAGTGTAACCCAGTTATCTATTTTAAAATATCAGCGGCCCTGACAAGCTTCACATCCCGTGCATTCATTACTTGCATTAAATTTATTAAAAGACCATCCAATTCACTTTAGCCTTTTGAATATAATTTTATAATACTGTGACAACCCCCATGTTGCGGCCACTCATGTGACCATCTTCAGGTTGATAAGCGCAAGAATACAAATATAAATATAATCAAAGATGGCGACATATGCGTCCAAAACATCCCAGTGATTACTGTATAATAAAATTACATTCATAAAACCAAAGTGAATTAGTTGGTCGTTTTAATAAATATTTCCATTAGCAGGCCTATTTCATATATGCCTGAAGCGTTATTTCATTTTACTCATTAATAAATACGATAATTGTGAAGCAATTCGTGGCTCGTAAACGTACAAAAATTACCCTTGAAGTGTGTAAAACATGGAGCGCGAAAATCTGAACTTCGCAGCGCATTCAATCGGCGCAATTAATTCCTAATTGTTCTTGTCTAACTGTTATAATACGGTTAAAGAAAAGAAGACAGAGATCTTAACGAACATCAAAATGTTCTATGTCAATAAATGTCCAACAAGATGCAACTATACACACTTCATTTTATCTGTAAACTGCTCTGAATATTTCGGGTGGTTTCTCCACCCACCATCAGGAGCACAAATAACTGTAACTACAGCATCTGGTACTGGTCAACCGTTGCTGCTACCGGTCCCTGTCGTGGAGGAGTTGAGACTCAGTCTCAGCTCCTCCACAATAGCGACCGGTAGCAGCAACGGTTGACAAGTACCAGATGCTGTAGATACAGTTATTTGTGCTCCTGATGGTGGGTGGAGAAACCACCAGAAAAATGTAGAACAGTTTACAGATAAAATAAACTGTGTATAGTTGCATCTTGTTGGACATTCATTGACACAGTATTGTGATGCACGTTCCCACGAACATAAAAAAAATAAAAGTGTTCGTCGCTCCTAATACACTAACCGACGAAGGCCGTAATTTCTGTACCTATATCGGATATGAGAAAATCAACATCCGATCCGGTTTAAAGCGTCTGTTAACACCTCTACAACAACAGAGTTCAGGATAACCTGTCCAAATCAACAACAGTTCACAACGCAATTCCTATGCCTGTCTGTGGTGTAGGATCAATCGGTGCTTAATAATTGACTGCCCACCTGTGTAAAATACACAGACCGCTCTGTTGCTTACTTGATGGCCACTGTTGTGTTTATATCGAGACAGGCTTAAACAAAATGTGTAAGTAATTTGTTGTGGAGTGACAAATTATAAACAAATTACGAAATCAGAATTACAGGTGTTTATCGTTAGTACCTTCTCGGATATGGAATGAAAGAAGCTCGAAATATCAAACTCAGGGAAGAAACTCCGAAACATTCGATAAAGAAGAAAACAGTAAAAGAAACTCATCATCAAGGGAAATCTAAAAACCCGTATTGCAAAACAAAAGGAGCCAAGAAGAAGTAGTTAATTTGACGTTCTTGACGTTCAGATGACCGTGCATCGTGTAAAAATTTTATAATAAAACCAACTAGACGCACTAATTTCTCAAATTTATTTTTGGAATAAACCTCTACATGTTTCGGACAGTTCCTCTGTCCACTATCAGTAGTTTTTCACTGTACACACCCATGTTATATGTCAAACAGATTTGCTGACAGCTTGCGAACAAGCTGTCAGCAAAACTATTACATATACCATTGCTGTGTGTACAGTGAAAAACTCCTAGCGATGGAGAGAGGAACCGTCCGAAACATGTAGAAATTTATTCCAAAAATAAATTTGAGAAATGAGTGCATCTAGTTGGTTTTATTATAAGAATTTTATTATAAGAAGCTGTAGTTAGTAAGTTTCGATTCAGATACCTTGTACAGGTGAGTCAGAAAGTTAGTAGATTCGTCACAGACGGTTCAGAGCCGCTACAGAATTAAAACAGATAGTTCAAAAAATAAAAAGTGCGGAGGAATTTGGAACTCATTAGTCGTATATTATTAAATAAATCCGAGAACGTTGCGACGATGAACATCAAAAGCAAGTCTTTCCGATTTTACGCCTTGAAGTAGAATAAGCTTGTTCAGACTCCGAAGAAGGAGGCAGCATGATCACCGGAAACGTCGAGGCAAATTATTCGTATTAAGAGGTTTAAAACCACAGAAACCTGAGCAACACCCGCCATGTAAATATAGAAACTCTGACAGCAACTTACACCTACATGTGACGAATATTTACAAATTTTCCCCCCAGACCGAACCATTCTCCATAACACAATTACACTAAATCACTTAATTCTATCCCAATTAAACGCACATAACATGTTAAATAAATATATTTATCACCGACTAATGCCTAAATGTTTCGTTGTTTGTTACACCATCTTCAGAGAGACCATTGTATTACTTGCTCAAAAACTATAGGCTTTTGTAGTTAATTGAAATGGAGAGAAGTGACTGACCGCAACAGTTCAAGATGTGGAAAGCTTAAAACAATTACGCTAGTTTATAAATCTGTCTAAGCCATGTATAAAAGATCTGTGGAGTGACCATAACGTCTCTGTATAAGACATGAAATGCTCCCCGCTGTCATTGTGACCGCCAGAAATACAAACTTGAGTGTTCCACACCAATTCTCGCCAGATCACCTTTGTTTCTGGGAACATTATATATACTAGTTTTCACAAAGTTACGAATTGTCTCCAGCATCTTAATATACGGAACCTACGTCGCATTTAAATTACAGAAAATTTATTCAAAACCACAAAGAGCATTTAGTTTTTCCAAAATCAAAATACACGTCCAAATGCACAAGTCTCATTATGTCTCATAAGGTTTCATTACCCAAACTACGAAGAACTAAGCTTGCAACTGCGTTTTAAGAAAACGGCGAAATTGGCAAAATATTATGACGATTTTTTTCATTTGCGTCTTTCGGTCATGTAATACAAATTGTGAACATATTCCTCAAGAGATACGCACGTGCACACACACCAGCACCGGCAGCATGCAGGCAAGCACGCACAAGTGTTGACTTAGGCAGTATACATGGCTTACTCCTGCACTGCAACTTCCCACCAACTTGATAACTTTGAAACTCAACAAGAACAACATTCCACCTCTCGTGACAGATTTAGAAATCACCAAAATAAACCGTACCTTACTTCTGCGTGTAGTTACGACAGCTAGAATCTTGACAAGTTTATGAAGTTCTAACTTCAACCGCTATGATTATTATCAGAGCCATCTCTTGAGGAACGCCAAAATTACACATTACATAAGTATACTCTGCCGTCCGTTATTATTACATTTCTACTCATACAATTACGTGGTTTCTATAGCAACGTTGAATTTATAACCACTTAATTACATCGGCCTAATACTTAGACATTAAGTTACGGTAAGGTTCGGCAAAGGGAAACTCTCGCAGTATTATAAGTTGCTGAAACGTGCCTTGAGGCCAAGTTTAGAAGACTAAATTCTACTCGGAGATAGCACAGAGTTATTGCATTTGATGATTGGTGAAAGAATGTGTTGAAAGCAAGTACGCACGAGTTAACACTAAACCTGCTTATATCCCAGTTTCAGTTACAAAATCTTACCCGAGTTTCCTTTACAAAATCGTACCCAGGCACAATAAAAACTGTCTCCATACAATTAGGTAATTCACTGGAACCTTCTCTCCACCCACCCGTACGTCGAACTCTGTATCTCGGAAAGAATTAATGACAGAGTAAAACTGTAAACACAAGAACAACTCTCTTTGAAAATAAAACCTTTGGAAAATTGAGGAATATTCTGTGACCTGAATTATTTCCGAGCTCAAATCATTATATTTCCTACTACGTTTTGCAATTCCTGTCATATCGGAGAGGGAGCACCATCCTTAGGGAAGGGAAACAAACTGGATTCTATAGCATGATTCTGAGAAAATGCGTACAGGCACTTTCACTCAGAGAAACCCGACGCTCGTTTACGGCGCAGTTGCCAGGACGCAGGTAATTAACGTTTTCACTAAGTCCTACAGAAATATCAGAACGGACAACGGAGTTAAGCGCAAGGAGTAAACTGTGGAATGCATATTAATGTCTTTGGGGACTGAGGCTTGTTCCTAAATGAAAACATCTGCTATTATTATATGTTGTCTTATGAGTCGTGTGTCCTTCTTGGTGTGTCTTTTCACATTTTTTAACGCAGTCGCTAGTTTCAACAGTGTGTCAAGGAGCTGCAAAGTAAACATTTAGAAGAATAAGAATATTTAACAAAGTTTAAGACAACCGATCAAAAACTAGGTTAAATTAAGAACAACCTACAATAACATTATTAAAGGAGATCAGTTAAGGGTAAACTCTTCTTACACTTAAAATACTTTAATCGCTGACAAATCTAACCATATTCGCACTTTTCTGACTCAGAATAGCTTCAAGAACGTGCCTCTGAAGAACAGAGATTGTCGGAAAGCTTCCTGTATGCTATCGAACCACACGCAAGTCATTTAATTAGCACGCCAACAAATACACATACATAATATTTTACATTAAATCCTTTAAAATCGCTCCAACATGTTTCGATCCTAAGATCATCTTCAGGGAGCTACATTGTTCCTTGCTAAAGTCACATTTTTAAAAACACTCACTGATTAATTTCATTATATTAACTTGGTTCTGTGGCAGCATGTCGTATTGTGTAAGTCGTAGGCTGTTGAGAATGCGCCTGACTATGTGTGTGTGTGTCGTGTGTTATGCTGCGTGAGACTGGCTATAGGCAGTCTCACGTAGCCAGTCTCACGCAGCATAACACACAGCATACATACATACATAAACGAAGAAAGTTAAATATTCACTTTCCACAACAGTAGTGGATCAAACAACATAGATTTAACTATTACGAATAACAACCTAATAGCAGATGTGTATGAATGGGAAATCAGTGCAGATGAGAGGTGCTCAGACCACAATTACCTTAAATATAAAATCGGAACAGCCAACAGATTCAAAAATGTGTACAACAGCCAAGGTAAAAGATATATAGTAAAAGAGGATAAATATCACGAATTTGACAGAAAATTATTCCAAGAGACATTGAAAATTTTCAAAAACATAAAATACAAAGGAAGTGTAGAAGAAATAGACCTGAACTTATCTACAATAGCATCACGAGAAAATGATTTGGAGAGGTTCGTCGAGACATATACAGAGGCACTGCAATCAGTATGCAAGAAAACCTCCAAAATTATAAGCACAGAGAACAAGTCAAAAAAGAAGAAATCAGTCCCCTGGTGGACGGACATTCTCACTATTATGCGGAAAAGGATAAACGATTTATCCTTTTGGCGCCGGAATTATTTTTTTTTAATTTTAGCACATCCTGTATATAAAATGTGAATTAAACAGGAACCAAATATGTTAGAAATATGAAAAAAAAACTGCATTTTGAAGAGAAAAAAACGGAGAGTTTATACCATGATTAAAATACTCAGTATGTATATTTGTTGAATAAATATATGAAATGCAACGTTTAGTGGTTAACGGTGCGGTACGACCACTATAGGGGTCGTTAGGCGTCAAAGGGTTAAGAAGACTTTATCAGCGAACAAGAAATAATGAGATGAGGGAAAGCAGAAAACACAAATAATTCGAAGAGAAGAAAAAGTATCAATATGAAATCAGAAAATAGAAATTCAAATTGTGGAAGGAGTATTGCAATGTGACATCATCTTCAAATCAATGGTCCTAAGTGTACAAACTTGCAATATGAAAAGTACGAACCAATAGTATCATTACTACACTGCGAAAACCTGATGGCACAGAGAAATAATTATACTAGAGACAATGAATTCAATGTTAGATCATCTCATTACAAAAGACACAGAAGAAGAAGGAACCTATTACCATAAAAACATAAGGAAAATGACAGAGGAACCAATTAAAACCAGTGACGATACAGAGTTTACTCAAGGGGAAATAAAACAAATGATTGAAAGTTTCAACGGCAAGAAGGCACAGGGAATAAATGGAATTGCAAGTGGAATTTTCCTACTTACATTTAATAAATTCCCCAGACTAACAACAGCAATATACAACCAATGCCTAAAAGGGGGATATTTCACAAAAAAGTGGAAGAGAGCAAAAACCATTCCAATAATAAAACCTGGTAAAGAAAATAGTATGGATCCATCCAAATACCGTCCAATTAGCCTGATCAACATTGGAGTGAAGGTACTAGAGAAACTCCTCATTAACAGAATTAACCAACACGTGTACAAAAATGAACTACTGATAGACAAACAATATAGATTTATGCCGCAGAAGAGTACAACAGACGCAGCTATGGAGGCAAAAAAAAGTCCATAGAACAGGAATTGGAAAACAGGAAAGTGGTTATAATGGCCAGGTAGACGTCAAAGGAGCTTTCGACGCAACGTGGTGGCCAAGCATTCTAAAGGGATTGAAAGACTCAGAATGCCCTAGAAATCTGTATTACCTGAGTCAAGGATACATCAGTCAAAGAAGTGCAGTAGCGTCTACCAACAGCGTTAGTATTGAGAGAAGTGTTACAAAAGGACGCCCACAAGGACTATGTTGCGGGCCTGGCTTCTGGAATTTTCTTTACAGTTCACTTCTTAAACTGTATTTCACAAGTCATTCAAAAGTAATAGCCTTTGTCGAAGATTTAATAATATTAACTAAAGGAGAATCAATTGCAGAAACTGAAAACTATTTAAACTTGTAAGTGAGAAAAATTTCAGACTGGACCCAAAGTAACAAATTAAAGTTTAACGAATACGAATCAAAAGTAAAGCTTATGTCTCGCAGAAGAAGAAAAGAAAATAAGGAGGTAGAAATATACTTAAATAACAAAATACAGTAAAACCTGTCAAGTTGACCACCTTCATAAGGTGACCACCTGCTGATGTTGACCACATATCGGTAGAACCGGCAAAGTCCTATGTAGTTTGCATATACAACCACCTCCGTAACTT
>Ga0123355_10002122_pt1 | contig 27995 bp, 37 predicted proteins | sample TergutEmb28metaG_3_FD_89872 | JGI IMG/M metagenome (GOLD analysis project Ga0123355, IMG submission 89872) | Embiratermes neotenicus P1 segment gut microbial communities from Petit-Saut dam, French Guiana - Emb289 P1 | ecosystem: Host-associated > Arthropoda: Insects > Digestive system > Gut ... | reverse complement strand
TTTGCGGTGCTGCACTGTACAGTACCCATACGCCGCTGGTGCCTACTTGTGTGAGGTTATTTGCGCCTGCCACTACTGTGTTGGCGTTTGCGCCTACTACTGTCGCGATTAGGCTGTAGCTGTCGTAAGGAACGATTGGGTCGGATACCAAGTAGAAGACTGTATAAGTCATTTCGTCTGCGACCACTGCTACGGTTCTGGTTTGTGCGATATATCCTGCACGGATAACTGTGATTTCATAGTCACCCGGTACGATGTTGGTTACAGAGAAGAACCCATCTGCGCCGGTTACTGTGTTGAGTACCGTTGCGCCGGTTGCCGCGTTTCTGATGATGACAGTCGCGCCCGCTACTGCGGTGTGGTCTGCTGCGCGTAGTACGTCGCCAAAGATGCCGCCCATGCCTGGGTCTAGGTCAAAGTTTTGCAAGCGTAGCGTTACGCGCGATACTCTGTTTGCGTCCGGGGCCGGAATGGCTGCGCTGACTGGGTCGTAGCCCGGTGCGCTTGCGGTTACTGTACCGGTTTGTGGTGCTGCACTATGCAACTGCCATACGCCGGTGGTTCCGATTTGCGTTAGGTTGTTTGCGCCTGCTACTACTGCGGTTGCCGGTGAGCCCAGCACGGTTACGATGAGGTTGTAGTGGCTCGGGTCAGAAGATGGATCAACTACCATGCGGAAGTTCGCCTGGGTCATTTCATCTGCCACTACGGCTACGGTTCTGCTTTGCACAAAGTAACCTGCACGGCTTACTGCTATCGTGTAGTTACCCGGTGCAATGTTTAGCACTTCGAAGCCGCCATCTGCGCCGGTTACTGTGTTGAGTACCACTGCGCCTGCTGCGTTGCGGATGACTACGGTTGCGCCGGCCAGTGCTGCGCCGTTTGCGTCGCGTAGGATATTACCATAGATACCGCCCATACCTGGGTCTAGTATATGGTTGAAGTTTAATGTGACTTGAGACACACGGTTTGCATCCGGTGTTGGGATGGCAGCCGTTACAGTATCTGTACCTGCTGTGGCTACTACAGTGCCGGTTTGCGGTGCTGCACTGTACAGTACCCATACGCCGCTGGTGCCTACTTGTGTGAGGTTATTTGCGCCTGCCACTACTGTGTTGGCGTTTGCGCCTACTACTGTGGCGATTAGGCTGTAGCTGTCGTAAGGAACGGTTGGGTCGGATACCAAGTAGAATACGGTGTAGGTCATTTCGTCCGCGACTACCGCTACGGTTCTGGTTTGGGCGATATAGCCTGCACGGATAACGGTAACTTCGTAGTTACCCGGCACGATGTTGGTTACATAGAAGAAGCCGTCTGCGCCGGTTACTGTGTTGAGTACCGTTGCGCCGGTTGCCGCGTTTCTGATGATTACGGTCGCACCCGCTACTGCGGTGTGGTCTGCTGCGCGGAGTACGTCGCCAAAGATGCCGCCCATGCCCGGGTCTAGGTCAAAGTTGTGCAAGCGTAGGGTTACGCGGGATACTCTGTTTGCGTCCGGTGTTGGGATGGCTGCGCTTACTGGGTCGTAACCCGGGGCGCTTGCGGTTACTGTACCGGTTTGTGGGGCTGCGCTATGCAACTGCCATACGCCGGTTGTGCCAATTTGCGTTAGGTTGCCGCCGCTTGTGGTTACTGCGGTTGCAGGTGAACCTAACACGGTTACGATGAGGTTGTAGTGGTTCGGGTCAGAAGCAGGGTCTACAACCAGGCGGAAGTCCGCACGGGTCATTTGGTCTGCTACTACGGCTACAGTTCTGCTTTGCGCAAAGTAGCCTGCACGGCTTACTGCTATGGTGTAGTTGCCTGGGGCAATGTTTAGCACTTCGTAGCTACCGTCTGCGCTGGTTATAGTGCTTAGTACCACTGCGCCTGCCGCGTTGCGGATGACTACAACTGCGCCTGCTAATGGTGCGCCGTTTTCATCGCGTAAAATATATCCATAGATGCCGCCCATGCCTGGGTCTAGGTCAAAATCTGTAGCCCATGTTGCGGTTACGGTTACTGCTTGTGCCGGCATGGTAAAGGTGGTGGTTGCTTGCGTTGCGTCTGCAAAGGTTACGCCGTCCGATGTTGTCCAGCCTGTAAACCTGTAGCCGGTGCGTGTGCCTGCGTGAATGGTTACGGTTTCGTTTGCAGCATAGTCACCTGCGCCGGTTTCCGTTGCATGGCTTCCGTTTACGGTTACGGCAAATACTTCTGTCCAATTGGCCGTTACGGTAACCGCTTGTGCCGGCATGGTAAAGGTTGTGGTTGTTTGTGTCGCGTCTGCAAAGGTGACGCCGTCCGATGTTGTCCAGCCTGCAAAAGTACGCCCCTGTGGGTGTGTACCTGCGTGGATGGTTACGGTGTCGTTTGCCGCATAGTTGCCTGCGCCGGTTGTGGCCGCGTGGCTGCCGTTTACGGTTACGGCATATAACGGTGTCCAGTTGGCCGTTACGGTTACCGCTTGTGCCGGCATGGTAAAGGTTGTGGTTGTTTGTGTTGCGTCTGCAAAGGTGACGCCGTCCGATGTTGTCCAGCCTGCAAAAGTATGCCCCTGTGGGTGCGTACCCGCGTGAATGGTTACGGTGTCGTTTGCCGCGTAGTTGCCTGCGCCGGTTGTGGCTGCATGGCTTCCGTTTACGGTTACGGCAAATTGCGCCGCGCCTATGGTTACAGAGCCGTCAGAGCCGCTGAAAACTCTTGGTGCCGGAATAATTGGGGTTTCGCCCGCGCCGCCTGCATTTATGGCTTCTATGGTAACAGGGGTTGCGCCCAGTTCGGCATTAGGCAGAATACGGAAGCGCAAAGTAGCAACCGCAGCGGTTGGCCCGTATTCGTATATATGCTGTATCCCTGCCGGGCCCAGCGGGTTGTTTTGTACAATCATCATTGGGTTGTTGTTGACATTAACCGGTGTTACCGGCAGCAGGCCCGGTGTAACAGGGTTTACCGCCGCAAGCTCTAAACGCGTCGCGTCCCAGCCAATGCGGTATTGCAAACCGCTAACGCCTATCCTGTTTATGGTTAAGTTGATAGGCACATCTACATACTGCCCTTGGTTGCCGGACGCATGGGCCACACTAAGGTGTACATCGTCCAGTGCTTCTTCCACCATTACGCCGCCGGCAAACCCGGCATGGGTTCTTGGTGCGGGGATAATTGGGGTTGCGCCTGCGCCGCCCACATTCACAGTTTCTACTGTAACGGGGGATAAACCAAGCGGTGCGCCGGGCAAAACACGGAAGTGCAATGTTGCCACGGTTCCGGTGCCGTATATATGCTGTATCCCTGCCGGGCCCAGCGGGTTGTTTTGCACAACCATCATTGGGTTGTTGTTGACGTTAACGGGTGTTACCGGCAGCAAGCCCGGTGTTACCGGGGCTGCTGTTACCAGTTCTAAATGCGCCGGGTTCCAGCCCACGCGGTATTGTAAACCGCTAACGCCTATCTCGTTTCTGGTTAGGTTGATATCTACTGCCACAAGCCCGCCGCGGTTGCCGTTTACGGTTGCGGCGGTAAGGTGCGCGTCTTGCGTATCGGCAAGTACCACCAGGGGCACAGATGTAAATAGCAACACAAATGCCAGGAATGCGCTAATCAAGCGTTTCCACTTTTTGATTTCTGTATTCATTTTTTAGTTAATCCTCCTTGTGTGCTACTTATTCAGCCGGCCCTAAAGTTACGGGGTGCTCTGCTATATAAAGGGCTAAAAGCATAATATCGAAAAGGTCAATCACGCCGTCGTACTGTACGTCTGCGGCTGCCCGGTTGGGTAGTTCGGTTATCATTTCGGCTACGTATAGTTCCAGTAGCATCAGGTCGAAGAGGTCTACGAGGCCGTCGTCGTTTACGTCGCCCCATAAGATGTTGCCGCCGTTAAGCGGAGGGGTGATGGTTACAGTGCCGTCGTGACAAAATCTAATGGTTCTAACCACATCTATGGCTGGAATTTGAACTGTTTCGCCGTTGGGCAGGGTTACAGGGCCGCTGATACCGGCTGGAACCGTGATGACGATGCATGGTTCGCTGCTTTCGCAGTATGGGCAGTCTTCGTCAAGTTCGATTGTTACCCCCTCGGGGACGGTTACGCTGCCTGATGGAGGAGGTAAAGTTACGTCTATCATTCCATCACCATTATTGGTTACACGAGAACCGCTAGGGACAATGATTGTTGCGCCATCTGGCCATTCATAACGATTTCTGTTTCCATTTACATCAGGATATCGCGTTAAAATACTACCGGTAAATTCAACATCTGAGCCTATGTCTAAATTGTCAGGATTAGCTCCATATATAGCATCCCCTAGACCCTCATCAGAATAATTGTCTAAGATTCTACTATTTGAAATAGAAACTCTGCCATTAGTTGACATCCGTATTCCGCCACCACTCAGTCCTGCTCTATTTCTGAGTATTTCAACATCAACTAAAACAAGCTCAGTCTCTCCTACAACATCTATCCCGCCGGCATGTTGAACTGCTTCGTTATCTCTAATTGTTACACCGCTAATGGTAAAAGACTCTACACCTTCTGCGCTGACTCTCATACCACCGCCGCTGTTATATGCTTTGTTATTATGGATCTCTCCACCAGAAAATGTACCGTTCAGATTGCTCTTCATAATACCGCCGCCATTTGTTCCCGCAGTGTTATGGGCGATCTCACCACCAAGCATACTAAGCAGACCATCTAAGTTAAGATTTATGCCACCGCCAGCACTTCCAGCAGTATTATTGTTTATTGATGAGCCTGCATTCATTATAAATGAGCCAGCCGCATGTACGCCGCCGCCATTTGTTCCTGCAGTGTTATGGCTAATCTCACCACCGTTCATAGTGAATGTAGCACCAGCGTCCACTACAACGCCACCGCCAGTAGAGGCAGATTCATTTCTAGTGATTGCACCACCATTCATAATTACTGTGCTGCCATTTCGTACTCGGATACCACCGCCAACACCAGTATACCCACCGGCACGTGTCAAGGTAACACCGTCGTTCAAAACAAGTGTACGATTTACCCCACCACCACCTACATCAAAATGTCTAATGTTACTATCAACTAAAAAAGTTATGCTTGCGCCGCCAAAATCCAAATTAAGCGTTTCTCCGGCAGGCATTGTAATTACTTCAGTTAAAAGTATTGTGTCGCCGTCTTGCACAAGGCCGCTGTTCATAAGCATTTTCAGTGCTGCAAAATTGGCAACCGTGTGTTGTGTGCTAAATGCTACTATTTCATTTTCATTTGTAGGCTCTACGCTGTCATACGCTGGTTCCTCTTCTTCCATTTCTTCGTATTCAGCATATTCATAGCCTACATACTCATAATCCGCATACTCATAATCAGCCTCGCTGTAATCGTATGTCGCATTATCTTCCATTGCATCATCCAAGTATCCATTGTCACTTTCACTTGGGTAATAACCGTAATCCTGTGTGGGGTTATGGGTGTAGGAGTAGGTGTAGTCTGCTCCCTCTTCTGTTTCATAGGCAATTGCGCCGGTTGGTATAAGTGCAAATACCATGGTTAGCACAACTAGTAGTGCTAAAAGTTTCTTTCTCATTTTTAATTCACTCTCCATTTTTTTTGTCCCGCGGGTTGCGGGGTTTTTATTTAATTACTTTTGCTGGGGTCGTTCGGATTGAACGGCCGGGCAAAAGGTAATTTTTTGGGTTGGGTTTGGTTGGTTCAGGTGGTGCATGTGTGTTGTAGGGCGGGGGCTTGCTCCCGCCGTGTATAGCTTGTTGTTTACTTTGCCTGTATTTGTGCGTATAATTATCTCAATGTTGCTTGAATGTAAGGTGGTGAATGACATTGCTCAACATAGTTGAAATCAAACATTTGTGTAATGATGATACTATCCTGATGACAGTACATGTCCGTGATAGAATGAAATTACGCGGCATACAGTACAGCGATTTAGTATTGGCGGTTTCAAACGGTGAAATAATAGAGCAATACAAGGATGATTATCCATATCCCAGTTGCTTAATCCATGGTTACACAGCTGATAAACGTCATTTGCACGCTGTTGTTAGCATAGGAAGCGGCAGGTTGTGGGTTATTACAACTTACTACCCCACACTTGATAAGTGGGATAACAATTACAAAACCAGAAAGGTGGCTAAATAATATGGATTGTAATATTTGCAGCGGCAACATGTCGCAAGGCTTTACTACCGATTTTACTGACTTGGGTTCATGCATGGTTATTGTCAAAAAAGTTCCCTGTCTCATATGCGACCAATGCGGCGAAGTAGCGTTTAGCGGAACCGTCGTTAGACAGTTAGAGCATATAACCAACACATTAAAAGAATCTTTGGCTGAAATTGCCGTTGTACAGTATTCGGATAGTGTTGCGTAAAGGTAAAGCCGGAAGAAAATGTTCCATTAAGGCCCTGGTAACGGGGTCTTTAGTGTTTTAATGGGGTAGTACAACAAATAGTGCTAAAAGTTTCTTTCTCATTTTTAATTCACTCTCCATTTTTTTTTGTCCCGCGGGTTGCGGGGTTTTTATTTAATTACTTTTGCTGGGGTAAAAGGTAATTTTTTGGGAGTGGGTTGGTAACTGAGCGTAACCAACTGGATTTTTGATTGTGTTGGGGTGGTGCGTGGTGCCTACAGGTGTAACCGATGTTACCGTAGGTTTATGCTGTTTACTTTGCCTGCATTTGTGCGTATAATACTTTCAACAGTTTCTGAAACTAACCGCTGAACGGTGAAAGGAGCAACCCTATGCAAGATGTTAGTCTAGTAATACCTGATGACATAATATTTGAAGTCCGCTGTTTGCCTAACAAAGACGTAACACTACGCGAAAAACTTCAGTTAAGGCTTGCCATTGGAATGTTTGTTTCGCAAGAGATAAGTTTAGCCAAAGCCGCCGAGCTTGCAGGGCAAACCCTTACAGAATTTATAGATACCCTAAAGGGGCTTGGCATCCCTGCTTTTATCTATACCGAAGATATGCTCGTTGATGATTTGAAGTTTGTTGATAGGGCGTGAGCTATATGGATGTGGTAATCAATGCAAGCCCTCTAATATTGCTTAGTAAAACTAATCGCCTATGCTTAGTAAACAAACTTTTCGATACGGTCTACATACCAACGGCTGTGTTGAAAGAAATCCAAACAGACAAGAAACAAGACGCGGAGCTTTACCTTACTAAAATAACGTTCAAGCCTTTAGAAGTATCTAACCGAATTGCCGTTGCAGGCTTTCTGGGAAGGCTCCACCTAGGCGAGGTTGAGGTAATAGTTGGGGCAATCGAAAACAGTATCCAAACGGTAATCCTTGATGATAACACTGCCCGCAACAAAGCAAAGCAATTAGGTTTAGATGTAGTTGGGACGTTGGGCATATTGTTGGAAGCAAATAGAGTTGGGTTAATAGCCGACATGGAACAGGAAGTGGCTAACCTAATAAGTGCGGGCATGTACTTATCTGATAAAGTAATTCAACAAATTTTTACGCAAGGTTGAACATTTTTAATTCACTCTCCATTTTCTTTGCCGCATTGATATTTTCCCGCATCTGTGATACAATATGTCTCACAAGAGAGGAGATGATATCATGTTTTCTACCCACGTTAAAGCCGTTAGGGATTTAAGAAATAACTATCCCGAAATAGCCTCCATTGTTAAAAACCGTAACAACGTAATCATCACCAATAACGGTAAATGCGAAGCTGTTCTAATCCCATACGAGGACTTTGCAAGCTATGAAGAATATTTGCACATTCGCTATGTCAAAGAGAAATTAGCAGAAGCAGAAGCCATAGCCAACAATCCTGACGAGTGGATGAGTGCCGACGAATTATTTAAGGAATGGGATAGTTGGGATGCGGTAAAGCTATGAAATTATCTATTTTGAGCTTAGCAAAAAACGATCTAAAAGACATACGCTCATACCTATCCGAATACGGCGAAACCCCGCCTAAAAAGTTTAGGAAAAGCTTTGAAAAATTTTGCTCCCAAGTGGTGGACATGCCCTATATGTTTAACCCATACGAGCATGACCCCAATTACCGTAAAGCAGTAATCATTTTCGATTATTTGATTTTTTATAAAGTAGATGAGAGCAAGGGTAAAGTTATGGTTTATCGTATTTTGCATAGTAAACGCAATGTAAAACCGTTGCTATAATTGTAAATTTGAGCTAAGCAATACTGGATTAGGTGCCTGAAAAGGTACCTTTTTTGCTAATAGTGCTAAAAGTCTTTTCTCATTTTTAATTCACTCTCCATTTTTTTGTCCCGCGGGTTGGCGGGGTTTTATTTAATTACTTTTGGCCATGGGCAAAAGGTAATTTTTTGGGTTGGTGTGGGTTGGTAACAGAGTGTTACCAGCTGGATTTTAGGTTGTGGTGCGTGTGTTGTCGTAGGGGCGAACTGTGTTCGCCCGTATATATCAGCATATCGTTGCTTTACGGCGGGCGAACACAGTTCGCCCCTACGGGTGGTTGGTGGTGTCATTGCGGGTTTGCGCCGTAATCCCATGAGGGGGACTGTTTACTTTGCCTGCGTTTTTGCATATAATAAGTTCAAGTATTCTTGAGATTGACGAAGGAGGTTTTTTTATGAACTTAGCCAGAGTATCTAACAACGGGCAAATTACTGTACCTGTGGAAATTCGCCGCACATTGAAGCTTAAACCAGGTGATAAGATACTATTTTTCCAAAAAGATAACGGGGAAATAGTTGTGAAAAACCCAAGTATAACAGCCATTGAAGAAGCACAAGCGGCGGTTGCCGGGGACACTTATTCCGAAGACGAAATACTGGCAGATGTGATGGAATTAAGATATGGGAGTACAAATACATGAGGATAATGATTGACACCAACGTAATTGTATCCGCTATTTACAATCCAAAATCCAAACCAGCAAGCGTTATTAAACATGTGTGCGAAAACCATGAGCTTGTGCTTTGCGATTATATTATCGCCGAGTGCTATGACGTTATAATGCGAAAGTTCCCACATCATGCAACCACTTTTGATAAATTACTAGCATCATTAGGGTATGAACTTATTGCCGCCCCAAGAGACGGGCTGGCTATGCCTGACCCCAAAGATTCACCAATACTAAATGCTGCCATAATAGCTGATGTCGACCTTATAGTAAGCGGTGACAAGCATTTTCTGACACTTGACATGGAGCGCCCTAATGTGTGTAGCCCATCAATGTATTTTGATGTAGAGATGTAGGCCGCAGTTTACTATGTCTGCATTTTCACAAAACCAGAAAGGTGGTTAAATAAAATGCATATTGCAGAAAACGTAAAATCAATGGCATTCGAGGTGTTTGACCTATTGCCAAGTCGCAAGCAGAACTTAGTCTATGAGCTAATTATTAGCCTTGTACCCGACGATGTTGCAACACCAGAGATTATAGCCAACCATAAAGTTGCCATGAGTGAGTACCTTCGCGGTGAAACAATAGACCATGACGACATAGATTGGGATTAAAATTTTCATGGCATCTGCAAAGGTGCCTTTTTGTTTTCTGCCATCTCTCGATGTTTACTTTGCCTGCACTTTTGCGTATAATAGTTTCAACTATTAAAACTATCAGAAAGCAGGGTCAACCATGACAATGGCACACCAACTCTTATGTGATGAAGTTGCAAAACTACCACATGAGAAACTAGGCAACGCACTGTCATTTGTGCGGTATTTGCTACAAGAACCTAGCGAAGAACTTTATCTCGAGCCGGAAGAAGAAGATGAACTGCTTGAACTTATGAACTCTGATGACTTTGTCGACTCATCCGTTGTTTTTGCCAAGATTGAGGCGATGCCAGATGATAAAATTTCATAAGCAAGCCGAGAAGTTTATCCTTTCGCAGAGCAAAGCCAGTGCTTTGCGGCTTCGTGCCGCAATACAGCAACTTCCCTTTGGTGATACCAAGCGACTGCAGGGCTATAAAAACCCGCCGCTTTACCAGCTAAGAGTTGGAAGCTACAGGGTCATATACAGCAGTGAAGCTGATGCTATAACCATTTTACGCATAGATGTCCGTGGGGACGTTTATAAAAAAGTATAATTGTGTACTACGTAGGCAACATGTGTGTCTACTGGGCGTTGACGCAGGGTGTTGTTTCAAGATGCAGTTTCCTGACAAGCTTTACAAGGGTTGTACATTTACCACAACTTGAATAGGTTTTGCCCAGCGGTAAAGCCGAAAGAAAATGTTCCATTAAGGCCCTGGCAACGGGGTCTTTAATGTTTTATTGGGGTAGTACAATGAGTGCTAAAAGTCTTTTACCATTTTTATTTCACTCTCCATTTTTTTGCCCCGCGGGTTGCGGGTTTTTTATTTAATTACTTTTGCTGGGGGGCATTCGGATTGAATGGCCAGGCAAAAGGTAATTTTTTGGGTTGGTTTCAGTTGGCTAGTGACACTAGCCGACTGGTTTTTTGGTTGTTGCGGTGGTGCGTGTGTTGATACTTATTTGCCTTTGCATACATAACGTGATACAATTATACAAAGGAGATGATACTATGGCAAAATCACTAACGCTTCATACAAGAATAGAGCCGGAAGTAAAGGAAAAAGCAGACGCAATTTTGAGCGAGTTGGGCATTTCTATATCGGAAGCGATTAACATGTTTTTGCACCAAGTTGTCCATTACCGCGGTATACCGCTAGACTTGCGGCTTCCTAATGCTGAGACAATGGCGGCGATAAGAGAAGCGGAACAAGGTATTGACCTTCATAGGTGCGAAAACCTTGACCAACTGTTTAAGGAGTTGAAGGCGGATTGAAGACACCTGTATACTCCACAAGGTTCCAAAAAGAATATAAGCTTTCGCAAAAGCGAGGCTGTGATATTGACAAGCTTGATAAAATTCTTTCGGACTTAGTCCAAGAAATACCATTACCGCCCCGCAACAAAGACCATAGCCTGTCTGGAAATTATACCGGGTGCCGCGAGTGCCATATACAAGGCGACTGGTTATTAATTTACAGGTACGACGGGGACGATGTTGTTTTCATGAGGGCAGGCACTCACTCGGATTTATTTTGACAGGAACGAGGAAGCCTTAAATAAAAACGTATTGTCACAACTTGAATAGGTTTTACCAGTAACAATTACAAAACCAGAAAGATGGCCAAATAATATGGATTGTAATATTTGCAACGGCAACATATCGCAAGGCTTTGCTGCCAATTTTACTGACTTGGGTTCATGCATGGTTATTGTCAAAAAGGTTCCTTGTCTCATATGCGACCAATGCGGCGAAGTAGCGTTTAGCGGAACCATTGTTAGACAGTTAGAACATATAACCAACACATTAAAAGAATCTTTGGCCGAAATTGCCGTTGTACAGTATTCGGATAGTGTTGCATAAAGGTAAAGCCGAAAGAAAATGTTCCATTAAGGCCCTGGTAACGGGGTCTTTAGTGTTTTAATGGGGATAGAACACGACGTGCTAAAAGTCTTTTCTCATTTTTAAGTTTACGCTCCATTTTTTTCTTGCCCGCGGTTTGCGGGTTTTATTAATTACTTTTGCTTTGGGGCATTCAGATCGAACAACAGCACCTAAATAATTGACAAAACAGCACCTAAAGCGATATGATATAGTAAACTATTTTTAGGAGGCCAAGATTATGCAAGTCGCTCTAACTGACTTAAAGGTTAATGTTGGAAAATACGTTGACTTAGCTGAAACTACAGATATCATAATTACAAAGTACGGTAAACCTGCTGCAAAAATAGTCCGCTTTGATAAAGAGCCGTGGTATTTGAAGCAAATACCTGAACACATTACATCTATAGAACAGCTTTTTGACACACTTCCAGATGACATTGATATCGAAGATATTAGAGCAGAAAGGTTAACAAAATGATTGTATTACTTGATACCAATGTAATCTTGGATGCTTTGCAAGGTCGTTCGCCTTTTGACTTAGCGGCTAAAGAAATTTTGATGCTGGGACAGAACAATAAATTGACATGCCTGTTTACTGCAAACGCTGCCACAGATATTTTTTACTTGCACAGTAAAGCCCGTAATGTAAAATCTGCAAGTGCTGCGCTCCATTTTTTGCTTAAAATATATAACGTTATTTCGGTAACTCATGAAGATTGTATTGCGGCTTTATCTTTGCCTATAGAAGACTTTGAAGATGCATTGGTAGTCGCTTGCGCAAAAAAGACAAATGCAGACTATATCATAACCCGTGACGAAAAGTTTTTGATGGAAGACTCGCCTGTTGGCATTATTTCACCCAGTGCGTTTTTATCAAAACATTTGAACTAACCAACACAAGTGCATCTGCAAAGGTGCCTTTTTTAATGAAGCAGAGGGAGATAAACACTTTTGATGATATCGGTTTGCTGTCGTTACCGCATTCCGGCGTTTACAATCTAAAGAAATTATGGCATAATATCTTTAGGAAGGGAGTTGGTACAATGCCAACCATTAAATCAAGTACAGACCTAAGAAACAACTACAATGATATTTCTACGCTTTGCCATCAAAACCGTGAGCCTATCTTTATTACAAAAAACGGTCAAGGCGACTTGGCAATCATGAGTATTGATTTGTACGAGGCACTTAACAACAGGCTGGAATTGTATCGTTTGCTCTCCGAAGGGCGTACTGCCATCAATGAAGGACGTAAGCGTCCTTTAGGTGAAGCCATGCAGGGTTTACGCAAACAAGTGGCGGAGAGAGCCAATGGATAGATATAACGTGTTCCTCTCCCAGCCGGCAGAGCTTGACCTTACGGAAATTTTCTACCATATCTCTGCTAAACTGCTTGCGCCGCAAACTGCAGAGCATATGATTGATACATTTCATAAAGAAATGCAGACACTTGAAGTTATGCCTAAAAGGAATCCACTGGTCAACGATGTTTTTTTAGCAAACTTAGGCTACAGGATACTGCCTGTCAAAAACTACTTAGTATTCTACTCTGTGTATGACTTGCCTACGAAGGAAGTCAATATTGAGCGAATCTTATACAGCAAACGGAATTGGCAAAGTATCTTAAACCCAGCTGGGGACATCTAACAAGGTGCCTTTTTTGCTGCATCCCCCGCCCTACTACCCACTCTCCTCATGTACATAAAATTCCTCGTACTCTACGCCCAGCTTACGTATAATCTCGTGTATCACCCGGGTAGAAAGCCCCTGCTTTCCCACTTCCATCATTGCAATATGCGAGCGGGAAATGCCCAATTTATAGGCCAGTTGGCTTTGCGTCCAGCCCCGCGACTCGCGATAGGCTTTCAAATCAAATCTTGGCTTTGTCACCTGTATCACCTCCCATTTTTTGTCTTATTTTGCGACTTTTTTATTAAAAATTTTTGCCCCGTAGGATAGAAATCGTATTACTGTGGCGCTTCGGCGAGGGCTTGCTCCCACGGCTTTTTCACCGCAAAAACCAAGTGGATACTTCCCCTGATGTTATGCGCGGCACGCTGCTATCCGCCACTTCATATACAACCCGGAAATTATTTTGCAAATCTTCCGTATATCCAAGGTAAACAAGGCGGCCTTGTTGCTGCAGGTAGTAAAGCATTTGGCTGCCCCTGTCGCTTGTGCGCGAGCCGCCCAAAAATGTAAAACCATACATATCTGTAAACTCTATAAATTCTGCCCTATTGGTTATGGCTTGTATAAGGCTTTCTAAATCCATACTGTGTTCGTCTGCTTCCGGTATTTCCGGTGTTTCTTGGTAATATATATAGGCAGTTTGGGGCGAATAATTAAATGTATCACGAACAGAATAGGTGATAAATACGCCCGTCACTACAGCAGCGGCAATCGTTGCGCATATGGCTAGGTTAATGCCTATCCCGGCGGCAGTAGAAACTGCGGCGGTTGCCTGCGACGCTATTGTTTCGGCAACTATTTCGCTTGCTACGGCTTCGCCTACATGCGCCGTTAAATCCAGCGAGCTAGAAATATCTTGCCATCCAAGATTGCCAACTTCCAGAGTAGCAACTTGTCCGGCTTCTTCTAATAGTATTTTTGTCAGTATCGGAACTGGAGACATAGCAGCCATTTTACAATTTAAGGACCCTTTCTTAACAAGCGCTTCGGCACGTTCTTTCAAGGTTTTACGTGCCGTAACCAAGCGGTTATTTACTGCGTCAAACTTACTGCCTGTAATTTCTGCAATTTCTTTAATAGACTTTTCTTCAAAATAGAAAAGCAGTATCGCTTCACGTTGCTTTTCGGGCAGTGCTTCTACCATTTTTGCAACTTCCTGCCGTATTTCCTGGTTTTCAAATGCTTCGGTTGGCAAAAACTCTGCGTTATTTTCCAGCAGCGATGCCTCATAGTTGTCAACATCTTCCGCATCGTTACGGAACGTTGCCTTGTGGAACTCGCTGCAGGTGTATTTCATTGTGGTAAATAAAAATTTGTTAAATGCGTTGGGGTGGTGCAGTGTGTCAATTTTTTCGTACAGTTTAATAAAAACAGTTTGCATTGCGTCTTTGGCGTCTTGCTCGTTGCCAAGGTTTTTGTAGCAAAAGTAATACACTGTTTTCCAAATTGCGTTGTACAGTTCCTCAAAAGCATTTTGCTTGTCCTTTTGAACCTTTTCTACCAGTACTGCAATGTCTGCATTTTTCATTGGTATCACCCCCGAACATGGTTGTTGCTTCATGCCCACAAATATCTAATGGCAGAAGCTGAAGAAAGTGTAGATTGATTTTGAAATTTTTTTCTACCCGTTTACGCAATAAACATTCTGTATCTTTGCAAAAATAATATTTTGTAAAATGCGCGCCTTTAACAGGCATAATATAGGCGACATAACACTATAACACATTAACATTGATAGCACAAGTAGTGTTAGCAAAAAATATTAAAAATTTTTATATGTATGTTTTGTTTAACTAAATGAATATATTTTGCATCGCATTTGTATAGTAGAATATATAGAACCTATTTTTGCCCACCAACAAAGGAGGCATGGATTAATTTATGGTCGAATTTAAGCCAAGCAAGGTAGTATCAAAATCCGAAAAAACAATTTTCTCCGTTCGCATGGATAAAGATAAGCTAACAGAAATTGACAATATAGCAAATAAGGCCGACATGAGCAGGAACGAATTAATTTTGCAATGCATTGATTTTGCTATAAGCCATATGTCTGCTACAAAACATAATTAAAAAGCGGCTTCGCTGCGCGTTTCGTTCAGACCAATTTCCTAGAGGAAGAAAAAGTATGAAAATCCGCTAATTGGAGAGAGTACCAACCAAAAGGGGCGTCATATTATAGTGAATTTAGTTGAAAACAGTCCGAAAGCGAGGCCGAAACCCGCGGCAGTAGGTATACCCCGGTGAAGCCGGTGCGCGTAAGCGCAGGCCACCCGGCCAATATTCGCGAAGCGAATATGTGAGGGCGGGTTCTCGGACGAAGCTTGAGGCGATTTTCAATTTAATTCACTATATATGATAGCTCTTTTTGATTGGTACTGTATTCTGACACCGTTCATATATCTAATGGCATATGTTTTGGAAAGTGTAGATTGGTTTGAAATGTTTTTTCGGGTTTTACGGATATTTGCATATATAGCATAGCCGCTTCTTTGGGCATAAAGGCGGCTATTTAGAAAAGCGGCTTCGCCGCGCGTTTCGTTCAGAGCAATTTCCTAGTAAAAATAAAAAACCGCCCAAAAGCGATATTGCATACCGCTAAATAACATGGTACTATTAAAAATAAAGAATAAAGATTTGTCGCATTTTACAATTTGACTGGGGAGATACCGTGCAAATGAAATTAAAAATTATACCGTCATTATTCCTCATATTATCCATAATACTGTTTCCTATGCCCGTTTCTATTGTGACAGGGGCAACAAGAGACGTTTACCTTAAAGCATCAAATGTATCCGGCAGCCCGGGCCAATATGTATCTGTAAATATAGACGTAACCCAGAATATGACAGGGTTTAGCCATTTGCAATACCGTGTTGGCTGGGACGCAAACAGTTTAGAGCTTATTTCGGTTACCCCTGGCTTGCTTCCGGTTGTGCCTATTCACTTTAATAATAACCCAATAATGATCGTCCAAAACAACCCGCTTGGGCCAGCAGGGCTAGAACAAATATACGGAACCGGAACTGTACTTACATTGCGGTTCCGCATTCTTGAAAGTGCTGCCTTGCGTCATTCCCCTATTACAGTACAAACCATAAATATAGGCGGTGCAGGTGCAACTCCAGTTGATATAGCACCCAGAACCCATGCCGGGTTTAATGGCATGGCAACGATACTGACACCTCCTGTAGAAGCGCCACCGCCAGAGGCAGACACACCTGCCGTAACACCACCACCGGAAGCAGACGCACCCACCGAAGACTTGCCCACTGAAGAGCCACCCACCGAGGATATACCAACGGAAGAAGATACACCAACCGAAGAAATGCCGCAAGATGAGCCATCCGATATAGGTTTATTGGAAATAGAACCGCCTCCTATGCCGAACGGGCAAATACAGCCGGAGGGAACATATCCGGCAAACACAACAGAGCCCGAAGAACAATATAGCCAAACAGAAACGGTAATTGGCGATGCAAGTACCGAAATTAACCAAAGCACAGAATATATTGCATTGCCATACGAAGAAGACATTGATGAATACGTCGAACCAGCCACAATTGAATTTACCTTGACCCATTTTGGCAACCCTGTAAACGATAGCATTAGCAACTACCGGATAATAAGCAGGCCCTCGTTTGGGTTACAGCTATTGCATGGCCAAATACCTGCATTTACCGGTGGCGACGGGCTTTTTTATACCATATGGTACAGGACAAATTATGTGCACGGCATTATAGCAAGCGGTGTCCCCGCAAACAGGCCGTTTACACTTTTGCCGCCATGGGGGCTAAGTGACTATGATGTCATTACGGAAATAATAATCGCATTTGATGCGATACCCGCCGGTTTTGGCATTGGTGATGCCATTACGTATACATTTGTAGTGCTGGACGAAGAACATGTATCGCACCATTGGGAAGTTATGTTTGGCGAGGCAAGTAACCGCAATTTTATAATGGCTGCACTATTAAACAATATAGACAGGATATCAAACACCCCAAATAGATACGATGCGGAATCTTGGGGCCATTTGCAAACGGTTATGAACGCTGTACAAGCCATTTTGAACAACCCCAATGCTACAGTAGAAGAACTGGAAATAGCATATGTACTTTTGCAGCAAGCGATAGACGGGCTTAATCCAACGCCATCCACAATACCATTAGACTCGCCGTCTGCGTTTGGGCGCACAACAGCGGTTTCTATGTTTGGGTTATTTGCTGTTCTCATTTTTGTATTGGTTCGGCTTTTGAAGTATAAAAAGCGGCGTATGCTTCGTTTGCCACTACCGTCTTGCTAGGTGGCCACCTTATGGCAAATAAAATAGGACGTGTTCCCTAACGAAAACGCCCCTTTGTTTTTATTTCTCCAAAAATTTGCGTTCCAGCTGCACAATCCGCTCTTCTATTTGTGCAAACCGTTCTTTGAGCTGCTCTATCTCTGTGCGTACAGAGGCTTCTACTTTTATATTCCTAGCGGGTTCGCCAACAATGGTGCTGCCTGGGGGGACATCCTTTATAACAATGGCCCCTGCGCCTATTTTAGCGCCTTCGCCAACGGTAATTGGCCCCAGTAATAATGCTTCTGCGCCAATGATAACATTGTTACATATAGTAGGGTGCCGCTTGCCGGTATCTTTGCCGGTGCCGCCCAGTGTCACGCCTTGGTACATGGTTACATTATCGCCAATTTCGCATGTTTCGCCAATAACTACCCCAGCACCATGGTCTATAAAAACGCCGTTGCCAATTTTTGCGCCGGGGTGTATTTCTATGCCCGTAAAAAAACGGGAAAGCTGCGAAACGGCCCGGGATAAAAAGTATAGCCGCCATCTGTACAGCCGGTTAGCAATTTTATGGTTAAACATCGCCCAAAACCCCTGGTATAATAACACCTCTATACCAGAACGTATGGCAGGGTCTTGCTGGCGAATGTTTTGTACAAGCTTTGATAATTTCAAATGGTAATCCTCCTAGTTCTCTGCAAACATTTTGGTTGAAAGATATCTTTCGCCTGTATCCGGCAGCATGACAACGATATTTTTGCCCGCGTTACCCGGGCGCAACGCCACTTGCATGGCTGCCCATACTGCCGCCCCGGAAGATATGCCAACCAACAGCCCTTCTGTTCTTGCCAAATCTCTGCCAATAGCAAAGGCATCTTCGTTTTCTACTTGAATAATTTCGTCGTAAATATGTGTGTTAAGAATGGCGGGCACAAACCCGGCACCAATGCCTTGGATGCCATGCGGCCCCGGCGCGCCGCCGGATAACACCGGCGAATCGGAAGGCTCTACAGCTACAATATGCAGGTCAGGCTTTTTTGACTTCAAGTAGCCCCCCGCGCCGGTTATTGTGCCGCCTGTGCCAACGCCTGCTATAAAAATATCGACCAACCCGCCGGTGTCATTCCAAATTTCCGGGCCTGTTGTTTTTATGTGGATTTCCGGGTTTGCCGGGTTAGAAAATTGCCCGGGCATAAAGGCGTTGGGCGTATTGGCTGTTAATTCTTCCGCTTTGGCGATGGCGCCCTTCATGCCTTTTGCGCCTTCTGTCAAAACCAGTTCCGCACCGTAAGCCTTTAGCAAGTTTCGCCTTTCTAAGCTCATTGTGTCGGGCATAGTGAAGATAACCTTGTACCCTTTTGCGGCAGCTATGGCCGCCAAGCCTATGCCCGTATTGCCGCTGGTCGGCTCGATAATAACGCTGTCTTTATTCAAAAGCCCTTTGGCTTCGGCATCGTTTATCATTGCCAGCGCAATGCGGTCTTTTACGCTGCCGGCCAGGTTAAAGCTTTCTATTTTTGCGATAATATTTGCCGGTATATTGTGTTTGGCTGTGAAGCGTGATAATCGCAATAGCGGTGTGGCCCCAACTAGTTCTGTTGCGCTCTTATGTATCTTTGACATATGTGTACCCCTTTCTGCACTACCTCTAATATTACTATATTTGCCTAAATTTGACGGGATGTCAAGGGTTGATTTAGAAGTGGAAATCTAGGGGCGCCCCATCAATTTCGCTACAACTCTATTGGGCTGACACTTGGAGGAAAAATAATTATATAAAAAAATAACAGGTTTAGTCTCGCCCATCATTTTTTTTGCGTCTATATGTGCCTAGCCAAACAACTCCGAATGTGACCCTGTGCGGGTAGCAGTAAGAATCAAAGTGCCTTTATCTATAGCATATATCAGTAGCCAATCCGGCTGGATATGGCATTCACGAAACCCCTGATAATCTCCTTTAAGTGCATGGTCGTTATATTTAGGATCAAGGGGTTTTTCTGCCAAGAGTGTTTCCAAAATCTCATCAAGTAGGTGCATGGGTAACCCACTTTTGATTGCTCGTTTGCGGTCTTTGCGATATTTTGAAGTGGTTTTTAGGTTAAGCATTATATGTCGTCCTCATCTTCCGCATCAAGTGCAGCGTTCATTTCTGCAACGCTGGTATATGTCTTGGTTTGTATCTTTCCTGCCATAATATCTCTAGCCTCTTGTATTGCTGCTTCGGTTTCGGCATTATAATTAGGTTGCCGAACATCAAAGGGCAAGCCGCCCACCATAAGTGACTTACGTAGGAACATATTAATTGCATCAGAAACAGTAATGCCAAAACTGGAATACAATGCCTCCGCACTAGATTTGGTTTCTGGGTCAATACGAACGTGTAAGTTTGCTGTCTTTGCCATGATAATCACCTCACATTTATTATACCCAAATGCATACACGTTGACAACACATTTTGTGAATATGTCAAGGGTTGTCTCTGATAATAATAGATGTATTTGCCTAAATTTGACGGGATGTCAAGGGTTGATTTAGAATGGCTTTATGTAAGCAAACTTTGGCCGTAGAGTATGACAGCAAATAAAATTTTCTCGAAAGGACAGCGACTATGAAACCTACAAAAATAACCAGCCGGAATATCATGTTTAGCCAGCCTATGAATGCGGATTACGACTTAAACATTGGGCTGATACTTGGCGAAAAAAACAATTACATTATAGACACAGGTATAGGCAGCGGCAGCGTGGCGCCGGTGTTGGCGTATATTGATGAAGATGCAAAGCCAATAGTTGTTGTAAACACCCACTGCCATTGGGATCACATTTTTGGCAATTGGGTTTTTGAAAACGGCCTAATAATATCGCATACATCGTGCCGTAAACTAATCGATGCGGTGAATTGGAGCGAGGCCATGCAGCAATTATCAGACCGTATAGATGGCGAAGTGCGCAAATGCTTGCCAAATATGACATTCGAAGGGAGTTTGTACTTCCCGGAGGATAACATCAGCATTTTTCACACACCGGGGCATTCTGCGGATTGTATTAGTGTGTACGACGCGGTTGATAAGGTATTGTATGCGGGCGATAATATTGGCGATACAGATGATGCCATAGTCCCATGGATTGATACGGACCCAGAGACTTTTGCACAGGTGATTGAAACTTATAAAAAGTACGCTTTTGACGTGTGTATATGCGGGCATAATAAGCCGCAGACGAAGGCGGTTTTGGCACGGATGGAATCTGCGCTGGCAGATGCATGGAAAAAGCAGAACGAGGGATGAAGCAGTGACAAGCGGCATAATCATTTTTGGTGCGCCAGGTTCCGGGCAAACAACAATTGGCAGTGTATTGGCGCAACAACTCAACTATCCGCATTTCGACTTGGACGATTACCATTGGCGTTGGGATACGGAGATTCCATACACCATCATGCGTTCGGCAGAAGAACGGACAGAGCATTTGATGAGCGACATATTAAAGCAGCCTAATTTTGTTATGTCCGGCAGCATGTGGAGCATTCGTAAGCCTTTTGAGCCGCTATTCGATTTTGGGGTATTTGTTACCGTGCCTGCGGAAATTCGTGCAGAACGTATCAAAACCCGCGTCCGCGCCAGATGGGGCCGCCGAGTGCTGCCGGGCGGTGATATGTACGAAGCTAATGCAATGTATCGCGGTGATTTTTTAGACGTGGCTAATGCGTATGGCAAAGAAATGCATGAACAGCACAAGCAATGGATATCAGAACTACCATGCCCGGTACTGCATATAGATGGCACTCTGCTAATTGAAGAAAGTGTTGCGCAAATTATAGAGCGGTATAGTAAATAACGGGTTGCGTAGTACAACAACGCAGCCCGTTATTTTTTGTTTGCAGGCACCAGCCTTTTACCCCTTCAACCCTTTTTTTGCGTAAACAATCATAAACAAAACACCAAGAACCACTACATTTGCCCATATTATAACAAAGGATTGCCAAAGGGGCGTTTCTGTTCCAATGGTCAAATAATCTACCACTACATTAATCTGTTGGCTATAAAAGACATGCAGAACGGTTGCGACACGGTCGTTAAATTGCGCCATCATTGGGCCAAAGCCAAGAATCAATGATATGGGCATGGATAGCGCGGTCGCGGATTGCTGATTTTTTGTTAAAATGCCGATGGTCGCGCCCAAAACGATGGACGCCGCTACGCCAGACATCATTGTGCCTACAAAAATGAGGAAGTCGGTGCCCCTAAATTCCCCTACAAAACCAAAGGCAACAGATGTGAATATACTCGCAAAAAATATGACACTGCCAACGCCTATTAAGTATGCAGGAGGCTTTACGCCCGCCATAATCAGAAAGCGCAGGCTTTTCTTTTCCGTATCCTCTGCGATAATGCCGGCAACAGCGGGGATTAATGCCATCCCTGCAAACATGGCCGCCATCATCGTTACTAAATTGGGCATGTTTGCAAGCATTGCATCAACCATATGGGGGGCATAGTTCATTAACGTCTCGGTCATGCCTTCCATATCCATAAAAATGGACATGATAAACGCCATAAGCGGATATATCATAAATTGAATTAATGTTTCCGGGTTTTGTACCGTACCTTTGAATTGCTTTTTGAAAACAGCTTTTACGCTTCTCATTTAACATGCTCCTTCCGCGATGGCTCAGCATCCATGTCTAAACCACCTCCTGTTCGTTGTATAAATACAGACTCTAAATCCATTACGGTTTTTACCGCGTTATAACGTTCGCAAATTTCTTTTGGGGCGCCCTGCTCGATAATTTTCCCTTTGTGTAGCATAACTACACGGTCGCAAAGGTGTGTCGCTTCTTCCATATTGTGGGTGGTTAAAAACACGGTAGAGCCATGCGCCCGCAAGTCTCTTATTAGCTGGTGAATACCCCGGGCTGTCATAGGGTCTAGCGCGCTTGTGGGTTCATCTAAAAAAAGTATCTTTGGCTTGTGCAAAACCGCCCTTGCCAGTACCAGCCTCTGCCGCATTCCTTTAGAAAGCCGGTCTACGATGGTTTTTTTTGCGTCGCCAAGCCCGACTCTTTCTAAGGCTTCTATGGACCTTGCGCGGGGAATGCCGTAAATGTCTTCAAATACGATTAGGTTGTCTAAGCAAGAAAGCCGGGTAAAAAGCCCGTCATTCTCCAACATGAGCCCTATTTCATTGCTTTTTGCATTTACATGGCATTCGCCGCTGTCTACGGTAAGCTGCTTGGTGAGAATGTTTATAATCGTGGTTTTACCCGCACCGGATGGCCCAAGCATCCCAAAAATTTCACCATCGTGTGTTTCAAATGTAACGTCCTTGAGCACGGTATTTGCACCAAAGGATTTGCCTACGTTTTTCATACGGACACTAATCATGCTTTTGATTCTCCTTATAATTTAATAATTGCCGGTTGTAGCGTTTTTCATCTAATTTTATTTTGATGATAATAATTGCAGAAACGAGTATAAAACTTGCAACAAAGATAGTGATAAAAACAACCCATGCTGCCGGTGAGTACAGCGGAATCAAGCGGAATACGATAACAAGCGGTGTCGTAGCGGCGAGACATGCAAACATGGTTATAATCAGTTGCCATAAGGTGAGCAGCCGCTCAAAAAACTTTGCATTTGTCACAAACAATGAGATGCCACTGTTGACGGCAGATAAAAGTAAAATTTGAAAGATAACATGAAATGCTATCCCATCGTCACCGCCATATACCTGTCCAAATAGTGCATTGGCAATGATGGCGAAGGTGAATGCCATCGACGTCAACTGCAAAAATTTTTCCGGTATCTTTTTTCGTTCATCCATGGCTATGCCCTCCCTAATTTCTCTTTAATAAATGCAGCGTACTGCTTGGATACAATCAGTTTCTCGTTGTTTTCCATCACAACAATGATTCTGCCACCAACGTCTGCCTTCAACGATTTAATTTTGTTGAAATTGATAATACTAGACTTGCCTGCCCTAAAGAAATCATTGCCGGGCAGGTGCGACTCCAGCTCGTATAACCGCAGAGAAGTTTCGTACACATCTGTTTTGGCATACAAGAATGTTTTTTTGTCCACAGTGTCTGCGTACAATATTTGAGATGCGTCAAGTATATGGGTTTGCCCATCTTTTACACCTGTGAGTTTGAAGTCCAGTGCGCGCAATGTAGCGATAACTCTTTCCAGCTCTTCGCTCATTGCGGCGCAGTTGATTGTAATTTCCGTTTCAGCATAGCGGCCGTCTATGTTGATGTTTACTTTCAATGTGCTCACCTCCTGAAAGCTTATGTTGCTAGTATAGGCTCTGGTTTTGCGTGCTGCAACCGATTTTTACTAAGTTGACTAAAATCGTGCCTAAGTTGTGATTGCAGGGTGCTAAGTAAAAAATTAAACCGGCAGGTGGCTAGTGTCGCTAACCACCTTGAAAAAGAGGGCGTATTCATATTCGCGAACACACCCTATACTATATCTTTCCGCCTCGTATGTGATATAATCCACCAAACAGAAAGGAAGATAAAATGGACTTTCCACTAGACGTAACAAACATAACCATAGAAACAGACCGCCTGCTTTTGCGCGCGTTTACAGAATCCGACCTGGACGATATGTACGCCTACGCTTCCGTTCCCGGAGTAGGAGAAATGGCAGGCTGGCCGCACCACACATCGATAGAAACCACTAAAATGATTTTGCTATCGTTTCTGAACAACAAAGACGTGTTTGCAATTGTCCATAAAGCTGACAAAAAAGTAATAGGCTCCCTTGGGCTGCACAATGCATGGATTAATAAGGAAGAAAAATACCAGCATTTGAAGGCTAAAAACATCGGATATGTACTTGCCAAAGATTATTGGGGACAGGGCTTGGTACCGGAAGCGGTGAAGGCCATTACGAAGTACGGGTTTGATAACCTTGGAATAGAAGCGTTTTCCATCGAACATTTTGTAGACAATATGCAATCCCGGCGGGTTATAGAAAAATGCGGGTTTACCTTCGTTAAAGAGGGCAGGTATCACGCCAAGCTGCTGGATAAGTTTTTTGATGAACTGCGGTATGTATTGCTGAAGCAAGATTGGGAGGGTTACAATGTTTGATAGTACTTATGCATCTATACAAGCAATTCCTAAGGCGTACGAAGAAAAACGCGTAACCGCAACAGAAGTGGTTTTGCAGCATCTTTCGCGAATAGCCAAAATAGATTCCTGTGAAGGCGGTCTGAAATCCGTCATTGAAGTTAACCCGGATGCGCTTTTCATTGCCAAAGCGCTCGACCGGCAATTGCAAACAATGGACAAATTACCGCCTTTATTTGGCATACCTATCCTGTTGAAGGACAACATAAACACGAAAGACAGGCTTCATACCACAGCGGGTTCAATTGCGTTGGCTGATAATTACGCCCCTTATGATGCGCATATTGTTAAGCTGTTACGGCAGGCCGGGGCGGTTATAATAGGGAAGGCAAATATGACCGAATTTGCAAATTACATGACCCGGGAAAATATGCCTTCCGGGTATAGCTCAAAGGGTGGGCAGGTGCTGAATCCTTATAATAGAGATAAATCTCCAAGCGGTTCAAGTTCCGGGTCGGCTGTGGCAGTGGCGGCGGGTTTTTGTACCGTCTCAATCGGAACGGAAACGTCTGGTTCTATTTTGCATCCTGCCGGGCAAAATGGAATTGTGGGAATCAAGCCTACACTCGGGCTTGCAAGCAGAAGCGGCATAGTGCCTATTTCAAGCACTCATGATATCCCCGGGCCTATGACGCGGACAGTCGCCGACGCGGCCATCCTTCTTGGTGTTATTGCCGGCGCAGACCCGGATGATACTGCGACGCATATATCCGGAATTTCTTCTGATATAGATTACACCAAACATCTTGATATAAACGGGCTTAAAGGCGTAAGGATAGGCATTAACAGGTCGCAAAAGCTTGAAAATTTTGTACTGGGTGAAGCGGAAAAAGCCGCTTTTGATCATGTATGTAGAGTAGTTTCCGATAACAGGTGCAGTTTTGGTTGACAATGTAAATATCGACTCAAATTTCGGCATAGGCAAAATAATGCATAATGAGTTTAAGTCATGCATCAACCACTATTTGTCCACACTTGGGGAAAGTTCAAAAATGAAAACCCTTAAAAATATCGTAGAATACAACCAAGCAAATGCGGCGGCCGCATTAAAATACGGGCAGAGCATATTATTGGATGCCGAAAATAACACGTCCGGCGCAATGATAGAGCCGGAATATATAGAAGCACTCTTGGAAAGAGAGCGGTCTATTGCGGAGTTGGACGAACTATTTGACGATAACAACATCGACATCATGTTATGCGAAACATTCACAAATATTGCGCCGTTTACGGGTTTTCCGTCGATATCCGTTCCAATAGGGCAAGGTGCAGATAATATTCCAATGGGTTCATATTGGATTGCCCGTAGGTTTGATGAGGCTACGCTGATAAAGGTAGCATATGCAACAGAACAGGCTTTAGGGCTTCACTTGCGGCCTTCGCTCTAATACCTTTCCAAAAAACTATGTTCCGCCCCGTCCAGCTTATACCCAATTATCGTGTCCAGGTTAACCGAGTGCAAACTCTGAAAAATACTCTTCTCCACATCTTTATTGTCCTGCTTCAAATTTCTAAGCAGTGCTTTCACTTCCTGCCTTTTAGACGCGCCGCCGCTGGCGTCAAAAACAGTGCAGCTTTCCGACAGCGGGCAAGCACACTGAATAAATTCCAAATTATTATACCGCGCCCACGCAATAATCATATCCTCGTGGACGCAATACATAGGGCGAATCAGCTCCATGCCTGCAAAGTTCTTGCTTCTGACCTTGGGCATCATGGTTTGAATTTGCGCACCGTATAGCATTCCCATCAGCGTGGTTTCCACTACATCACTAAAATGATGCCCAAGGGCTATTTTATTGCACCCCAACTTTTGCGCATAGGAATACAAAAAGCCCCGGCGCATTCTGGCGCAAAGGTAGCACGGCGAGCGGTCAGTTTCCGTAACCACATCGAATATATTTGAACTGAAAATTTCGATAGGAATTTCTAGCTTGGCGGCATTAGAAATAACCCGCTGCAAGTTTATTTCGTTGTAGCCGGGGTTCATCACTACATATTTTATATCGAAAGGGAAGTCGCTAATGCGGTGCAATGCCTGCATCAGCTTTGCCAGCATCATCGAGTCCTTGCCACCGGAAATGCACACCGCGATAGAATCGCCTGCTTGGATGAGTTCGTATTGCTGGATTCCCGCTACAAAGGGCTTCCATATGGTTTTGCGGAATTTCTTGTGAATGCTGCGTTCTATCAGTTGAACGGGCGAAAGCTGTTTTTTCATTTGGCGGTAAACTCCTTATAGCAGTTATCGAATGCATCTAAAAATGTATCAATTTCCTGCATTGTCGTTAAATGGCTCAGGCTGATGCGCCATGAACATAACGCAATTTTTTTATCCCCGGTCACGGCCATCACCGGGCGCGACGGTGCACGGTCAGTTGAGCAGGCGGATTTTACAGACACACAAATACCATAGCGGTCTAAAGCCGCCTGAAAATCCGTGCCTTTCACGCCCTTTACGCTGATGTTCAAAATATACGGGCTTCCCGTTTGCGGGCTATTGATGCGCACCAACGGATATGCGGAAATTGCATCCAGTACATATTTGCGAAGCAGCCGTACAATTTTTAACCGCTCATCCATTTCCTTGAATGCCAAATCCAGTGCCGTGTAGCTTGCGGCGGCAAGAGACAGCGCGGGCGTTCCGCTGCGGTAAATCGTCGTGCTTGCACCACCATGAATCAACGGCTCAAGTACAACGCCTTCACGTTTCACCAATACACCCACGCCGCATAGCCCGTAAAACTTGTGAGGTGAAAAACAGAAAGTAGACGCGCCGGTTATATCTGCGGGAATTTTGCCTATAGCCTGCGCCGCGTCGATGTGCAAATGGCAATGCGGATGCACTTTAAGAATCTCTGTAATCTCGGCGATGGGCTGAATTGCCCCCAATTCGCTATCCACTGCGCTAACACACATCAGCACCGTGTCGCGCCGAATAGCGGTTCTCAAATGCTCAAAGTCAATTGTGCCATCGGGTAAAATCTTCAAAAGCTCAATTTCATATCCTTGCTGTGCCAGTGCCGACAATGTGCCGCTGACTGACGGATGCTCCAAGCAAGTGGACAAAATATGCTTGCCAACGTGTTGATAGGCTTTGGCGATTCCTTTTATCGCCAAATTATTTGCCTCGCTTGCGCCGGATGTGAATATGATTTCTTGCGGCTTGATATCCAGCAGGCTTGCTATGCCGCATGTGACGCGCTCCATTTCCGCGCGTGCTTTTTTGCCCATAGCGTGCGCCGCCATTACATTGCCGGGGTATTCCCGCTCCACGCGGCAAAATTCTGCCAGAACTCGTACATCTACAGGGGTATGAGATGCGTAATCTAAATTTATCATATGGTGAGTATAGTATATTTTTTTGCGAATGTACATGACGTCATGTATAGTGTTTGTGCAGATACACGTTAATCTAAATTACGTGTTTATGCACAAACATATAGTACCAATTTCGTAGGGGCGGATTCCATATCCGCCCGAGCTATAAGTTTCGTGTGGTTTTCGGGGCGATATGGAATCGCC